>ENA-OPVK01000176-OPVK01000176.1-human-gut-metagenome-genome-assembly--contig:-NODE-176-length-52945-cov-3.674230_pt1 | contig 52945 bp, 51 predicted proteins | sample MGYA00241495_ERZ501982 | MGnify/ENA primary metagenome ERZ501982 (study PRJEB25962, sample SAMEA2042002) | human gut metagenome | biome: human gut; feature: human-associated habitat; material: faeces...
GTAAGAACTGAGGCTAGTCAACCAGGACTTTTTACAAGCCCGTCACTTTAGTGATGGGTAGTTGACAATTCGAATACTTATCATAAATATAGATACCGGCATATTCTAACGCCCGTATCTGCCGGATATTTGTATTTGTTATTGTATGATTTGCTGCCATTGACATACTCCCACGGTTAAAGCCATGGGATTCTTTAGATTTACTCAGCTTCACCTGATCCGAAGACCAGGATATATCTGAGGTTTTCAAGATTTATCACTTATGGGATTTCGATACCCGTGTATCTACTTTCCAAGCGAAAGGTCTATGTCTGGACCTATATTTTGTTTCTGTTATAGGTTTCTATTATTGTTTTTAATGTTGTAACTCTATGTTAAAATCCAAAGCACTGTTTCATGGATATATTTTGATGTTTCATTTCTGTAATAAGCTCGTCGTGCTGTTTTAAGAACCTGTCAAATTCGTAAATACATTTATCTCTGTCTGTATGTTCCAGATCGTTGTCTGTGTTCTTCAGTAGAAAAGCGCTGTATAAATCTCTCTGTACTGTATTTCCGTCTATGTTTCTTTCCCTGTCATGAATGGAATGTTTTGTATAAGTATCTGATACATGGTCATACTGGCTTGCTTTAAACTTCATGGTATCGACTTTGTATACCGCTCCGCCATACAGTTCCGCTTTCTTTGTCAATATCTCGATAAACTCTGCCGGAGCTCTGTTGTTTAACGATTTTCCGAACCGTTTCTTTCGTTTATATTTATAGATCTGCTTAGTAGTTCCGTCTTTCTGTCTGATGTCACTGGTCTTTTCTGACCGCTCTGTCTTCTTCGCTTTTTTCTGCAGCCCTCGAAACGACATCTTTTCCACAACGAAGAAAGAAGAATCACGGATCAGTTCTTTGATCATCTCTTCATGGGATTGTTTGATGTAGGCTGATTTCTTACGGTACAGAGTTTTTAACAGATCGCGGTTCTTAAGATATGTCCTGGAATATACCCACCGGTCATGATTATTTCTGTCTATCGTTCCATCCGGTCTGTATTTCCCAGGATTTAAAGCACGGAGTGACAGATCCATGTGTTTTGAAACTTTCTTTATCTTTCTGTTATATTCATGACATTTCGGAGCGAGCTCTTTTAACATTAAAAGATCATCTGAAACTGCTGCTACAGTGGAAGTACCGATGTCGATACCGGTAATGTTTCCAATATTTCCATTCTGTGTGATCTTTTTCGGGGCATTGCCTTTCAGATATAAAACCACATAGTAATGCCATCCGTTCGGAAACATCTTTCTCTGTATCTCACAGTAGGAAATATCGGACTTCAATGCTTCCATGATATAATCATTGTTTTTCGGGATCCGGCATTTCATGGACAGTCCCATCCATTCAGTGATAAGACTGTCTTTATGGAATCTTACTCCATTTTTGTTTGACTTTCCGCAGACCGTGTCAAAGTCCCGGTATTTCTTGAAATGGATCTCGTTTCCCTTTCCGTACAGGACATCTTTAACTCCTGACCATACCCTGGTAGCTTCTTTTTGTCCCTGCTGTGAGGATAAGCACTTGGAATACATCTCTCCACATATCTTGATATAGGATTGGAAACCATATTCAGATAAACCAAGATCCTTTATGATCTGATTCATTTCCGCAGAGAGCTGTTTCTTTAGTTCTTTTTCCTGCCTGGAAAGCTTTGCCTTTTTCTCCTTGTCTTTTTCCTTTTTCAGCAGAACGGTATATTCAGTTTTCCTGGAGACATATTCCTGGTCATTGTAGAGTTTCTGTAGTTGTTTCTTTGCATGTTTCACCAGTACGTTATGTATATGGCTTACTGCATGGAACCTCTTTCCCAGGATCTGTCTGTCATATTCAGTTAGTTTTAATAATAAACGCACTGTATGCATGGTTAATACCTCAGTTTCTGTGTCTTGAAAAATACAAATGTTTTAGAGGTAGTCATTCATCCCTACGACTAAAGTCGTTGGCTTTCTGCCTACCGTTCTATAAACCTCTGTACGTTACATATTATTCATTTCGTCATTTTCGTCTGCAATTATTTCGGCTATGCCTTCGTTAGCATCTGACTGAAACAAAGACTCAAATGTATCTGGGTTTTGAGATCTTTTCACAGAAAGATCATATTGAAATTGCTCTTTTGCGTGTTCTATAAACTCGCTCACAATATCTTTCATCTTTTTGCCTCCAAAATAATTAATATAACATTTGAAACCAAACCACCGATTCCACATATAAGAGACAAAATGAAAAATCGTTCATAATAAATGGACGGATAACATAATCCATATGCAGCAAGCAACGATACGAATGTATAAAATACGATACCAAATGCATATATTCTTGCCTGTATCTCGATGTCTTGTTTGTTTTTAGTATGACGTTTCTTGTTTTTCGTATGACATTTCTGTTTCATCACAATACCTCCGTTTTGTTATCTGACACATATCTGATAAGGCTCAAAAGTATGGAAATTCGTCAGGAATACGACATCAATCACACTTCAGATCTTTAGATCCGTGTGCACTTGATATCCTCTCTTCAGTTTTGTTAACTACAACTCATCGCATCTTTAATCATTTTGTCGACTACTTTTATCCTTTTATCTTTTTCTACTCTAAATGCTTTGTTTTCCAACAACGTACACAAATTTGCTCGCTTATCTGAAAAATATCTTTCGTTTTCGTTTAAAATATCCTCATCGAATAAAACATGAATCGAATCGTTTTCCTTTAAAAGCGTCCGTAGTATTTGAAAAACATGCTGAATTCCTGCAAAATAAGACTCTTTTGTGTTTTTGGAAGTCATACAATACAAATAATGCACATATACCGCATACATGATGTATGGATTGTAGAATGGCAATGCAATTTCTACGAGTTCGCACAATCTGAACCCATTTGAGATTACACCATTCTCATACAATACATGCGGTTCCAAAATACCTTGATTCAACATCTGTAGTAATGAAGATATGAATAATCGTTGTTTTTGATCGTTGTTAAGACATTTTGAATTGCAGTCAATAAGTTCTCTCATTTGTTCTATACTTATGAAGCCGTTATTCAGATTCTCTCGTTTCGCTTCCAAAAATTGATCAAACAAAAGTTTGTACGCTTTTTCAAATGAATTCGCATTCAATATATCATGCATTTTGATTTTTATACTATCTGTGTAGATCCCACTTATTTCGCAAACTTGTCTAATACGAGATTGTAATTCTATTTCACCAAATTCGTATACAGTTTCTATCGTGTCCTGACACACATCATTATCAGTCATTAGTTCGATTTTTGTTTCTATATTCGGAACATTAAAATACAATTTCACTTTGTCTCGAAACATCATCCATGTATAAATACTTATGAAACGATTAATGAATACCAAAAGCAGTTCACAAGATGGTTTGTTTTTCTCGTCTTCAAGCCAGTCTCCGAGTTTTGTTCTGACATATAACTTCCGGCATATTTCAAGTGCATTTTCATAACTGATTGGTTTTATGACTACAAACGGCGATAAAACAACAGCTACGTTTTCATCATCTAAAGTCTCGTACCTGCAGCTAACAATCAGTGTCTCAACAAGATTACCAATATTGAAGTACAAATCCATATACTGATATCTGAAGAAGCCAAACGGAATCTTCTTTGTTACTGCATATTCGCCTTCTATATCATTCACAAAATATGATGCATCCACATATTTCCACTCTCCAGAGCTCTTTCGAAACTCTGTAAATGATTCTTTTGGTACAATCAGATATGACTGACGAGTTTTCGTTTCCGGATGATCGTATTCGTAATTACAATTCAAAGTGACTGGAAACACAAACGCATACGAGTTCAACTGATTCTGGAACATATATGACAGTTCGTAAGAAAGTCGTCCAATAGAACTATGCGGTATCTGATATTCCGTTTTTAAATCATGTATAAACGCATCTACTAATATTGACTTGTCGTTCTGTAACTGTTCTTTTAATTCCTGTTTATTGATAGCAGAAAACAATAGGATTGGTGTTACTTTTGAATCCGGATATTGTTTCCTTATTACTTTGTAACCTTGAAACAGTGTTATACCATCAGATGAAACAATATCAAGAAGGAAAAATGGTCTACTATTCCACGTCTCTTCATACCATGTTTTCAAATAACTAATAGGGACAACTATATTATTGTTTGTTAAATCATCCGGCAACGTATCATATTGTTTGCATAATCGATACAATCCATAGCTTGCTTGCGATGAAAAAACAACTACAGCGTTGTTTTCTTTTGCAAGTTGCAGAACTTTTTGCAAACAGCAACAAATTCGTTGCCAAAATATTGTATTCAGAAAACGATTCATAAAAAAACTCCTATTCAATTCTATGCAGCATTTCGAAACCTAATATTCCGGAAGCCCAATATTTTGTATACTAAGCTTCCGGTTCTCTCTTATTCTGCTTCTGTTGTTTCTGTTTCTTCTGTGCTTTCTGTATCTTCGACATCCATACCAGCTTCTGTCTCGTCTTCTACTGGAGTCGCCTCAGCGTTTACCGGAGTTATATACGAAATCACATATCCATCAAAGGAATCTGTTGGTTTTGTAAACATGACAACGTATTCTTCACCTGTTTTTACCTGGTCATCGCCTGGATGCAAAGTATACTGGAATACAAGATGTTCCTGGTTTTCTGTATTATAAGCGTCAATCACATAGATGAAATTATTTCCAGATACTGTTGGCTCTCCGACTGCAGTAAACAGATACTGTCCACTAAAGTAACCATTCTTGTCAGCGATTAATGCTGTTTTATTTGTAATGGTTGCTTGTGTTTCCTCATCGCCTTCTTCGTATCCTGTAGAAACGAGGAATCCGTTTTCATCAAAAGTAAGACCAACTGTTGTTCCAACCAGTTTTCCTTCTTCGTTGTATTGATAAATTGTCTGGTTGTAATCTTCTGTGTCCAAATCATGATAATCGGTACCTTCTTCTTTTACATAACGGAAGAAACCAATACCATTTAAGTCATAATAGCCAGTTGTAACATAGTCTGGTACGTTTAACTGTGCGATATGTGGTGTAATAAAAGTAAAGGATCCAAATCCGTAAGTCTCAGCACTTGAAAACAGATGAATGTTACAAGTCAATGTGGCATCGATTTTTTCCGTACCCTGACGGATATCACAATTGTATTTTTCCATCAACTTGAGACCTGTCACGGCGCCACTCTCAGACATATTAAGAGGCGTCACTCTCTGGTCTCCAACAGATACAAGATAAATACTCTCAATGTCCTCTAAGGCAGAGAATCCAACAGCGTCTGAAGTTGACATTGTAATGCTGTCAAAATCTTCTTTATCGAATCGATAGTTTCCGGAAGTATCCTGTTCCATTTTCGCAACACCAAGTGTGTATCCATTGTCATAGAACTTTTCGAGACTATATTTTGTAGGGATATAAGTATTTGATTTATAAATCAGCTTATCTCCAGGATACAAAGTTGGGATATAACCTTCATCAATGTTGTAGTTTACCCAGGCAATCCGATCTGGATCTTCTCCAGTTGGAAACTCTGCATCCATCGTAAAGTTATTCTCAATAGAGTAATAAATAGGATAGTATTTGGTTACATCTTGTTCCGTTTCATTGCCGTCCTTATCTGTTACCTTTTCTTTTTCTGTCCGCACGACGTAAGCCATGTCATTCGGTAACTCTTCTTCGGACGTGTAATAAACGCTTTCGACATCGTCTGGTGTCAAATAAGCGGCTTCATCAACTGTTTCCGATTTTCCGCAACCTGTTATAGAAAGCCCGGCAATCAGACACCCGATCATAAATAAGTTTCGTTTCATATGGTTCATAATTCAAACGTTCCTTTCTTTTTGTTTGCATAATTTCCTTATCATTAAATATGTTCCACTACGCTGCAAACTAATAACAAAAAGAGCCACCACAGTGGGTGACTCAATTTCGTTTTAGTACACTTATGCTCTGGAATCATTGCATAAGTATTCAGCTGCAGCTGGTAACTGACCAGTCTGACGATAAGTTTCTAAAGCTTCCTGATAAGACAACTCTGCTTTTCCTACCATGCTGTTACATGTCACGGCTGTCTTTCCAGATCCGGCAGTGGCATTAACCTCGTAAACACCATAAATGGAATCCAAGATTTTCTGCTGTTCCTCTGATGGCTGGAATTTGCTTGCTGTGCTAACCTTTTCTACGATCTCCTGATGTTCTGGAGCCGGTTTGTAATGGCAGTAACTGTTTTTCCAACAGCCTTTGCAATCCTTTTCTTCATCCATAGAAGATGCATCGCAACCAGCACAGAACTTATCCAGAATAGACTTCAGATTCTCATCCAAGTCACCAAGTGTTCCAGATCCGACTACATAAGTATACCGGATTGCGCGGACCGGTTCATCTTTTCCAAAATACAACGGATCCATTTTAAGTGAACTATCCTTTGTTTTTGCAGAAAACTGAATGGATGCAACCAGATTAACTCTGGTGTCTTTCTTGTAAGTGTCATCTGCATACTTCTGAAGTGCTTTCATCATCAAATGGAGTTCGATGTTATTATGCACATTTGATTCGCCTCGAGACGTTGCGGAGATGTTTGGAGTTCCTTTACGGAAAATCACTCCGGTAGTAACACCTGGATCCAAAAGAATGGCATCAAATTTAACACTGATGTCGTCGTCATCCGGGAATCTCGTATTAACGAAATTAGAGAGATCAAGATGAATTCCGTGTTCCGGGATCACTGCTGTTCCGTCAGCAACTCTATGGTGTTCTGCCTGACATCTGCGGTAACATTCGTTTGTCAGACGTTCCACTTTTTTCTGATGATATTCATCAATGGAACCGATAACACCATCACTGTAAGATGGAGCTACAAGTTCGTACATGTCCTCTTTGTTACGAAATGTTATATCTCCAGAAATGGTTCCGACGATTGCAGATTTAAAAATGAGAAGTTCGTCCTTCCATCTGCTTTCTGCTCTCTGAATCTGAATTGGATTCACATTGCTAGAACAGGACATTGACTTCCTGAAATCTGATAAATGTTTGCTCATGTTTTTGTTTCCTCCTTTTAATATACATGAATTTTGTTATCCTAAATATGGACTTCAAGAATGCGAAACAAAACGAATTATGATGATTTCCGATTCCAAGAACTGCAGAATACATTTCGATTACCACCCCGGAACCGCTTATGAGTATTCTATAACAACACTAGTGCAGATTTTGATACTAAACTAAGAATATAGTTGTGTAGGTTCCGGAGCCTGCATAACATATTTCAATTGCTCTACGGAACCGTTCATAGGTATTCAATAACAACACTAGTGCAAATTTATGAAACCACACCTTACGGTGTACAGTTCACTCGAAACAAGTTCTCGTGATACGATTTTTGGAATACAGACTATGGGTTCCGAAAGCTGCATAGCATACTTCGATCCTTACTCTGGAACCGCTTAAACAAAGGAAACCACCTACCTAAAACAGGTAAGTGGTATTCCTCTTGTTTTTTAACCAATGATGTCTGCAAGTGACATCTGGGTTGCATTCGCTGTCATACTATTGTATTCAGCTTTTTCCGTCTCAGCCATTTCTCTGATTTTAGAAACCTTTTTGTCGTACTCAGAACGTACATCGCGAAGTTTGGTTGCGTATTTGGATTTACTATAAATACCTTTTCCGCTTCCACGTTTTCCATCAATTGCAACCGTTTTTCCGTCTGCAGCAAGGATATCAGCAAGACGACTCTTTTTGTCAGCCTCACGTTTTGCCTTTGCTCTTTCGGCGGATGCTTTCTTTCTGGCTTCGGCTCTTTCTTCAATCTTCTGAGCTCTAGCTAAAAGTTCCGCATCCCATCTGTCTGTATTGCCGTCGCGGATTACATACAATTCTTTCAAGAACTGATTATAAACTTCGTCATCCTTTTTGTATGCAACATAAGCGCCGGTGACCAGTAATTCCTCACGAGCACGTGTCATGGATACGAACAAAAGACGTCTTGTCTCTTCTACATCCAAAACATTTTGTGCACGATGAAGTCTTGCATTATCGTAGTCACTGATCGTATTGATAACATACGGCCATTCAAGACCTTTGGATGAATGTGCTGTCGAAAGAACAACACCTTCGTAATCCTGATCCATCTTGAGCTCTGTATCAGCCCCGAATTCCGTAAAATAATCAATCCATGCGATCTCTTCAATCAACGGATGGTTATTGTTTGCAGGATCAAGCTGGAATGCTTTCTCAGCCTCTGCTCCATGCTGATACATCATGTCAAGCCATTTCGTATACAACTCATCGTCGCCAACATTAATAGCTTCTAACATTTCATGCAGCTTCAGGCGACCCTGATTTGGATCTCCGTTAATGATACTCATAACTTCTGAACGAACCTCACCGATCAGGCTCTGGATCTTTTCCTGCATTTCTTCTTCAGAAAGTCCCTCTTCATTATCAAGAAGGTGACCATCTGTTAACGGAATGAGGTATTCGAAGTATGGTTTACTCATGGTTGGGTCTTTAAACGCCTGCATGAATTCGATTGCACCGTGAACACGGCTGTTCTCGATCAGTTTCAACGGAGCTTTGATTACCCATGTAACACCTTTTTTAGATAACTTTGCTGCCAGTTTCTGGAGTGTTGCCTTTTTGAATGACAGTACCGCAATGTCTCTCGGGGTAATGCCGGAATTGATCATCTCAGCAACTCTGTCTACAATGGCATCTAACTCTTCGTCAACGGAATCATATCCCTGTAAGGTGTATTTGCCGCCGTTTCCTCTTGCTGCAACACATGGCTTATCAATACGGTTTACATTGAGAGCGACAAGTGCATTTGCCGGATCAAGGATTTCCTGTTTTGAACGGAAGTTCTGGGTCATAAACAGTTTTGTTGACGTCATGCCGATCTTGTTATCAAAATCGATCATGTTCTGTGGATTTGCTTTACGGAATCCATAGATAGACTGGTTATCGTCACCAACGATTGTCAGAGAGTGATGTTCCATGTTCGGGTCCTTTTTTCTCATAACAGCAAGGATACGGTTGATGAATTCCATGTTCTTATCATTCGAATCCTGAGCTTCATCAACAACCATGTGCTGGATTCCAAGTGTATCCAGATATTCCGGATGCATATCAAGGATCTGAAGTGCTAACGTATCCTGGTCTGCAAACGAGATCAGGTTTTCATTTTTCAATATACTAAGATATTCCTGATAATGATCACACATCTGGGAAATAGCACCAGCGTCATCGATCATCTTTTTAGCAACTCCATCTTTGATTGCAAGATCAAGTACTTTCTTATCGAATCCAGGTTCGTTTGGATCAAGTTCGGCTTCTTTTGCAAGATCCCAAACCTTTAATGTGAGATTCAGCGCACCACCGTCTTTTGCAAGCGGAATTCCATAGTTCAGACCTTTGATTGCATTATCTCCGGTGATCAATGCTACCGCTTTCACAGCACGTGCAGTTGGATTCACGTCTACAACTCCTGGAGCTTCTGTGAATCCCAAGTCGTTGTAAAACGCCTTGATAATGTTGTTACTGAAGGCATTGAACGTCATTACTGGGAAATCCTCAGCTTCGATGTCATGACCTTCGTTCTTTGCAATTGAAGTCATACGAGATCTGATTTCCATTGCTGCGGCGTCAGTAAACGTCACAAATAAAGTGTGACTGATGACTGCCTTATAGATTGCGTTCTCAATTTCCTTTGTTACTTCGTACATAAATACATTCCTCCTTGTATTGTGTATATTTATTGGTTGTACTAAATATGTGTTGAGTGTTGGACACGAAAAACAAAGGACACACAAAAAAAAGAAGAAGCCGGTCAGCGACTCCCTCTTCTTGAAATTTTCAGGCTCAAATACATCATGAATCGTTATAATCGAAATCGTAACCGGACATCTATCTCCGCAGTTAAAGCTACGGAATTTTTCCGGTTCTGTTATAAATGTGTTCGATCTGTACAAAAATAGAGCCAGATATTAACCGACTCTATTGTGTTCTTATCATTCTTGTTCCTTAATGTCGACTTTGACATCATCGGTTCCATTTAGTCCGATTTCTAATTCTGTGCGTCTTCCATCGTCCGGAACCTCAAAACGTCTGACCAATTTACAGATGTTAAAAACCGTTTTTGCAACATTATAATCGTGTTTTGTTAACAGATTCTGACCGCATTTCGGACACGGTTTGTTAAGATATGCTGGATAGTCTTCAAATCGAACAGACATATCCTTATAGTCGCAATTTGGGTTGTCACACTTAATCCCATAGCAAATCGCTTCTACTGCCTTTGCCATACTTATTTCCTCCTTTTTTTGCATTCTATGTTTTTGTTTACGCACTAAATATGTGCGAAATACGGAACCTATTTCTTTATAAACATTATTCCGAATTATCCGAACAATTGTATTCTTCTATGCTAAGTATTTTTGTGCGTACTCAAAAGCTTCATCATATGAATCGAATTTTAGATTATCGTCTTTTCTCAACTGGACTCCATCTATGAATAAATAAAAATGAATCCCCATCGGAAACTTTTCAATATTAAGACGCTCTCTTTGCATGACCGGAAATTCGAAATTATTTTTATGTACAAACTGTTCCACCTTTTTGTATTCTACATTCCATCCCATATTTTTGTTCACATATATGGTTTTTCCGTTACACAGTGCTTGGTATTGCTTCACTTTTGAATCGCAAAGAATTTGGCTGTATGCGTCTTTATATGAAATAAATTCTCCTCTTGATGTAAGACCAATTAATGATTGCAATATATCAGCATGACGAACTGGATCTCGTCCAAATTCTTTCGTTTCATCAAGAGTATCAAGAGCTTTCTTCATTTTCGGAGTGAACACACAATTCCAATAGTCCAATAATTGTTCTATGGAGTCTATTTTTAGATACCAATTCTTTTCTGGTGTACATATAAACGTATAACTCATTGATTTCTCCTTCTTATATGTTACAAATACTTTCACTACATGAACAATAAATTTGCTGCTCCGAAAACGTGTGTCTGCGGTCCAGAAAAGTAGCCATTAACCCATAACGTATAAATACAAAAGGCTACAAAACATCCGACCGCCAAATTACGGATTTTCCACACGATTGGATGTCTGCCGATCTTGCCACGAAGCAACCAGAGCCCCATTTTTGTTCCCTTTTTTGAATTACAGCACCTGCATGCGCAAACTAAATTTTTGACGTCATTTGCTCCGTCAATTCCATGTCTTTTTGCCCGTTTTTGAACTCTTGGGTCATACATCAGTTTGTTGATTGGGTAAAGGTGATCCACTGTGACGTCCTTATATAATAGTTTGCGACCACAGTAAACACAGCGGTATTTTGCAGGCTGTACTGGTTTATTGTGTTTGAAGTATTCTTGTCTATAGGTATCACTTCTTGTATACTTCATTTCAACAACATGCATCTCGAGATTGTATTTTCTTGCCCAGAGTCCCCAGGTATTCACTTCTTCCCAAGTTGCATCATTTCTTTCATAAAAGCTGGAATATGCAGCTTTTCTTTCGTTGTATGTAAATCCATTTGCAGTTAATGTACTGTCATATTTTGTGATCGGATTGTATTTATTCTTTGATGAAATTCGTAAATTATATGTCTTCTCTTGATTCTGTTCGTTCATAATGTTGTTCCTATACTGGTGCTTTATGCATAAGTCGTATTCTTTTCCGTCCACCAGTCTCTATATTCAATTGTAATATTCAGTTTTCTGTGTTTAGTTTTCTATATTCAGTTTTCTATATTCAATTGTATATAGTTTTCCTTTCTTTCTTTTTACTAACAATAAGGCTCACAAATTCGAAAACTCGTCAGGAAAACACAAGAAAAAAGGAAGAGGAGTCAGATGTTTTTGTTCTCATCCTCATCCTTATCCTTAATTATCCTTAACTCATCCACTGCTTAAACGGATCGGTGTTGACGTTACTCATGATGTACCATTTCTTTTTGTCTCCATCCCATCGGGCTCCGAGACTTTTAGCTTTGTCTTTGTCATCAAATGGAACATTCAAATACAGTTTCTTAATGGACTTTACGGCACCACTGCTTGACATCCATTTTGAGAACGCACTTAAATCGGTACCAGCTGGAACATACCAGCATTTCTTCTGTCCATCAAATCTGGCGCCTAATCTTTTAGCTTCATCTTTGTCGTTAAACGGTACGGATAAATAAGTTGCGACGTCTGATGCTTTTAAAGCCTTTGGTTTCGGCGCCGACCCATCAAAACTACCTGCAACGACACCATCTTTTGCAATCTTACCCTGTAATTCTGGTGTGATTGTTGCGTTTTTCAGCATGTTTACATAGGTTGTAATCATCTGGTTCATCGCCACGTTGAAATCATTTGCTTTAACCTGTCCGTTTGCGATGTTTTCAAGAGCCTGTTCCCATTTTGCTGTCATTTCCGGAATCAAAAGCTCTGGAATTGTTGATTCTACGATATCGAAAATAGCAAATCCTAATGGTTCCGGAGTCAATACCTGTGTTTTCTTGTTTAGAGCAATATAATTGTTTGTAACCAGCTTTTTGATCGTTGCAGCACGCGTTGCAGAGGTTCCGATACCAGCACCTTTGATCTGAGCACGTAATTCTTCATCCTCTATCAGGTTACCTGCATTTTCCATTGCAAGTACGATAGAACCGGATGTATAGCGTGCAGGTGGTTTTGTTTCCCCTTCTGCAATGTTGTAGGTTGCCGGATAATCGTTTCCTTTTACAAGTGAATTTACTCCATTTGGTAAGCTACTGTTGGACTGCGGAATACCGACACATTCAAGGAATCCCGGAGATACCAGAGTCGATCCGCTTGCGTAAAATCTGAATTTTCCATCTGTGGTAACTTCTGTGATTGATAACTTCTTGTAAACAGCTGGATCCATAAAGATGCTGACAAATCTGCGGACGATTAAATCGTAAACAATTGCTTCGTTGCCAGACAAGCTTACCTGCTGTCCTGTCGGAATGATTGCATAGTGGTCTGTTACTTTGGAGTCATCTGTGTATTTACTATTAGCTACTCCCTGATATCTGCCACTTTCTAAGATGTTTTTAACAAACGCAGCAGTCGGCTGATAACGCAGCAACCCACTAAGGTTTACATCAATTTCGTCCGCAATAGCACTGGATAACACTCTGGCATCTGTACGAGGATAAGTAGTAACTTTCTTTTCATACAAAGACTGTGCAATCTCAAGCGTTTCATCCGGAGAAATATGTAATACTTTAGAACAAGTCGCCTGCAACTCTGCAAGGTTATACAAAAGTGGTGCAAACTTCTTTTCTTCTTTTGTACTGATGTCTTCCATTTTGAGATTACCAGTCAGGTTTGCGATCAGTGTTTCTGCATCCTGGCGGCGTTTAAATCCCTGATCCGAATACATTAAAGATTCATTTCGTTTCATAAACTCCGGATCCGCTTTCCAGGTTGCTACAATGTCGTCTCCATCACTCATGATATGAGACTGGACCTTGTAGAACTTCTGCGGTACAAAGTTTAAAATCTCTCGTTCTCTTCTGACGATCATACCAAGAACACATGTTACAACACGACCAACGGATACTTTTGTATCACGTGATAACAATGAACGATATTTCAATGCATAAGCTCTGGATACATTGATTCCGAGCGCGTAGTCTTCGATTGCTCTCATATAACCACTGTCAATCAGATTCTGATAAGCAGAGATTGGCTTTGCTTCTCTGATACCTCGTAAGATTTCGGATTCTGTCTGAGAATCGATCCACACAACAAATTCTTTCGCATTTGGATTATGTCCTGCTTCCTGCCGAATGAGTGCCTGAATGTAAATACCTTCTCGAGCAGAGTCACCGGCATAGTAAATAGCGTCGATATCAGGTCTGTTATACAAAATCTTAATTACACGAAACTGAGCTGCAACATCTTTGATCACTTCGTATTTATACTGATCAGGTAAAAATGGAAGGGTATCCATACTCCATTGTTTTAAAGACGCATCATAAACCTCTGGGTAACTTAACGTCACCAGATGTCCGACACACCAAGTTACGATCCATTCGTCGTTCTCTATATATCCGTCTTTTCTTCCGGAAACGCCGAGAACCTTGGCGTATGTTTTTGCAACTGAGGGTTTCTCAGCTATAATGATTTTTTTATGAGTTTTAGAATATGTTGAGTTGTTATCGTTTTTTGCTTGTTTCATAGTTTTTTGGATTCCTTTCTTAACATAATTTAATTTATAATTTGAACTTATGGAGGATTTTAATGATCGATTTTACAAATGCATTTAACAATATTAGCTACTTATATCAACATCAACAGCGAGATGTGATTCAATACCATTTTATGTTACACGGATATCATATCAACGTCGCATATACTAAATGTGCAGGATTGTCCCGTCAGATTTCAGTTACTTTTGAAACCGGTGAACGAGAGGTGATTTTTTTGCCTATTCGTATAACTAAAAAAGGTGAGTCTTTATTAATAAGCGCACATGTTGGGGAATACATGTCACTTTTATACCCATTTTTTGAAAATTTTACTAGGGATGGACGTATTTCGACCACTGTGTTTTTCGAGGAATTGACAGTACGTCTTGAATCCTTAACTATGGATGACTTGCGCTATGAAAATATCCATGAATTTAGTGATCGTATTAAGCATACTAAGCATCCTCGAAGCAAAAATAAAAGCGATGACTATTATAATCCTTATTTCTTTAACATTATCCACAAAAATTTAAGTGATCGAATGCGACAGAAAATTTTTGATATGTATGATAATCCTCACGAAATTATTAAATTTCTTAAAAGTAATGGCTTAACATTAGCATTTACAGAAGATATAAATAAAGCACGTGATTTCTATACTGTGTTTAATCAACGTCGTTTAGAGATTGAGGGTAAATGCTAGTTATATAAACTTTACAAACTATATTCTATGGCTATGTGATTGTGTTCGGCATAGTCTAATAGTTCAGCTATTGTTGTTCCGGAAGATTGATTTATCACTATGCCACCAGTAGTATCATCGTTACTGTAAAAAAATAGTGTCCAATCGTCTTCATATTTTTTCAATACAATTTTTTCAATGGAAAACGGTGCTGCGTCATTTTCATATTGCTTGATCCAATCGGGAATGATATATTTTTTCATAATTTTATACCATAATATCCTTTCATATAAATATTTGTTGCTGACGGAAAATGTTTTCCGTCAGCATGTGATAATTATTTTCCTAGAGTTCGGAGCCATTCCATTAAACCATCATCACTATTCCATTGCGGCATCGCCGGAGTGTCTTTAATAGGATTTGCTTTTTCGAGAGCTTCCCGTTTGAGCGTTGTATCTGCTCGCGCATATATTTCTGTTGTCGTGACACTACTATGACCAAGTAGATCGCGAATATAAACCAAATTCACATTTGCCTGTAATAGATGCATTGCTTTTGAATGCCTGATACAGTGAGGCGAAAGTTTTTCGGGAATAAGTTCAGGATGAACTTTCCTCGCCATATCTGCGTATTTGGTTAAGATGTAGCTAATTCCAAAGCGTGAAAGCTGTTGCCCGCTTCTATTTTGAAACAGGTATGCATCATTTCCACCTGCATCAATTTTAAAATCTTTAATATATTGCTTTAATATATCCTCGGTTCTAGAAAGAAGTGGAACAACGCGTGTTTTATCTCCCTTTCCGGTTATTCTTATTGTTGCAGGTGCGCTAAAACGAATATGAACTATTTTAATATCTGCAATTTCTTGAACTCTGGCGCCAGTGTCGTACATAAGACTAAGAATGGCCAGATCACGGCGACCGTATTTGGTTTTTATATCTGGTTGTTCAAGAAGTAATTTTATGCCGTCAATAGTAAGATATTTTAACCCAGGTTCTGGTTGCTTCATTGGCCGTATGGCTAAATTTTCCTGACATTGCAGGGCACAGTCTGGTAGTGCGAATTGCAGATACCTGAAAAATGATTTTAATGCGCCTAATCGTTGATTGCAGGTACTTGCCCCACAATTTCTTTCCTTTTTGAGCCATAGCATAAAATCTTCAATTTGTTGAACATTAAGCATATCTAATGTCAGCAAATTTGGTTTTATATGTTTTTCCGTATCGTAAAACAAAAGCAGTAACCGAAATGTGTCACGATACGTAGCTATTGAATTAGGACTTAGATTTCGTTGTATTGGCAAGTATTCTGTGAAAAATTTGGTCATGTGATATGCAAAATCAGGTGTTTTATTCTTCATACATCACACCTCCGACTTCTGGAAATACATGCCCGGTTAGCTCGTCCATTTGTTCTAGCACATCTGGAAAAGCTTCAGCGGTTAATTTTAAATAATACTGTGTCGAAGCAATGCCTGTATGTCCAACGTATTTAGACAAAATAGGAAGCATCGCAGTAAGGTCAACACCTTCTTTCGCCCATTGGTTTAATCTATGACATATAAATGTGTGACGTAGATCATGAACCCGTGGTCCCAGTTCCTTGCCAAGATATGGGATTCCTGCTAACCATAGTTGTTCGCGAAAATGTCGTTCTATATTACTTACACAATATCCGGTTCCGTCTTTTTTGAAGAAGAATGGAAAGTCTTCTTCATGATCATTGTGAACAGATTCTGTATATGTTCTGCATCGAGCTGCTAGTGTTGCTGCCATTGGAACGAGTCGTTCATTTCCGTTTTTGGAATCATGAATATGAATAATTCCACGTTCGATATCAACATCGCCAACTGTAAGATTAAGAAGCTCCGATATGCGGAAACCGCATCCATAAAGCATCCGGTATAAAAGCGGAAACGAGAGATGGCAGTATGGAGAATTTGGAGTATATTCCATTTGATCTAAAGAAATAAATAGTTTCTTAATCTCTGCTTTGGTGAATACATATGCCGTATGTTGTGAAAAATGATATTTTTGCGGTGGGGCTATATAGCCGGAGTAGCCTTGGCTGTTTAAAAATATAGCAAAGTGTTGAAGATACATAATCCTCGCTGATCTTGTAGTATCATTTTCATTCGGCCGTTTTTGTGACCAAGCCAGAACAATTTCTTTCGACAATTCGTAATTTTTCACTTCATATCGTTTGCTGAATGTATCAAATACATGTAATGCGTTATATCCACCCACATAATCATATCCTAGTGCCTGCTTTTGCTTTACAAACAAATCCAACATGGGAGCAAATGGTCCATCAAAAGATCCAACTGTTCTTTTCTTCATAAGTCCACCTCCAATCCACACAGGGCAAGTTGCTTTATACTGATTCTCAAGTAAACTTCTGTGCTTGAGATATCTGCATGTCCAAGTGTTTGTGATATAACAGGGAGAGAAACATCATTTTCAAGCATTCTGGTAGCCAAACCGTGTCGAAACGCGTGCATTCCAGTACGTTTATTAGCGGGAGTATTGATACCTGCTGTTCGCATCTGTCGTGGAATAACATTACCAAGAGAATGTAATTCTCCATAAGGATACATATGAGACACAAAAATGTTTTTAACATTAGTTTCTGGACGCCCATTTTTTAAATAATCTATGATAGCCCAGCCCACGTCATCTGGTAGTGGCAAAGAAAGTGCGTGCCCAGTTTTTTGCTGACAAAACGAGATGAGTTTATCGTCCCAGTTAATGTTTGAAAATGTCAAAGTTCGGATATCGCTACTTCTAATTCCTAATCTTGCTGCAATCAGAAAAATGGCATAATTTCGTTTACCGATAGGATTTGAACGATCCACAGAATTAAGTATTTTTTCAATTTCTGTGTCGGTAAATGTGCTGGGGATTTTCTGTTGGCGGATGTTTTTTACGTGAGGGATGAAATCCGAAAGCGGAGTGTCAATAAATCCATTTTCATATCCAAAAGTTAGTAGCCTGCGAATTTCGCGTAGTGATTCAGAGACATAAGTTGTAGAATATCTTGCAAGTGATAAAATATAAGTGTTTATAATAGAGCCTGTTACAGACTTAAAATCTCGAATCCCAATATCATAAAGATAATCATGAAATCGCATAAGCCTTCCACGTAGCTGTTTCATGGTGCTTTCGGAAAAATGTCTATGCTCCTCAGCTTTTAAGAATTCCGAAAAAAGATCATGTAACTCTTCCGAAAAATCTGTTGATGGTGTACAATACTGACGGAAGATAACGTGAAATTGTGTAAAATCTGAAAGCATGTTCACAGCTCGTGTGATGCGATACATAGAATCACGTTTTTCTAAAGCTTCGGCACATACATCCTGAAGGAATTGTTGACGAAAACCCTCTGTGAATTCTTGATTGGGCTGAACTGAAGCATAAGACAATATAGATTGCCAAGTTTTATTGTAGGTCTGTACTTGACAATCGCTATATCCCTTTTGAAACATCACCTCCTTTAATTCAGAAACATAGGTTTGCAATTCTGATGTAAAAACCTTATTGAGTCCTTCCATTCTCTTCTCCTTTCTTGCTATAAATGGGTTGTTACATTAATAACCATATCAAAAAGGAAAGAAAATGTTGAGTAATTGTCGTTGTAAAACTAATAAAGAAAGGAAAGAGTCATCTGACTCAACATAATATATGACTCATAAAAAATTAATTTATGTGTAGCTCAACATAAACTAATTTCTTTCCCATGAAAATAGTTTCCTTTCTTTGTAAATATCTATAAATAACAAGGCTCACGGACCCGAAAACTCGTCAGATTTCAAGTCCGAAATCTGTTATTTTGTAAAGTAATCAATTGCATCCTTCCATTCCGCAAGCAATTCTTCCGGAACTTCTGCATTGTCATGGAACGGGATGATAATGTATGCGTAGTCCTTCATTGCAGATTCCAGGACATGCTTCTGATGATCGAGAACATGATTGAACACGAACATCCAATTCTGGATCAGCTTTCCCTGGAGTCCGATAAATTGTGCAATCTTTTGTAAGTCCATCTCTTCTGCTGTGCTGACCATGATATTCATGTCTGCGTGCATCATTTCATTTCTGTCCATGATGCTCAATTCGTTGTACACGCCTTTGTCCTGCACAATAATTCCGCTTTTGAACGCATTAAATCGGTCAACTTCATCTGTGACCTCATGTACCATATAGTTATCCGGTATCGAGCACATACCCTTATGGTCAAACCAGACGTCTACGTCATAGATATCTGTAATTGCGGAAGCTAATGATCCGGCTACATAACTAGTGCCGACACTGTGATCGATTCCGCTTACAAATACATTCAGACGGCTAAGATGAGGAATTTCTTTTTCTCTCCGCCTGCCAAACAAGGATGGTTTCTTTTGTGGTTCCGGTTTGTTTGACTTTACTTCGGAAACCGCTGTCGTCGGTGCCTCTACTTTTGGTTCCGGTTTTGGCGGTTCCTCCTGTTTTGGTTCCGGTTTAATAGGTTCCGGTTTTGGCGGTTCCTCTGTTTTTGGTTCCGGTTTTGGAACTGGGTTTTGAACTGGCTGCGGAACCGGAACTGGCTCTGGAACCGGAATAGATGCTGGAACCGGGATAGGTGCTGGAACCGGGATAGGTGCTGGAGCCGGAATAGGCTGCGGAACCGGATCTATCTTTGTCTTATCCTCATCCTTTTCCTTGTCCTCTTCTTTGTCTGCTTTTTTCTTGAAGAACTCCAGTTTTGGCTTCTCTTTCTTAGGTTTTTCAGGTTTCTCTTTTTTAGGCTTTTCCGGTTTCTCCTTCTTAGGCTTCTCTTTTTTCGGAACCTTTTCTTTTGGAGGATTTTTCTTGTTTTCTGATGCCTGTTCCTGCTTCTTAGGTTCTGTATTCTTCTTATCCTTACTATCCTGACAGACAACTTTCTCCTCATCCTTTTTCTTTTCCTCAATTACCTCTTCCTTATTTGTTTCCTTAATTTCAGGAGCCGGGACATCTACCATTTCCCATGTTTCTGCAAACTCATTTGCATCAGAAACGACTTTTTTCTCATGAACCTGTATATCAGAAACAATCGGTTCTTCTTTCTTGTCCTGATCCTCATCCTCAATCTGTTGCTCGGTATCTTTAGTTTTCTTCTTTTTCTTGTTACCAAATCCAAACCGACTGAACAGACTCTGCTTTTCCGGTTCTGGAACGTAGTGATATGTAACTTCTTCATAAACCCAGTCTTTATGGTAAATAGGACGTTTTAATCCCAATTCCGCATAAATACTTGTGACTCTCAAAGAAAGCGGATAAGGACAAACATTGCTGTGATATTCTGATATGTTTGTACTTCTGTAAGTTGTTAAAAATCCGGACAACTCCTCTTTTGATGCTCCAAGAAGGATGACTTCAATCTTGTCCTTTACTGACTGAGGCATCTCAACAAGGAACTGGTCAATGATCGTCTTGTTTTCGAGACGACCTTTGCAGACTAAGTACAGCTTTGTAAAACTGTCATCAAATTCCTGCAGGAATCCAACTTCACCGAATATAGTAACGATCGTATCCTCTGTGATCTCTCCTTCGTAGTCATTTGGATAATACCGGACGCTATTGACTACAAAAGTTCCGTTCTCTTCAAAGTTCGCTTTTGCTGTTTCAAATAAGTTTTCTTTCGTAATCGATTCTTTTAATGCGACGGAGTGGTCACCGTCCGCTATGAAATTTGCAATATGAGTAGCAACTGGTACACAGTCAACATCACTCATTAATGTGAATACGCCAATATTTAGTGCCATCGTTTTTGTACTCCCAATTTGCGTTTACTTCTGTTTTATGAGCGGTTCTGTTTATAAATAATTGACCGCCTACTTGGTTATCCTAAATATGGCTCTCGAGCAAACAAAGGAATACAAAAAAAAAGAGCCAGTTTAATAGAACTGACCCTTCTTTTCCTACTTATAGAGATCTGAGATATAGGCATCCAGACCATTATTTTTCGCGATCGTCTGAGCTTTTGCCATCATCTTTGGTATGTAACGGCGTACCGTTGATTCAGAAACCCCAAGATTTTCCGCAATCTTGACGTTTGACAGTTTGTTTACGATTCCTAAAAGGAGTCCTAATTCAAAGTCAGACAAGCCATCAATGACTGCTTCGAGACCGCTGTGAAGCTCATCTTTCCATACGCTGCCAAACAATTCCGAATCCAGCATTTCGCATTTTCTGCTGTTTTCTTTTTCGACCTGGTTTCCTGTCGATATGGCTTCGGTTCCTTCTTCGACGAATGTTACGCGCTGCATATTGTATGTGTTGTCGGCGACTCGACGCTTTTTTGTTGAGTATGACAACTTAACGCCACACGGAGCATAGCCTTCCCAGATACGCCTCTTACTGCCATATTTATCGAATGCGTGCTCAAACGGAAAGCTTGTAATCCCTTCCTCGATTGCCTTGTTAATTGCTTCAATGAAATTCAACATTTCGATCTGGATGATGTCTTCGAAATCGAGACCACAGCTCATAAGTTTCTCTTTGCGGGCTCTTTTCGTAAAAAGAGGTTTATTGGCATTGAGAAGGTTAGACATCGCTTCCTTCTTTTCTTCCTCTGTCGCACTCACGATCAATAAAACTGTATACTGCTGCTCATTATACTGCTGCCAGTCTTTGAATTCTGACTCTCTGCCAGGCATTTTGATCGATAACAGACGTTTGACATCCTGCGACGTCATAGTTCCTAATGTTCCAGTATCTTTAGTTACTGGATTTGGTACATCATTCATATTTTTACCCTCCTTGGATGTGTTAATTTGTTAACCTAAATATGGGTTTTGCCCGTGACAAACGGATTGAGTTTCATAGACTAGTACTATAGTTGTAGTACTGTTGACAAAATGAAAAAGACTTATTGTTTACACAAATGTGTTGGTTTATTATTGTTGTTTACTAATTAGTTGGTTTTTGTCGTTGAATTACGACATTTAGATTGCTCGTGTGTTGTGAAAATATGTTTCCTAGAATTGAACTAGTTCAAAAATGTTAATTTACTTAATTTGTTTGCTTCTTTGTTTTGATAATTGTCACTGATACGTGATTGAGCTGGAACAAAAGGTTCCGTTTTTCGATTGCTTGAATGTTTGAAAATAATTGTTTGTTTACTCTTGTGTTTTTAGAAAAGGAAACCGGCATTAGTTTGCTCCCGGAGACTGTTTACGAATGCTGGCAGCATAAGAAATGGAGACGAATGTCTGTAAACGCATATGTCGGAGCCGACTTAAGATGGAGCAAATGATCTGGTGCCGTTTGCGAGTTTCCTTTTCCATATGATATTCATTTTTTTAGTCCTTCAATTTGTTGTCCGATTTGTGTATCCCGTCAGATGGGAAACGAAGAAAGCGGCACCAAAATGCTGGAGACTATCTGCTGGCAACAGAAACTTTAGAGACGAATGTCTGTGAGGTTGTCCGAATGGACCTTAAAACATTTCGGTGTTTATTTGCGAGTTGCTTTCTCTTTGATGATGTTACAATATCACTTTTCAATGCGCTATGCAATAGGGTTCATTCGCATAGATAACAGATGTTATTGTATGCAATATTATTAACAACATATGTGGATTATTGAGTTTTAAAAAAAGGAAACGCAACAATGCGTCTCCCTCTATCGTAATAAATCACAGATTTCTCGGAACTCTTTTTCCAGCTTGTCTGCCAGCTTTTCCAGCTCGTCTTTCGTCATGTTTGGTTTTCTCTGACGATTATAAGACGGTAGCAATCCCTTCGCATACTCTCTTTTGCAATCTCTAAGGATTTCTTCAATCGATATCTCATAAATGCTACATAAAATGGCAGCCTCATATAGTTTCAGGTTTCCGTTGCCATTTTCGAGATCTGAAATATGCTGGGCTGATGTTTTGTACTGATATTTCTCTTCCAGCATAGAAACCACATCGTGCTGCTTTAATTTCTTCTTTCTTCTGCTTTCATTTAGTTTTGCTCCTACAATGTATAAGAAATCGCGTTCCCCTTTATCATGTCTCTCTTTGTCAATTGCCATATTTCTATTACCGCCTTATCGCATCGTGTTTCTTTTCTGTTGTATTATTTACAAAATCATACCATTTTTCATAGTAAAAGTCTGCATTTTTAAGTACCGGAACGTTATAAACCATAACTTGATATGCTTCTTCTATACATTTTCTATCCGTTTCGTCTCCGTGATATAAAACTGTGTATTTGATTCTACGTATATCTAACGGAAAGGTGTCATCATTTACGACAAAATGTGTCATATTCTCGATCACCTCTGTCATGTACTCAAATTTAGTGGAACCTGTATTCCTTATTTCTTTTCGATTCAGGTCGCTTTCATTTATTTTCGACATCAGATAAGATTTAACTGCATCATGAAGATTGATTTCCGGTTCATCAATCATGATATATTGATTTTCTGGATTCTCTTTATTGTAAAACAAAGCTGAAGTATCCAATATATATAGATCCTTTGTTAATGATCCAAAACGGGCCAGTAACGGAATTATCGGAAACGGATTTGTTTCGATCTCGATCGTTCTCTCATCCATTGCAAAAATATCACGAGGACATAACACATAAAACACATCTATGCTGTTATGGTAAATGAAATCTGCAATCAGTTTGTTGAATCTCATGTACTCGTAAGTGCGATGAAAATTTGGTTCATGGTGCAGATACTGCCAGTAATCTACAAGAGAAAGATATTGGTATTGTTCGTGAAGTAGTTTGCAAAACTCCTTTTTCGTGACAGACAAACCGACTGCTTTTGTTGGATTCAGATAAGAATCGCCTGTCACTTTTATTGGAATGTAAAATAGTAAACAGTTCGAGTATTCCGTCTGTATCTCATTAATTGTATTTATCCCAAGTGTATTCCATTTTTCTTCTCCCCAAGGTTGATAACAAACAGGGATCCCAAGTCTGCTGATTCCTATAATATCCAGCAAAACCGTCAGTTTATCAACATCATTCTCTTTCTGTGATCCTTCCTGAAAGAAATGGCATATTATGTCTAAACTTAGACCACCAATCTTTTCGGCTGCCGGATGTGTCAGTAACGACAATAGCATGATTCTTCTTTCGATATCCTCCTGTCTACCTGCTCCGTTTGCTACAAGCCACATGGAAACACTTAATTTATCATTCTTATTGAATAATTCAAGTCCGTAATCGGTGATGGTATAACAAAATAACGTATGCGTAAATACTTGTGGTATTCTGGTATCTCTTCTTTCGATTTTATTTGAGAAAATAAGACCTTCTTTTTCAATTGCTTGTAATACATTGGGTAGGTAATTAGTGGACACTGTATCCATTTCAGTAAGATTGCTATCTATATAAGTGTAATCGAAAGTCTCTTCTGAATAAAGTCTGCCAATGTATGTTTCTGGATTATAATATATCTCATCATAAAACCCAAACTGTTCTGCAATCTCGATCATGGAAGTATATTTGTCGTCGTTGTTTTCGAATCCGTTTTTTATCAGACTCAAAACATATCTCACAATGGGATTCGAAAGAAGCGTACGCCGCCACCATTCTGAATTCAAAGGACCTTCGTTTATAACTGCGCTTTCTCCTTGTTCTGTTAAAAATAAGGTATCATTCAACTCGTCATAAGCAATAAGGTTTAAATGGATTGCGAGCGCGAGTATTTCGTCTACTACTCGGACATCCCCATAAGGACGTGGTGCAATGTACTGGACTTCATCAAGCCCGATAAACTGCATGCGGGTTCTTGATTTGACAAGCAATTGCCCGAGTCCGCTACATGGACCAGACACTCTTTGCTGCATTGGACCTCGAAATATTGTGTAATCTATGGTTAGAAACTCAGGTTCTGGATTTTTCGTTCTCATTTTATTGATTGCGGAAAACAGATCCGCCTGCATCATATCATTCTTATGTAATACGTCTACAGTTTCCATATATTCATTATATTTCTTGGATTTTGGATAAAACATTGCCATAAGATTCGCAATCTCATCTTTATTCCATGTTCTTGTTGGCCACGAAAATTGTCGTCTCATAACATGACCCTCCATTTCTGTTTCCAATATTTTCCAATTTTACCATTATGTCATAGAATACCACATCATTGTTGATTTGTATACTTTTCTTATACGACAAAAAGAGACATACATCGTTTCCGACGCATGCCTCTTGTTCTGTTGTATAGGTTACTCTGCTTTTGTTACATTTGTGGCAACTACACGATCGTTCGTATCTCTGCTTTCCTCGTATGTAACCTTTTCACCTGTGTTTAAGACTTTAAAGCCTTCCATGTTGATTGCGCTGTAATGTACGAATACATCACTTCCGTCTTCCGCCACGATGAATCCGTAGCCCTTTTTGCGATTGAACCATTTTACTGTTCCTGTTTTCATGTTCTTATTCTCCTTATTTGTTAATGATTGTATAGTCATCTGAAGCAAAACCGTAGTCCTGTTCCAGTGCCTTTCGATATAACGCTAAGTCCTTTGGATTATTTGCGTCGAGTACTTGGATCGTTCCTACTCGCATTCCAGTTGTACAACATCGGTCGATCCCGAACATATAGACGCCGTCTTTCAATGGATCCATAAATCCGATAAACTCATCTGTAGTCCCATCTGGGTACAGTTCCATGAGTTCTATATCATCTGCAATCCCAAACCGCACACGTCTATGAGCGATTCCTGGACAGAAACCATTCGGTAATGTTTTTAAGATATCTTTGTTGTTGATACGTATTCTCAGTTTGCTCATATTACAGTTCCTCCAATTAGTACTAGTGTGGTCGCAAACAATAAATCAGGACCTAGCGGACGGGATTCCTTTAATTTTAGAGGACCGTCCAGATTCTTTTCTATGATCGCTCTTAGATAAAACAGAACTTCCGCTACAAGAAGCATGACACATTCTGCTAACATACAGTCTACGCTTCCGTATTCCGGTCTCATCAGATACCATGTACAGCCACATACAACAGCCATTCCTTTATCTCCGTTTCCATACATTCCAAATAATTCTAAGATTACAACAAAGATAATTATGGATAATGTTTGTAATGATAAACGACCTGCTTGTGCCGTTTCTAGTATTACAGATAACGGGGCAAGGGAATAAAATACTGAGTTATACAATAGTTTCGATTTCTTATCTGTATATGCTGAGATCAATAACATTGGAAGTGCGATACTGGCATATAGTTTCGAATATATCGGCAGCTTTATGATGATCACAGCGAATACTGCCAGATAAATACCAAACCATATCTTATCGGATTTCGTCACTGAAATATCCTTAAAATCAGGATCATTCAGTGACATTTTTCCGAACAGGGTAAATACAATACCCAATATAACGAGACATAATATAGTTCCAAACATAACTCATACCCCCGTTATGTGTCTTACTGCTGAACAACCTTTGTTATGCTGATATTGTCATGATTCTTTGGATTGTAATATTCTTCATCTGATCTCTCAACATATACCGTAAATGTGACAGCTGCTGATGTTGTGTCATCACGTGAGATTACATTTCCGCTACTATCCCATGCAGTTAATACATATGCGTCTTTAACAAGCAGTTTTGAGGACTTAACCTCATCCTTTGTGATTGTTTCCATAATATCAACAATATCGCCTTCACGAATGGAACCGCCGACTGCATATGTAGGTTCTGATACCGTATAGGTAAGCATAACCGGGTTTTCGAACTTATCTTTCTCACTGCTTGTGTCTGTAAACCGCTGTGTTGTTACGATTTCGCCTTTTGAAATATTAACGGAAGCTTTTCCGGTAATACCATCAAGGTTTTTCAATGTACTGTCTGTAACCAATGAACTGTTTACGTCTTTCATTTTGAAATATTCGTTCACATTTGTATCATCGATCAATGTTCCTTCTTTGATATCTGCAGCAGCGATAACCACAGATGTTACATTTTTATCTGATAACAGATAGGATTCATAAGATGTTACTCCAAAACCTGCAACAATGGCAACGAATAAGGAAATCACAATTCTTGTAATCGACTTAGAATCGAATTTGCTCTTATTACGCTGTTCTTGATCCGATCTGCGTTTGCTTTCTCGTCCTTTATTGAATGCCATAATTAATATCTCCAATTCAATGTGTTTATTTGTTAATAAGTTTCTTTACTGGAACCAGCCGTTTCCGTTTAAATCTTTAAACGCATCACTGGTCTTTAAACTTGTTGTCGAGGATGTGCTCACTCTCATTTTACCCTCAAGGTAATCTTTTGAATCTGCATCGATTCCTTCCATATTCCCATCACTTAAGTTTGCAATACTGGATGCTTTTACAGGAAATGATACTTTACTGTAAACGGTACAATCAGTTACCAGTGTATTTTCCGGTGTTTTTGCTGTCGTACTATTAACATCTCCATTCGAATCCCTTGTGACGCTTCCGGCGACTCGTTTCTTAATCTTTGTCTGTATTTCGGAAGCAGTCTTATAGGATTCCACTGCACTGATCTCGTAAGAATAAACCGTGTCATCCGGCGCAATGTCGTAGATTACAAACGTATCGATCACAGCTGTTCCTGACGCCAGCATATCTCCAGCCCATCCACAGGTTCCGCCTTTAAAAGTGAACGATTCATCGAGACCAACATTACTTTGAAGTACTTTTTCGTAACTTTCAAAGAGTTTTCCAACTTTTGCTTTCTCTTTCGCGTTCATTTCTGTAACGGAACCATCATCAGACAGGGCTACAATACCAAGGCGTCCATCATGCAGTAACACATCACTGTTTGCAATTGTTACAGACAGGTTTGCATTATCGATCGAAGTCTTATAGTTTTCATATAAGGTATCTGCAGCACGAATGTATACAGATACATAGATCAACACCCATACAAGCAAAAAGACGATCGGAATATAGATGTATACACTGCTTCCGTTTTTCTTCTGTTTGAATAATCGTTTTTTATGTCGTAAACGTTCTTGTTTCACAGTAATCCCTCCCTCTTATTCTTTTGATGTACTGTAATACTTGATCGTAATCGGAACATATTCGCTTTCCTCAAACTTAGGAGAAAACAGATCAAACTCAGGATCTGTAGAAAGCCATGTATTTGTGGTGTAAACTACAAATTCCAAACAGATATCACTACCATAACCCTGATGTGCTTTTGTCGTATTGTCTGTAATGTTCTGTGTCGTAACCGGAGCTCCCGCTGTATCTCCTGCGTATCCAAGGTCATTTAACTCCTGAACGATCGCATTCTGAATAGATGGTGTTGCATATCCGGTTTGTTCCATTTTCAAGATATAACGTCTTGCTACCTGGTTGACTTCAGTCTTTTTGTTAACAGCTCCATTGAATTCCACAAAGGTAAACAATAAAACCGTTAACAAAAGAATAAAGACCATGATGGGAAGAAAGTCATCGAGCATACCGTGCTTTTTCTTATGAAGTTTGTTCTTAAGTCTTTGTACTGTATGCATATGATATCCCTACTTTCTTACAGACGATTACGGAGTCTGCGTTGTGGTCTGATACATTGCATTGATCTTCTTTTCCAAACCATTATCGCCAGTGAGCAGGTTTTTGATGATGGTCTGTAATGTGTCTCTGAAGATGATTACAAGTGCGACTGCGATAACCATAAGCATGATCTTGATGATCAGTGTCTCGTCTCCGGATACTTTTCTCTTCATATTATCCAGTGTGTGTGTTGCAAATACCTTTGCGTTGATGATTGCATTGTCGAGTTTTCTTACCATGATTTTATCTCTCCTTCTATGGTGTTTATTAGTTCTTGTCCCAGAAAAAGAAAGCATTATGCTCTTTTCTGGCACGATATATCTACATCAGAAACCGGTTTCTAACTGATCTGTTCTAATAAGAAACTCAGTTCCTGTTGTATACGTTGTAAATATGTGTGGCTCTTATGCAAAGGAATACATTTTTTACATTCCAGCAAGACCCTGCATAAGTTCCATAACAACTAAGTACAAAAGGATCACAGTGATCAAAGTGAAAAATGTTACCTGGATAAAAGCAGACTCTCTTTTGATCCGATCTTTCACTTTCATTCTGTGTACGAAGTTGTTTGTATCAATCTGTTTTGAAATATCTTCCAACATATCTGCAGATCGTCCTGTATGTAACGCCTGTTTGATTACGACAGAGAGGTTATCAATCTGTTCGTTACAAAATCTGGCATTAAATTGATCTACAGCTTCATCGATTGTCACTCTGCTTGCTAAAATGTTGTTATTCATTTCGTTTAAAGCTTGTTTCAGTCGTCCGTTTTCGATATTTCTCTGACATTCGATCAAAGAGTCTGTCACATAAACACCAGCTCTCGCATGAATCTTCAAAGTTGTGTAAATTGTTTGGATATCTGTCATCATTTTGTCATTATCCTGGCGGTTACTGAGCCGGATAAAGATATCTGGGGCAATAAAACCAAGGATAAGACCGATCGTGATTCCTATAATTTTCGGGATCCATTCATTCGGTGCCGCTATAAATCCAAGAAGTCCGAACCCTCCTGCGCATGCAAGTTTTGCAGACACAAAAGCTGACGGATCCATATTATAGTCACGGAACATATACATAACACCGTATTTTGACATATCCGCTGTGATCTTATCTGCATTCAGATAGATACTGTTACTCTTTCCGAGCGCAAGATTAATGGTTCCTTTTGCCATAACCGAAATCTTGTTCTTTTTATCAAAAATAACGGAAACCGCTGTGTAGGCTTCGATCATAATGAATACGATCAGAATCCACTTAATGATAGTGATAATAAGTTGTGCGTTATTCATCTTCTAATGCTCCTTTCGCCTACTCTTCATTTCGTACTGCTCTGTAAATTCCAATCAACAAGATAATCGCCATACCGGTAACCGAAGCCAACCCGATATTTGTCTTAAAAACGTAATACCAGACATCAATATCCGGAAGCATTCCTTTCATCATATAGATGATCAAAACTCCGATAACTCCCATTACAATCATCTCGATCAGGTTATTCTGTTTGATCTCTCTTGTTTCTTTTCGGAATGCGATATATTGTTCCACACTGATGTTTGTCTCATTGATAACACTTTCGTAATCTTCGTTATGAGTACTGCAGACACGAAGTGCATCAAAGATTTCTTTCAGTTTCTTGTAGTTGGTTCTGTCTGTCAGATTCTGTAATGCACCAGATACGTTTCCGGTTGTTCTGATTTCATAGAAACAACGTTCTACTGAGATCTTTAATGGACCGGAAATATATGGAATCGTTCGTCCGAGGATTTCTCCAATCGAACCGCCCATATGACTGTTATTCTTAAGAAGGTTTACAAATTTGATTGTTTCCGCTTCTATACGTGCTGTATTTGCAGAAATCAGACTTTCGAGTGCAAACACAATAATAAGAACCAACAAAAATCCGGTTGCAAGTGTTCCGATTGGCGGAAAATTAAGCAGAGCCATCGTGATAACGACAAGTCCGACACCAAGCGTACAGGATAACAAAAATGTTTCCGGCTGTAATTCTGGGAACTTATCTTTAAGTCCACTGTCAATCAACTTCTGATTGAGTTTTAACATCTTATCTTTTGACTCAAACCGTCCGTTCATTTCGAATTGCTTTCTGTATTCTTCTTCACGCAACCGTTCTTGTTCTTTCGCATCCGCACGCACTTTTGCAATGAATTTCTGCATGACGTTGTGATCGCTCCAGTATTTCGTCAGACTGAGAACAAACACAATCAGTGCTACAAATACGAGAACATTTAACAATAAGACGTACGGTTGTTCGGAATGATACAGGTTTATAATCATGTCTTTTATAAGTTCAAACATATTTCTATTCCTTTCTTTATGTTTCTAAAAAGGTGGACAGGATGAAAGGATTAAAGTCAGGAAAGGATCAATTTCTCATCCTTATCCTATTCCTTATCCTTAAATTTCCTCATCCTAATTCTCTCTCGGATCTTTGAAGAACTCTCCACGTTTGTATACTGGTCTGTATACAAGGTCATGTATTTCTTCACTGTATCCAACAACCTCAGAAATCTCTTCAATGCGGTAGTCTTTCATAAAGATAACGAAACGCATGTAATGCAGCATTCTTAAAATATCTTCACGAGCATAATCTGTTTCGTATTTTACATAGTCTGCTAACTTATTCATGGCTTCTGTTGAACTAACGCCGTGCACAGAGGACCAGCATTTGTGTCCGGTATATGCAGCGTTCATAAAGTAAGCAGCTTCTCCACCTTTGATCTCACCGATGATGAAATAATCAAGGTCTGTCAGTAATCCATTAATTGCAAGATCTTTCAATGTATATTTGATCTTGGATTCGCCTCTGTTCTGGATTACATGCTGATACATCATATCAGGGTGATCTGAGAACAGTTCGTCGGACTCCTGAATAACAGCTCCAGAGCAATATTCTGGAATTACATCCAGCATTCCATTCATCAATGTTGTTTTTCCGGATGCACCTTTACCTGTAAACTCAATACCAGAGGATTCTTCTGCCATCCAGATCAGAAAAGGGATCAATTCTTCTGGAAACATAGGGTATGGATTTCCGTCAATATCCACATTATGAGCTAAATCATAGAGCGATTTCTTATGTTTTGGAATCTTACGGATATGTACGACTGGTTTCTTGTTGCAGTTGATAATTGAACTCGTTAAGTTGAAACGAAGTCTGAATTTATCATTGCTGTCAATGTCAGTAAAAATCTGAATCGCATCCAGATCAGATAAGTTAACCTTATTACGGGAACAAACAATGTCTACGAAACGTCTGTAGTCGTTAGCATCACGAAATTTTACGTTCCCGGAGAATCGTTTACCAAACATTTTGATGCGGACATTATTCTCGTCATAAATCTTGATATCTGAGATATTATCATCGTTGATTAAGTCCTCGATTACGTAATATCCCCAGATGTATTTCTCCAGCTTTTCAAGTTCGTCTTCGATTGTTTCATTTTCTAACCCAATATCTTCAAAGTAAGCTCTCATTTCTGTAAACAGCTTTTCTTTTGACATCGTTCCTCTTTGGATGTTTGCAAGATAATTTCGTTCCGGAGCTGTCATGTAATCTAATGCATCAAAGAAAATCTCATCATCTTCTTCGACAACATTGTTTTCCATTTCCTGGTCGAGTTTTTCGTCTGCAAACTGGTCAGATTCTTGCAATTCGGTATCCATAGAACCGTTCACTGTATCATTCAGTTCCATATTGTTTGAAACTGGTTCGTTTGTCTTTTTCTTAAATAAACCCATGTCCGTTTTCCTTTCTATAAGTAATTCGCAGTATTAAAATCCTGCTATAAAGTAAATATGGATGAGTAAATTACAAAGGAATACATTTTAAGGAAAAGGAAAAATTAAGGAAAAGAAAGAGGAAGAGGATAAGAGGAAGTTTGTCAGATTAACACTTTCAAAGATGAGGGTAACATTGGTGGAACGGTGTTCAAATCTTCTATTATAAATAGAAGATAACCCTTACCCGAGTTAACGAGTAAGGGTTTTAAACTTCACAGTACAAACACAGCAAAACACTGTGTTAAACTTTATTACAGAGACTGGTTTCCGATGCCCAGGTATACGCAACCCGGAAATAACCAGGGTCTATAACACAAATCCTATGCTTTTTAACGGTAAGGAAGGTGTACGCAACTCGGAAATAACCAGGGTCTATAACAATCATAATGATGTTAGTAATGTCATGTGCGGTATACGCTACCTGGAAATAACCATGGTTTTCTTTTGTTGTTATCCTAAATATGGGTGACCAATTTACAAAGAAATACTTTCTAAGGATGAGGAAGAGGATAAGGATGAGGATGAGGAAAGTCAGAGTAACATTCTGAAAAAGTATGGAAACAGAAAAACAGCCCACTCACATGTACGTGAGCAAGACTGTTTTCCAAAAGATTACTTCATAAGTTGTTCGAGGTCCGCCATAATAGCATCCTTTGCCTGGTTTGAACATCTTCGAACCGATGCTTCTGAGATACCAAGTGCGTCGGCGGTTTTTGGTCCAGACCATTTGTAAACAACATGGCTGACATAACATTTTCTCTGTCTTTCGGATAACTTTGAGAGACGTTCTTTGACTGCGTTCACAATTGTTTCGTCAACAAAAGCGTTAACTACATCCTGTGAACTATAATCGACATCTGCATAAGAGATATCCCCCAGATTTGTGAACCAGGCTCTGAGTGTCGAAAGATCTTTTTTCATCTCACTCTGCACTTTACCAAGTGTCGTCGGGTTATCTTCGTCTTCGGATGCGTATCGTTTGTTGATCGCATTCAAATCAATAGAAGCGATAATCTCATCATCCGACTTATCGATGTCAGCTTTTGATACCGAATTGGAAAGGAACCAGGTATAAACACTCATATTACGCTTAAATGTTGATACACTCTCTCCGATGCTTGGATGTGTCTCGTAAGCGTAAGAATAGAAAACTTTCATCCATTCCCCTTTGAATACACCGGATCTTACATATTTCCGTACATAAGCCTTCACGGAAGTATCAGCTGCATTATCTCCCAAACGTGTACGAATATCGTAACCTTCTGATGGCATACAAACCTGTTTTGCAACCGTAAATGATAACAAAGTCATGATATAATCATAATCCATGTTTTCATATACATCAGCAAACATCTTGCCTCCATATGTTTTCCAGACGTTATCGAGCTGTTCGGACACGCACATCCGGAACCAATCCATTCTTGATAAAGCTTCTACTGCTGAGTTATCACCTTTCTGACCTGCCTCAACTACATTAAAAATACTACTCATTTTAAATCCTCCTTGTTCTCCCTGTATTTGTTGTATGTTTTGATATCTTAAATATTGGCTGCACAAGTATCGGATACCTTCATATGCAAACAAAAAGAGCCTACCTTAATGGCAGACTCAATTCGTTCCTGATTTTAGAGAGAAGCGGTAATACTTGTCTCAAAAGACTGATTACCGTTCTTCTCTTTTGTAATCGTAACCAGCTTTCCTTCACTATTTACTCCCGTGATGCTTTCACAGTTTTCAGTTGCAACTAATACGGATGCAACCTTATATGACTCTGTAATCGAATCATAAATTCTGGAAGCTAAAACAGAAGTGACATCAGCTTCGGACTCGGCTTTTTCAACAGAAGCTGTAACCGGAATAGAGATAAAACGATTTGTGTTGACAATTCCGTTTTCATCAATACTACAAACTTCCTTTTTGACACCTTCTAAGGCTTTGTCATAAAAGATCTGTGACAACATCTTCTCTTCCATGTTTGCAACCACACGCTGTACCATGTATGCCATCTCATCTCTTGTTACGATTACAGTTGTCTTGATTTCTTTAGATACGTTATTCATTTCTTGTTTCCTCCTTGAATGAATCATTTATTTATTGATAACCTAAATATGGGTTCTATTGATTGTAAACAAATAGAGATAAGATATTGAGTTCCAAAAGCTGCATAATACACGCCGATTACTGTCCGGAACCATTCATTGGTATCACGGGAGTTTACCTCACGTGACCTGTACTCCAGAGGAGTGGGATTCAATAACAACACTAATGCCCGACCCGTATCCCTAACGGAATCCGGATCTTCGAACAAGTTCGATAGATTTGATACTTTTTTTCGAATACAAGAAACCTGGTTCCGACTGCTGCAGAACATACTTTGGTTGCCACCCTGGAACCTCTCATTTTTCATCCTTTCTCCTCCGCACATATTTAGAATATCAAAATAAAACACAATACAAGGAGAACAAGGAGGAATTAAAATGAAGAAATTATTGAAAGTAGGTTTGGACTGGGACGATACCTTATGTCCATTCGTAACAAATGCAATTACCCTTTGTAACATGGAAAACGGAACTGAGTTTACGTTAGATGATATTACAGAATGGGGGAACAAATCACCGGCAACCAAAATGGTATTCCCTTACTATTCTGATATTCGAACTTATCAGATGCAGAAAGTACCAGAGATTTCAAAACAGTTTGTCTCAAAATTGATGGAAATCGCAGATGTTTATATCGTAACTGCTGTTAGTCCACAGTTCATGGGTGTCCGTGCAGATCAGATTGCAAAAGAGTTCCCAGACTTTCCAGAGGATCACATTTTAATGGGTGCTGCAAAGAATCTCATTAAATTGGATATTCTTTTAGATGATGCACCACACAATATCTTGAAAGCGTCTGCTACTTATCCAGTGTTGATTCGTAGACCATGGAACCGTAATCTTTCCGGTGTCCTTTCTGTTAATACTATTGATGAATTTCTGATTCTTGTTAACCAGATCATGCATCAGATGACAGATACAAAGGAAATCGAAGAACCATGCGTATATGCAATCGTTGGTCCATCTGGAGCTGACAAACATCTTTTAGCGGAAGATCTTATTGCTGATCAGGTTGATGATTCCAAAAACGGAGCAATCATTCACAATAACAGAGAGTTTGTGTACTCTGTTGAGCTTGACAAACCTGATGTAAAAAGACCTGAGAATTCAATCACAGATACTACCTATGCTGGGCGTCGGTATACTTTGGATGCAGATGAGATTAAAAAGAAATTGGACGCCGGAACATCCGTAGTCGTAATCGTTGATATCAGCGGAGCAATTGCTTTAAAACGTGAGTTTCCGACTGTTATCATTTTCTGCAGACAAAGCCGGGAAGAAATGATTAAGAACGTTCTGTTAGATTTCAGAAATGGGGATGCTACATACGAACAGGCAACCATGCAGCTGCTGTCAATGGAGCAGGAACTGAAAAACGAATCATTGTGCGATTTCTCAGTGCGTTCTGATGATTTGGATTCAATTCTTGAATTAATCAAGAAATTATAAACAAAATGAAAAAGACAGCCACTATGCAAATAGCAGTTGTCTTTTTCTTTGTTACGGTTGCAAATTGTTTCAAAAATAGAGAAAACACCAGACTTCTGATGCCTAGTGTTCTCTTTTTCTGTTTACTGCTGTTCCCATATCATTTTACAAAATGTATGGTAAACATCCAAGGTTGCCAATACGTCGACAATCGCACTGTGAGCACCATCTGCATACTGAGCCTTGATCTTCTCGCTTGCAAGATTTCTAACGGCTGTTTCCAGTTTGTCGTTCTCTGCATCCGGGCACAGAACTTTGTGGATTTTACATGTATCAATCACTTTTGCCGGATCGATCTCAACGCCAATGTTATTCATCATACGGATATCGAAATTTACATTGTGTCCAATAATGTAGTCAGCATGATCAAATAATGACTGCCAGATCGGGGCTAATGTAACTACAGTCGGACTATTGTCTACCATTTCAGGTGTGATGTGGTTGACTGCCATCGCCTTGTCCCACGCAAAATGTGTTAACGGTTTTACATACTGATCATATGTATGTCCATGGTTGTCAGCTGCAGACATCTGCAATATCTCGTCTGTGTTATAAAATCCTGTTGTCTCTACATCAAAAACAACAATCTCTTTTGTCGCCCATTCTTCCGGCGTCACAATATAGCACTGTTTTTTCTTTCGAAGCATAGAAACAACGTCCATTTCCTGTTTCTTACTTTTTGACTTCTCTTTTGACGGAGTGCTATTATACGACGCCCATTCTTCCGGCGTCATTGGTCTTACATCCTCCGTAATGTAATAACCATATCCCTGTGTGTGACTCATCTGATACATACGGAGAGTTGTTCCATCCTTCGGACACATTCCTTCGCACATCCACTGGCGAAGCGTCTTTGCGTCTTTTGGTTTCTTAGTAAATTTACCATCGACTGGACGGTTCACCTCTCTCTCGTTCTCGATTCTTTCTTTCAATGTCATAATACTTTTCCTCCTTTTTCGTATGCGTTTGTTTTGTTATCCTAAATATGGATTTGAACGTCCGCATACAAAAGAGCCAACCCGAAAGTTGACCCTCCTGCTTTTCTTTGTTCTTAAAACCTTAAAAGTTTTAACTACTCACTCCGAAGAGTGGTTCGTGTACCATCGCCAATGTTAAAGAGAGGTTTTTATCTACATCACTGTTCCTATACCTCAGAACTGTTTAAACGTAGACCGTAGAGTTTGGAACTTGGTACTACATTCCAAAGTACCTTTAATATTCTCTCTTAACGTAGTTCAGCTAAAAAAAGCTTCACTTAGGCTACTCACCAAGGGTTACAATATTTCTATTGCAACCCCACGGGCTTGCCCGTGGGTATTAGTGAGAGACATAATGAATTCTTCTCCTGTTCAATATTAATATATGTGTTTTTTAGCTTTCGTTTTCTACTGGCAGACTTTGTAACAAGAAACATCTGTTTGATTATTTACTTCAGATACGGTTAATATATTGTCAATCCAGAAAAACGAATAAGAGCCATTATCAGCCTCAAAAGTTCCGGTTATAAAAGTTCCGGTTAAATCCGTAGCAGTGAATCCGGTTATTACTGCGTTTTTATACTGTTGTTTTATCTGTTTTTCAATCTTTTCTGTAATAGATAACTGCCTTTGACCATCAATATAGATTGATTCAGGTCCAGATTCATCGTATACAGTTAATGTGTTTGTTTTATAGTTATAAGTATAATGGTATGCTTTTTTCATCACATCAGAACCAAAATACTTATGATCTGGATCGTAAAATGTATACCATGAGTAATAATTCTCCAAAATAGGAATGAATGCTCTTTTTGCTCTAATCGTATCAATTGTTGATTTAATCGTATAAATTATTGAACCGATCATAAGAATAATGGCACCAATTGTAGGTATTTTATCTAAAAATATTACTTCTGGATCAAAACATGTAATAAAAAGGCACACGTCGATAATTACCTCGCCTATAACCAGGATTACACAATTTGATATTCTGCTCATATTCTTCCTCCATCTTTTCTAAATCATTTTCACAAGAATACAAATAATACCGAAAACACCAGACCAAACTGCAAGAATAATACGAAGTTCTGTGGTATCTTCTAAGTTATCGGAATACAAATTTACAGTATAATATGTACTAATAATTCCCATTATTATAGGAACTACTATTACAAGCGCTAATTTAATACTCATACGATTTCTCTCCTTCTAATTAATTTATCTACACTTATAATAAGGCTCATAAACTGCAAACCTCGTCAGATATCTGATAAGTTTTGCAAAATATCTGTATACGGCAAAAAGAGACACAATTTACATTGCATCTCTTTTTTTTGTTATATCCGCTTATTCTGCGATTTTCATGTAGATGACATTGTTTGGATTCTCGATTTCGGTAATCTCTAATAGATTATCAGACCATGAAAATTCATATGAAATACCTTCTGAATCAAAACTGCCTGATAATGTACTTGCACTGTAGTTTGTAATCAAAGCATCTGTATATCTTTCGAGGATCGTACTCTGGATTCGTCTATTTAGGTCTGAATTATCTTCGGAAACTGATGCAGAATCCGCTTCCTTTGTGTCAACTAAGGTGTCCAATACTTTAGATTCAGACTTCGTTTCCGAAACATTTTCATTTACATCTGTTTTGTTATTGTTATTCAGCTTCTGCCCATCAACATATGTACCATCGATTACTGTTCCAGTTTCATTAAATACAGTCAATGTATCTGTATCATAATCATATTCAAAACTGTATTTCTTACCATCACATACAAATGTATGTGTATTCCCGTTGTGATAATTCGTATATCCTGCATAGTTTTTGTTTAATGCGGATTCAATGTTGTTTTCTATTTTTGTCGAAGTGACAAATATGTATACAATAGATATAGAACATATCCCTGCTATAAGCAAAATAAGTCCACCACAAAACACACCAAACACGCACATCCCTTCATCACAACAGATCTTTGTAATTGAAATTGCATAGTAAATTCCAGCTACTGCAATCAAGATTGCTGCTGTATAGACCAAAATACAAATAGTATCCATAACATTTTTCCTTCTTTCTAAGTTATATTGTTTTTTACACCATTTATAAGGCTCACGCTTTAGAAAACTCGTCAGGAATTTCAATATTACTTAACGATACTTTTGGTTGTGACTTATAGGAACCATCCATTCGTTTGCGTATAATTTCAGCCTGCCGTTTTTCGCCCCGTTCTTCGTATGCATCAATTATAAACTGCACATATGCCGCAAACTTTTTCTCATCGTGCTCATAATGTGCAGAAACCAAATTTCCGAGTACAGTTGCATTTACTAACTTCATAATGACCTCCAAACTATGTTTCTTATTATTCGATACATAAAAAATCTGAACACACACCAGGACGCAAATACATATCGTCTGTCTGATTGTTTTGAATCCGTTCTGCAATCTCTCTACCATAGCAATGATATAAGAACTCACATTCTTTACAAACATCATAATACTTAATATTTTTCACCTTAATTGACAAAGCTATTACACCTCGTTTCTGTTTTCCTATGATATTTATAAGGCTCACTTTTCGGAAACCTCGTCAGAAAACTATATTTAGGACACAAAGAAAAGGGACACAAAATGCATCCCTGATCTTTTTAGTTTAAGAACAATGGTTTCATAGACTTCGAAACATTCATAACGAACTCGTAAGTCTGTGGACATGCTTCCTGCATACCAACTGGATCATAAATACTTGCCATATAAGCTTCTGCAAAATATTCGTTTGGTTCGCCAGTATTATGTCCGTCTGTTCGATGGTACTCACAAAATGCTTCTTTTTCTGCGGCGTAAATATCTGCGAACTCATCTGATTTACTGAGTCGACCTTTTGCATGATCAATAAAGTGACCAACTTCATGAACAACTGCTGTTTTTGCTACAGATTCGTTATTCACGTAAATTGCATGCGCTTTGTAGTCGATCAGTCCTACAGTTCCGCTATGTTTATGAAAGCGTTCCGAAAGATCCTGTGAAGAAACGGTAATCGTCCATCCGGTCACCTCAATATAATCTCTCACATTTTTCGGGATCATCATAAATTCGCTTTCAACAGCAAGAACCATCTCATCGGAAACTCCTTTATCTCCTTTCACATAGAGATTTTCAGGATCTGGATCGGCAACACGTCCTACAGCAACAGAACCACTTTTTACATAATCGGCAGAGATATAAGCATCGGATCCATTATATTGGATTCGATACCAGCCACTTTCTCGGCATACACCAGTGATTGTCACGTCCTGGTTTTCTTTCAGTGATCCGATCTTTAAGCCAGTCGCTTCCGGGAAGTTTCGGACACATAATTCTGATGTCGTATGCATTACGATATCATTCGCTTCCTGAATATGATAAATGACATATTCGTCCGTGTCCGATTCTGTCTCTGTTTCCGACTCTGTTTCTTTCACAGAATAAGCAGCAAACAAAAACACGCAAACAACCATTAGAATACAAAACAAAATGTACTTGATCACCCGTTTGCGATCACTCCGTTTGCAAGAAACAACCTCATCTGGTTCGTTAAATAAAATGTTACCCATATTGATACTCCTTTCATCGGTGCAATTATTTTGTATACTAAATATGGGTTTTGCATAATATGAGAAACGTTTGTATCATGTGTTCAAAGAAAACAAAAAAAAGACACAACAATATGTTGTATCCTTTTGTTATCCGTTTACTATATTTAGTTTTCCCACACTGGAACCCATCTGCTCAAGCCGCCTATATTAATCAAAACCCAATACCCGGTAGAATAAGCCTCATCTATCGGATCGTATACTTTTCTGCCTTTATGGATTTTTTCGCTTTTAATATAATCTGGATTTGTTCTTTCTGCTTTTTCCATTTCTATTTCCTCCATGAGTATATATTAATTTTGTTACCCTAAATATGGATTACTGATTGATTTTCAATATTCAATGCGAACAACGAAATTCTTTTTGATCGACGTCTAACATATGGGTTCCACAAATTGGACAATAAGTTTCGGCGTCGAATGAACCATTTTCGTTTGTTATATATTCTTTGGCAAATTCTTTTGCTCCATTGTAAAATCGTTTCTTGATTTCCTCGTTTTTGTAATATGGATCTTCAGAATGAGAAGCCAACAGATGGAAAACATACGCGAAAACCAGAAAAAGTACCATAAATACGATATGTTTAGGATCCGTTACGTGCTGGTCTCTTATAATTCCGTAAACAAGGTTGCTTACATAATATACGGCTACAGGCATTTCGGCGTCTGATCTTTCAAATACGAAAATAATCTGACACAACACAAAAAGGACGCTTATCATAGTAGCCGCAAATATCGTAAGCGTTGAGATCAGTCGCATCCAATAATATAATTTAAAGTTCCCAACTAAACCTCGGCATCCTATCTGCAAAATCGTTGTAATGATACTTCCCGTTACCAAAATGAGAATTATATAATATAGAATCATATTCATATGTCTCCTTTTCGTTTTCTAAACATAATAAGGCTCAAACAAAGGAGAACTCGTCAGGAAATATAATGATTGGATGCAAAATAAAAGGAACTTAGTCTGTTTTTCAAACTAAGTCCCATAATATTTCGGTTCCATTATGTACGCATCCGAACTCATTATTCGAACGGCGTAAAATCATCATCTGTAAGCTCTGCTGTCAAATTGCAATACGGACAGCAGTACCGGTAAGGTTCGATACCAGCTAAGTCTTTTCCACAGATCGGACACACACCGTCATTCACAAAGTAGCCCATGGAATTCCGTTTTGTATTCATAACGACTTCTCTAGCCTGACCATAAAACTTTTCTTTCGCCTCTTCGGATTTGAATTTTGTCTTTTTCTCCTTATATGTTTGGCCGTGATACATATCAGCAATAAAAGCTAAAACAAACACAATGATAAATACTTTAAGTCCGCCGACTGCAGATAGTGTTTTCGTAAAGAAACCAAAAACTCCGAACACGATACTGATAAGAACTGCTGCATACGATAATGGTTCTACATATTTCAATAACCGGTCGTATTTATAGAAATCACCCTTGCTGTTTCGTGCGGATGATACGGTATATGTCATACAAAAACTCATAACAATCGTGCATACACTAATGATAAGTAATATAAATGTTAATACTGCCATAACGATTTCCTCTCTTTCTGTCGATGCATAAGAAATACATCTGATATTAATTATATCATGAAGCTATTAATATGAAAACTATTTTAGTCACCAACAATAAGGCTCAACATTTTGATTTCTCGTCACCTTTCTTATGACATTTTGCAACCGGCAGAAATATGGCACAAAATAAAGGAACACACTCGTTCTGTGCCCCTTTATCTTGGTTAGGCTTCTATACTCATCTCGTCTGCTTCGTATTCGTCGTTTTCGAACTCACCGTTTTCGATTCCATCAAACTCTTTTTCTTGCGACATTTCTTCACATCCTGAAATAAAGTCGGTTATCGTTATCTTATCCATAAACTCAGGATACGGTCTATGGCGATCGTCTTGATAAACGTCTCCAGTCTTTGGATCCGTTACGGTAGGTCCAACATAGGATCCATATCTCCCATACACCCGTCCGCTAAAACATTCATCGCCTTTCACATTGTATCCTTTTTCTTCAAATAGCTCCGGATGTTTCCAAAAGAAATCGTATGCTCTAAAAGATGGCGTCTGATATATCGTGATCGACTTTCCGGCTTGTGTTTCGCTTTCATATAAATGATCAAAAGCATCCAGACGCAATACTTTAAATGTAGCACCACAGGCAACAAGATCTGGCAGTATATTGTTCAGTAAATTCATATAGTCTGCCTTATTAGTTGCCGAAATATGCAGCTTAACACCTTGTGATGGACATTCTGAAGTATCTCCAAACTGGATAAATGTAGGATTCATGATAACATTGTTATCGCTGACATCAATCCCGTTTTCCCGAAGTTTCATGTAAAATCCCATATTCATCATTTTGTCATCGACATACTCAAGGGAATCTGATTTATCCATAATTCCTGTTTTTAAATAATGAAACCCAAATACTTTTTGCATATCATCACGATCTTTGATGTATGGCAGAGCATCTTTTTCACAAACCGTACACTTACTTACAGATTCTGATAATTGCCATGCACTCGCCATTTCGTTGTAAGGCATCCCAAGGTCAAGCAGTGTCTGTTGGAATGACTCTGCGAAAGCAGTTGGTTTTAAAGTATTATATAATGCAACCAGTCTGTTTTCGAAGGAATTACCGATAGATGATGATATTTTATCAACATAATTGATGCAATTATAAATAGATCTGTCTTCGATTCTTTTATACAGTCGGCGATCTAAATTTGGAAAGGTTACCCAAAACTTACCTAAATTCTCCGTCGTCGCCCAGTTTTCAGACATCAAGGCATCTTTAAACTCTTGAATGTTATGAAATGGTTCTATATGTTCAAACAGAGACTTAAATTCCTGCATACTCGCCGTATTTTCTTTTTGTGTATTCCGAAATGTACGGTCTTCTCTTATTGTACTTTTACGTTTGATTCCAAACATGTTAAACACCTCCTTTTAATCTCCAATATCAAAATCATCATAATCATCGGGTTCCTCTACATTTAATTCTGACTGATCGAAACCGTCTTGATCTGCAGCCATATGTCGGATCACCACTTCTACCGGATCCTCATCTTTGTGATCTAAAACTTCGGCTGCAATCTTTTCCTGTTCTCTGTTTGAGTCGTCTACGTCATACTGTCCTTCCATAAGGTCATTAACGACTTCTCCAGCTTCTGCTGCTGTAAGTTCCTGGATATCTTTTTTCGTTTTCATAACAAACCCCTCCTTATTTCTTGCAATCTGTTTTCTTGTTATCCTAAATATGGGATGAACGCAAAAAGAGCAACCGATAATGGCTGCTCTCTACTATATCTATTTACTTGTTGCTGCTCGCTCTGCAAAATCTAATACGTTTCTGGACTTGACATCATCATTCCGTTCCAGCAATTCTTGGATTGACTGTTTTTGCTGCGAATTGTTTGCATATTTCATATTTTCGACCACAAATGTTACTTGTTCGTCGGTTAATGGTCGAATGAAATGATTAACAAACCATTGGAATCCAACATCTCTGGAATAAAATCCGATATATCCATTTTCAAGAAGCAACCGTTCTGATTCTATGCCGGATAACGTCTTTCCGTATTCTTTTTCAACAATTTCAGTTGCTATTTCCATATGTTCATACGGTGCTACCTCTTTGAATATTCCGTTCGGCGACAGAAAACCGCATAATCCGTTTCTCTTATTATTTTCGCTCATAATTTATTTCCCTTTCATAAGTCTTAGTTATGAATAACCACTCCCATGCGGTATTTACATATCCTATGGAAGTGGTATCTTCCTAAGATATAGGTACCAGATTATGGTTTTCGTGTGGTCGTGACACTTACGTCTTTCGATCTGTCCGAAAACAGATGTCCGTACCTGCACATGCTGTTCACACAGCATCTATTCCTCTTACGGAATTACTTTTGGGATTCAGTTCGTGGAATCCTGACACTTCTGGTAATGCAAGGAACTCGAAACTTTCTGTTCCGTTCCATGCATCCGGCACTGCCTTTCTCATGATGTTCGCAGCTCCGTTACAGTCTGCATTGATAATCAGACCGTTCTATGTCCCGGAGGATGGTATAACTCTTGCGGCGGATATTTACAACCTTACTCGTTAGTTGCAGAGTTTTGTAGGAAATACTGGATCTAATACTTATAATAAGATCCTTTGACAGGGTACGCAGGATTTGAACCAGCGAATGCGGGAATCAAAATCCCGTGCCTTACCGCTTGGCGAGTGCCCTATGTTTGGTTTTCTGTTGTTTACAATATATATAAGGCTCACTTTTTGGAAATCTCGTCACATTTTTGATAATTTATTTCTTTTTTTTATAAAAAAGAGGAAGTGCAATCATAATGTATTCCATATATTGGATCCGGGTGAGATACAGGTATACAGAATACAAAGGATAGGCACTTCCTTCTTCGTGTTTAGAATATATCCGAGATAAAATGAAAAGTCAAGCACCAATTTGAATTATTTTTTAACGAATTATTTTTAATCCGCCGGGTCGATTAATCCTTTTCTGATAACACGCCACCGATTCCTTTTCCGATATCGTTGCGGCATGCTACGACATTTCGTAGACAGAAATTATCCACATGACCGTACTGACACAGATCCCGAGCTATCATCATGTCGCTGTATAGCTGCAAGAAATGATCATTCGTTTTCTGCTCTTTCGACTGCAAATCCTGCTCTTTCGAATGCAAGTACAATGCGTTACAAATCATAACCAAATCATCTGCACTCAACTCTACGGTTACGTTTTTATCTTCTTTCGAAATTGTCTGTATTGTCATATTATATGCCATCCTTTCACATATTGTTTCTTGTTTTACATTTACAATAAGGCTCAAGAATTTGGAAACTCGTCAGGAAGATACAAAAAGAAGACGTAAATCGTAGTTTAGGATAACTAAGATGGAATCCTCGGCCATTCAATGACCGAGTAGTTCACTTCATTTCTTCATTCTCCTTAATAAATCTTTCTTCTAACACATCAGCCCTATCTTTTTCGCATAACCGATTATATAAAATACGATCATCTCTATTATTTTCAATATCAAATACATAAGTGTATTTAAAATAATTTATACTGTTATTAGAACACCAAGTATCAATGTGAGGAAATATAAGAAAACCGCTACCAATTAAGGTAACGGTCTCTTTTCGTTTTCATTCCTTTTCGCTTTTCAACCAATGTCCGCCAATAATGTCAGCGCTTTTTGGATTCAGATCAACCGAAATCGGAACGTCAACATCAACCGTTTTCATATGACGTTCCCACTGGTCTTCTGCAACCTGCTCTGTAACTCCGAGAACCAGTCTGGCTTTCTTTGTGTTTGCAGACTTCGCCTTCTTGAGTTTCTGTGATGCTGTAGCATAAACGACTCCAGACGCTTCTGAGATCACTTGAATCATATCCGACAACGTCATGCCAAGATTCAAAGCATCGATACCATCACGCGATACGGCATAACTCCTTTCGGTGAAAAGTTTAATCAGGTAATCCGTATTAACTTGTTTACTCATTTTTGAGTCCTCCTTTAATTATTGAATTATTTCGTTATCTTAAATATGGAATAAACCAGCATGAGATAAACCGGCTACCATAATTGAATGATAACCGATTTCTTGTTTTCCCTATTGACGGCAAACGTGGATTTCTCCAAGCATATCAACCTGGCATTTCTCGATCAGTTCCAGGTTTTGAATTCCAATGCCTCGTAAACTGATGCTGCTGTCATGAGCGGTAACTGCAAAACTAGCAGAAGCTGGATCTAGTCCCGCAAAATACATATAGATATCATTCGAAAGTCCATCGTTGAAAGGTTTCCATTTCTTTAAATGAAGTAAATCTCTCGGATATACACTAAACAGAAAATCATCAGGATTCATTACACGCCAATCTTTGTACTGTTTTCCGCCTGTCGCCGCTTTTCTTGGAATCTCTTTTTTCACCATATCAGAAATATAAATCGGGACGGCATAATATTTACCCTCTTTTTGGTATAAATCAACGCGTACCATATTTCCGTTTCCAGCAAGACCATGATTAATTTGAACTCCAGTCGTCTTTTTCTCGATAACTTTTACACTTTTGACAACCGGTCCATCTGATCCGTCTGCTTTTGGTTTATGAAATTCTTCAGCAAACGCTTTCTTTCCGTCTCCGTTGTATTCCAATAAGCGGTTTCTAAGCGCTTCATAGAGTAAAGGATCACATTCCTTGTTATAATAGTCCTTGATTTCGTTGTCTTTGTCCAATTTCAGATCTTTTAAAGCTTTCTTAGAGATCACAAGACTGTCGGAATCATGATATTTTGCACTTCGGATCGTTTCCTCATGAGCCCGTCCTGTCGCTTTATGACTGCATGCTACAGAAACAAACATAGGTCGAATATAATTGATGTATTTTCCTTTCGCAACCGGACTTTCTTCTTCCCCATACATCCAATCAGGATAATCGATCTTGATCTGTAAATTTCGGTCTTTCATAAGATAACCAAACGGATCGTCATTGAATATACGAAGATCAATTTCTTCTCTGAATGTCTCCCATGGTACTGGGAAACGGACTCCATAGGCTTCATCGTATTGTTCTCTTGTGAAATTCGATCTGGTTAAGATTTCTCCGGTTTCCTCATCGGCAATACGGAAGTTCTTACTATACGCCGTTTCTCTATCCTGCATATATTTCGTAACCTTAGCAATCATTTCATCTGTGCAGCAGGCGATTACTACGGCGTCCATAGCATGGTGTCTGTCGTTCGTTCTGTCTTTCTTATTGAGCCCCCAGCGTTTTCTCAAATAAGCGGTAACAGCACCGTTCACGGCATATACCTGCTTCGTTTTTCCGTCACAGTTATAAGGCTCCAAATAGAGATACTGCAAGATCATATTGTAAACAACAGTTGTTGCATATCTTGTGTCGTTTAAGTTTCTTTCGGTAAACTCTCTCTGGTCTTCCTTTGTGTAATTCTTCTTCAACAGATGCGCCTTTTTACCATCACTCTTGATTAAAGATTCAACTCTGTTTTCGTAGGCAGCCCATCTTGTTTTATCATGACCGAAATACTCGTATGGTAAACGGTTTCCTTTTGTCTGATTCTCTTTTGCTTTTACCAATACTTTATTCTGATAACGATCATCAAGAGAAATGCTATACGGAATGATATGATCGATTTCGTATTCTCTTGTAAACATAGCTCTTGTCGGAATCTTTTCGCCGGAATACAGACAGATACCGTTTTGATCTTTCCATAACCGATATCTCGTGATATCTTCTCCATTCGGACTGTTTATACCAAGTTTCTTGATTTCTTCACAGAATTTCACGTTTTCCTTATGTCTTAATTCCATCGCTGTTTCTGCTTTCTTTCGTTCCAAGAATGATTTTGACATCTCTCTCGATAACTCGACATTAACAGCTTGCGGGCTTCCATATTTACGAATGATTGCATTGATAATTCTGACCGTCTGGGCTACGGAACGTCTTACTACCGGGCTCTGAATATTATTGATGATATTATTGATCTCAGGACCTTTGAGATACTTCATTTTCTCTCCAGTATAGGTTACCTGAAAATCGAGACCGGCTGCAGTACACGCTTTATCATAAGTAAGACCTTGTACCAAATACGGCTCGATCTCTTTCATCGCTTTGTGTGACAATCTGGCATAACCTTTTGGGTTTAGATCAAGCAAGTGATCAATTTCTTCTGACGTTAAACCAAGATTCGAAAGCTTCTCGATTCTGGCTTCATCTGTTTTGTATGACGTAAGAAGTTCTCCAACTTCATCAAACAAATCTCTCTTTTCGGTTTCCGATAACGTTTTAATCCGAGTTTTCAGGCAGTCTGTATAAGAAAGCGTAAATTCCATAGAAACGAAAACAGTATCTTCGATTCGATTAATACGTTCTAACTCTGTTTCCTCTTTATTGGAATCTTTGTCGGTTTTCTCACTGGTTTCTGCTTTTGTTTTTGACTTCTTGGTACTCTTTTTCTTCGTGGAGTCGTCTTTGGTTTTGTCATCTGATTCTTTTTTCGTTTTCTTCTTTTTACCATAATTCAAAAGATTGAAACGAATCATCGGATCAATGCCCAGCAATGTTTTAACCGTCTTGTATTTCATGGTTTTGTGTTTACTTATATACTCAAGAATCTTCTGCTTCTCTTCATCCGTAAGAAACCGACCGTCTCCATATCGATCAACAAGTTTCAGATTATTGATCTTCTGTAACGTTATGGATAATTCTGCTGTATACGTACCTTTTGCTGCACGTGTTTCCTCTTTATAAAAAGTACATTCTCCGGCATTACTCTTATATCCATCCATCGCAAACGGACTTTTGGTTCCATCAGCCTGCAACCCTGGACCTAAATCATAACTTCTCTGTCTCGTCATAATCTCAAGATATTCGGATTCTAATGTTTCGGTTGCCTTTGTGTTTCCAAGCTTACGCTGGGCATCAAAAAGTACATGAACCTCATCAACCAACATTGACCGATAGATCGTATGTTTGTAATCTTTTGCTTTGTTTCTCGGAGTTACGATAAATCCCTGTTCATTGCTGGAACATGGTGTGTGAAAACTCTCGTCCAGATACATCATTTCGCCAACTGTTCGATATCCTTTTTCCATCATAAGTTTCTGGTTTGCGGACGTCGCTGCGAGGATAGCTCCGGATTCTTTGTCTTTCTTGTCAGCCCGTCTTGTTGACAGGAATCCTCGGTGCTTTGCAATATGAATAAGAATCTGAGCAAATTCATCATCTGTCAACAGGCGATCTAATCCTTCGTATCGCAACTGGTATACGTTTGGAAGTGTTCCATCAGAATACCGTTTCATAAACTCATCAATATCAATAAGACCTGCCTTCTGCAATGTCTGTTTGATACAATTCATTCGAAGCTGTTTTCTTTTAATGCGTCTACGAGTCGATCTGCATTCTCTTCTTGGTACTGCCGCTGATTTTCCATAGTATTTTCCATTTTCTCTGCATTCTGCTGCCGGAAATGTTCGTACATTAGGTTCTGTAAGATGACATGGTTTATCGAAACTATTTGTCTGTACAACTGCGGCGCCGACAGACGCGATACCAATGTCTAATCCTAATCGATACGTAAATCCATTTTCCATAAAGTTTTCGTCCTTTCTGCTTGTTCTTGTTTTTTTTGTTACAACGCTTATAACAAGGCTCACAATCTGAAAAACTCGTCAGGAAAATGATAATATTGTATTTACAGAGTACAAATTACAGAGTACAAATTTTCCGAGGAAATAAAGACAGACGATCTTACTATTGGAGTGCAGAGTTCAAATCTCCGTTTTGTACTCTAAAACGAAGATTACCCTTACCCGAGTGAACGAGTAAGGGTTGTAAACTTCACAGTACAAAACTTTATTACAGAGACTGGTTTCCTAATCCAAGGTATACGCAACCCGAAAACAACCAGGGTCTATAACAATATGATTCTTGCCGCCCCTTCCGGAAGCGGTATACGCAACCCGGAAACAACCAGGGTCTATAACAAAGGATTGAAGATTATGAGCGAACGAGATGGTATACGCAACCCGGAAACAACCAGGGTCTATAACATACATTGAGTGACGCTATTAATTTATTTAGGTATACGCAACCCGGAAACAACCAGGGTCTATAACTACTTATCACGAAATCATTTTCATTCTATCGGTATACGCAACCCGGAAATAGCCAGGGTCTATAACAGTTGGGTGAGCAATCGTAAATGCTGATACGGCATACGCAACCAAGAAATAACCATGGTCTATAATCCGACAATGACCGAGTTTTTCTTATCTTTTGTTGTTATCCTAAATATGGGTGACCAATTTACAAAGGAATACAAAATAAAAGAAACCGCCACCAATAAAGGTAAACGGTCTCTCTTTTTGTTAATTAATACTGCATTCCGATCATTTCACAGAACTGTTCTTCTGTAATAATCGGGATTCCCAGCGTTTTTGCTTTCTGGTTCTTGCTGCTGGTACTTTCGATGTCGTTGTTGATCAGGTAATCTGTCTTTTTGGAAACGGAGCCTGATAACTTACCACCGAGTTCCTCAATCTTTACTTCTACTTCTTTGCGGTTCTTAAAGATGTGAACATCTCCGGTGACTACAAAAGTCTTACCATCGACTGGTGATCCGGATGTTTCCTTAATGTAATCTTCCGGTTTGTCTGTAAATGTAAGACACTGTAAAATACGTCCGATTTCATTCATAACACCGTACATTTCATATGGAAGCAAATTATGCTCAGCCCAGGTTGTTAATGAACCAACAATGATTTCACCAAATCCGTCTACGGTTGTGAAATCGTATTCGCGTTCCACCATAAAGCTAAGCGCAGATAACATATCTGTGATGTCATTATGCATATCATTATGTCGTTTCATCCATTTCGCAACCACAGGAGCTAACAGTTTCGCCTGTCCGCGACCAAAATTAGGAATACCCATAGCATGAAGAAACTTTATAAAGGTCGCATTTTTACATGCTGTCTCAATCCCGGTTACAAGATTTAACACAGATCCTTCTCCCCATCCTGTCTGGTTTGCCAAATTACAGTCATCACCGAATTCATCAACGAAGATCAGATTGTTTCCGCTCGCATGGTATCTCATTGGAAGATCTACAAGATCGGAAATACTCTCAACAACACCAAGATCAATAAGCTGCTGCAACTTCTTTTCAGAAACACCCATGATGTTCATGCAATCACGTTCACAAAAATGAGCCATACTTCCAATCAGTTTTGCAGAACAGTCTGGATTCAAGCAGATAACAAGTTCTGCATTTTGTGATGTTTTAACAGTAAGAGGTCTTCCGCAATGTGGACAGATTTTAGGGATATTGTGACGTTCGCAAATGAAATTCCAATCATCCGTATCCTGAACATCGGCATCCTTATTATCTTCTACGCATGGAATAATCATGTTTGCTTTATAAACGGTGATTCTGTCTCCGATTTTGATGTCTTTTTTCTTTACGGTGGAAAGATTTGATAACGAAGCACGGGTTACCGTTGTTCCACAAAGACGAACTGGTTCAAAGATAGCAACCGGATTAAATAAGCCCGTTCTTGAGTCGGACCATTCAATGTCAACCACTTTTGTTTCTACTGCTTCGTCCGGCCATTTAAAGGCATAACCTGCTCTGGTTGCGTGATGTCCGGTAACGCCACCTGTTAACGAATACTCCCAGTCTTCATAGCAGAGTACAAGACCATCAACAGGCATTTCGTACTGCTCAACTTCGGCTGTAAATTCATCAATAACAGACTGTAAACCGGTTTCCGGATGTTCAACAGGTTTGTAAGAAACAATGTTGAACCCAAGTTTCTTTAAGAATAACTGCCTTGTTTCCCATGAATTTCGAACTCCAACTGCATCTAATACGGATTCATCATCCAGATACCGCAAAGTAAACGCAATAAACTGTGGATTACGGTCTTTGATAACCTCCTCATCTGAAAGCTTCAAAGTACCACTTACAAGATTACGAGTATTATCATACAGTTTTACACCTGCTGGTAGTGATTCATTTACACGCTTGAAATCCGGATAAGAAATAACGCATTCTCCTCTTACAACCAGATGTCCTTTGTAGTCGATCTTTGGTAAGATTCCTTTGATAACATCTTTCAAACGCGTGATATCTGTACCAACATATCCGTCACCTCTTGTTACAATACGAGTAAGATTTCCATTATCATACGTAACCACCAAGGTCATTCCGTCTTCCTTCCAAGAAACGAAACATTTACGACCCTGGGCCCATTTGATATGTTTCTTAATATCCTTGTTTTTCGCAAGAGACAGTGCCGAAAACTCATGTTCTACTTTTTCACCCGGAATATCTTCTTCCTCCTCTGCTCCTACACTCTGAGTCGGGCTTTCTGGAAGAATAATACCGGATTCCTCTTCCAAGTCTGTTAACTGATTATACAGGTCATCCCATTTATGATCAGTCATGATTGCATCTTTTCCGTAGACAGCTGATGCCTCATTCATCTGATTGATAATGTCCTGCATCTGTTTTGTTACATCTTCTTTGTTCATACTTTTGTATCCTCCTTTAATGTGTGAATTATTTTGATACACTAAATATGTGCCGAGTTAATCGCACACAAAGAAGGGATACGAAAACTGACATTATAAGAGGTCTGATACTTTTTTAGGTTCCGAACAATGGAATATAAATGCTATTACAACCTTCCGGAACCGACATATTTGTATTTATAACAACACTAGTGCAAGTTTTGATACGATTTCTGGTTCCGAACAATGGAATATAAATGCTATTACAACCTTCCGGAACCGACATATTTGTATTTATAACAACACTAGTGCAAGTTTTGATACGATTTCTGGTTCCGAACAATGGAATATAAATGCTATTACAACCTTCCGGAACCGACATATTT
>ENA-OPVK01000180-OPVK01000180.1-human-gut-metagenome-genome-assembly--contig:-NODE-180-length-52064-cov-23.451422_pt1 | contig 52064 bp, 38 predicted proteins | sample MGYA00241495_ERZ501982 | MGnify/ENA primary metagenome ERZ501982 (study PRJEB25962, sample SAMEA2042002) | human gut metagenome | biome: human gut; feature: human-associated habitat; material: faeces...
CGATTGCCGCTTATTGCGTGTTCCCTAAAAAGCCTTGCATCCATGTACAACGCACATTGGATACACAGCTTGCCTTATTCTAAATTCATCAAACTCACGTTATTATTATATGCGCGCGTGAGGGATATCAGTCGCCTCTTCCACCCGAAAAGCAGGGAATCTTGCGCTAGGATTTCCGTGGCATTCCAAGTTCACTTGTTTTGCCCGCGAAAACAACTTGTTTTGCCCATGAATTTAACTTATTTCTCTCATGGAAATAACTTGTTTTGTCCGGGAAAACAAGTTCGTGGCGTTCCGAGAGTTATATATTCGTGACAATACCGCTGTTGGTACTAAGGTGTAGAGGCAGCGGGATTCTCGTGTTTGAGCTTTATTGATGGCCATGCCCATGCTTTCATCAACGCGGCTGTCGCAAGGAAACTTACGCGAATTATCGGCAGTGGAAATGGCGGTTTTGCTCAAATTATCGGCAGTGAAATATGAATAAATCATAAAAATATCGGCAGTGGAGCGGATTGTTTTGCACAAATTATCGGCAGTAGAGATTAATTTACTATCTTTAGCGCAAAATTCTGTAGCTATGGATACAAGAGAACTGGAAAGGATCCTGTTGGATCAGAAAGAAGACCTGGATTTGTTGAGAGGAAAGAGCTTCTGCCATCGCAAGGAAGAAAGCTTGATAGACCTGGATAGCCATCTCGCGCAAGTGGTGATTGGCGTAAGGCGAAGCGGAAAGTCCACGTTGTGCTTCAATGCCTTGGAAATGGCAAAGGTACGCTATGCTTATGTCAACTTTGATGATGAAAACCTCTATGACTTGACTGCCAAGGACTTGAATGATGTGCTCCAGGTGTTGTATAGCATATATGGAGAGTTCACGCATCTTTTCCTGGACGAGGTGCAGAATATAGAGGGCTGGCATCTTTTTGCCAATCGTCTATTGCGCAAGGGACTTCACCTGGTGCTGACGGGCAGCAATTCCAAGCTGTTGAGTGGGGAATTGGCCTCCCATCTCACGGGCAGGCATCACACTATAGAGTTGCTGCCTTTCTCTTTCCAGGACTGGTGCGATTATAATGGGGTAAGCGTGGCTCCCCTTACCACCAAGAACACGGGTTTGTTGTTGGGTGCCTTTGACAGGTATCTGCGTCAAGGAGGATTCCCCGAGTTGCTCGTGGAGTGTAATCAGGCAAGCTATATAGACTCTTTGTTTCATGATATCATAGCGCAAGATATACAGAAGCGTTTTAACGTGAAGTATATCGATACATTGGAGCGTTTGGCCTCCCATCTGCTCAACGTGTCGCCTGCCATTATCGTGAAAGAAAGGTTGCAAGAGTTGTTTGGCATCAAGAGCCATCACACGCTGGGCAACTATCTTTCCTATTTGGCGCAGACTTATTTGATATGTAAGGTCAGCAAATATTCCACTAAGAGCAAGGTGCGCGTCGTGGCGGAGAAAGTTTATGTCATAGACGTGGCCTTCATGAACAAGCGTGAGAATGCCTTGGCTGGCGACAATCTCGGTTGGCGGCTGGAGACAATCGTGTATCTGGAGCTTCGTCGACGTATCAAGACCGATGGGGAGGATATCTATTATTACGACAACGGAAGCGTGGAGGCGGACTTTATAGTCTGTGATGGCAACAAGCCAAAGGGAATATACCAGGTGGCTTACGATATAGGGAACCCCAAGACCCGCAGGCGGGAAATAAACGGGGCTGTCGCGGCGGCCAAAAGTACCAAGTGCGACAACGTGTTCCTTTTGACAGACCACCAGGCGGAAACCATCGCCCATGAAAGGGTGACCATAAAGGTCATGCCCGTATGGGAATGGATTGTCCGCGGGGAATAATCGCCCTTTTCCGTATTTTGGGTTATCTTTCCGTGATTACGGGTAATCGAGGATTGAAGGAAAAACCGTACTTTCGCGGGTGCAAACCAACAGGAAGAGACAAGGATGATAACTTTAGAGGAATTTCTGGCCAAGGTGGAGCGGGGCGAGCGGTTGGGCACGCCCGAGACACAGCCCTTCATGGACGCGATGAGCGAAGAGGCACGCAAGGTGACCTGCCGCATAAACGCCACCTACCATAGCAGGGAGGAACTGGTGGAACTGCTGAGTGAGTTGACGGGCAAGCGGGTAGACCCCTCCGTGAAGCTTTTTCCGCCCATTTATGCGGATTTCGGCAAGAACATCACGCTGGGCAAGAACGTGTTCATCAATGATTGCTGCCATTTCCAAGACCATGGCGGAGTGACTATCGGTGACGGCACGTTGATAGGACACAACGTTGTGTTCGCAACCATTAACCACGACGTGCGGCCAGAACACAGAAACGAGATGAAAGCCGCGCCTATACGCTTGGGCAAGGATGTCTGGGTGGGGAGCAATGTCACGTTTCTTCCCGGAGTGACGGTGGGCGATGGCGCCATAGTGGCAGCTGGCGCCGTGGTGACTCACGATGTGGCTCCCAGGACGGTAGTGGCAGGCGTTCCCGCTCGCAAGATGAAAGACGTGCCTTGACGAGACGCAGGACGTCATCTTTATGAATATCCGCGTCCGGCGCATAATCCTTCCTTGGAAACGAATATATACTGCATGAGCGGTTGAATATATATTTCATCTGCCCTTGAATATATATTTCACCCGCGGTTGAATATATACTTCATCGGTAAAGTAAGTATTATCGCGTTTTCATATGGGGTCAACTGGCAATGGAGGACATTCCTTGCAAGGCATCGGGTGGGATGCGGACATCCAAATCATCTTTTCCCTTTGGGGAAGTCCCGATGTCAGGAAAAAAGCGTATATTCGCGAAAGCGAACCGTGATGTAGAACCTATTAACCGACAAGAAACATGGCAGAGGAAAAAGTGACTATCATCGACACGATAGATGACTACAACAAGCTGATGGGCCTGGAAACGCTCCATCCCTTGGTGGCAGTGGTAGATATGCGAGAGGCAGACCCCGTGGCGGCGAGCGCGGAGCGCACATGGAACTACGGGGTATATTCCCTTTGGCTGAAGCGGTCTTACTGCGGGGACATCACCTATGGCCGCCAGCCCTACGACTATCAGGAGGGGACCGTGACCAGTTTTGCCCCAGGCCAGGTAGTGCACTTCAAGCCCGCGCCCGACTTCAAGCCCCACGCCCTGGGCTTGCTTTTCCATCCGGACATTATCAGGGGCACCTCATTGGGACAAGGCATCAAGCGGTATCGCTTCTTCTCCTATTCCAGCAGGGAGGCACTTCACCTGTGCGAGGAGGAGAAAGCCCTCTTTGTCGACTGCCTGGAGAAAGTGAAGGCGGAGATAGCCCGCCCCGTTGATGGACACTCCAAGCGCCTCATCTGTCGCAACATAGAACTCTTGCTGGACTATTGCCAGCGTTTCTATGACCGCCAGTTCATCACCCGCAAGGTGGCCAACCTAGACGTGTTGGAGAAGTTTGAGAACTTGCTTGACGATTATTTCAGTGGCGACAAGCCTTATCAAGACGGATTGCCATCGGTGAGATATTTCGCCGAGCGATGCTTCCTCTCGCCTAATTACTTTGGCGACCTTGTCAAGAAGGAGACGGGAAAGACTCCCCAGGAGTATATCCAGTCCAAGATTATCGAGCTGGCCAAGGAGGAATTGCTCTACAGCGACAAGCCTGTCAACGAGGTGGCTTACAGGCTCGGCTTCCAGTATTCCCAGCATTTCAACAGGTATTTCAAGAAACACGTAGGGCTTACCCCTAGCCAATACCGCAAGGAGGCATGAAAGAAACGCTCGCCCTCTCTCGGCGCGATGGCGCACGGAGTTGCTGTGGCTGCCATCCGCAGCTATATTTGCTCGACTTGACGGACGGCTGCCAGCGTCAGTCTGTCAGGGAAGACTGTTTCCTGATAGTCGTCCATCCGAGCTCCGGAGGTATGGAGCCATGGGGCTGGAAGCCCTATGACTTCACCGAGGCATGCCTCTCTTTCCACTTACCCCACCGCCATCCCCGAGAATCGCGGTCGGCTGGCATGGCGGTGATGTTCCATCCGGATCTCTTCGCCTTCACTTCCTTGGCCTTGCGCTTTTCCGATTTCACCTTTTTCCACTACCGGGAGACCGAGTCGCTGCATCTTTCCAGTCAAGAGTTGCGGGTAGTGGAACAGGTACTGGAAGATATGCGCAGCGAGTTGCAGTGGGGCGTGGACACTTTCACCAAGCCCATGCTTTGCAACAAACTGGAGTCCCTCTTGCTCTATTGCCAGCGTTTCTATCAACGCCAGTTCACCACCCGCCGCGACGGGTGCAGTTGCCTGTGTGACAAGGTTATCGCCGAGACAGACCGCTTGCTCCTCAGTGGTGGCGTGAAGACCGACGCGCTCTATGATGCCGCCCCGCTGGCTGAACGACTGGATATCTCTACCGCTTACCTTGATGACTTGGTGAAGTTTCTCACGGGCAAGAACCTGGCCGCCTACACCCAGTTGCGCAAGATAGAACTGGCCAAGCAGATGTTGTCGGCGGGCCGCATGACAGACCTCCAGATAGCCCGCGCCTTGGGCTACGCCTCCGAGAAACATTTTCGTTGCCTTTTCCAACGGCTTACCGATACCTCCACGGACGACCACCGCCGTTAGCCCAAAGGAGAGTGGGAGAGGGGACAAAGACCGCTTTCCTGTTACGTGAAATGTAAGTTTTTTTTGATTTTCCTTTCTCGTGCGTGCGAGAAAGCGGCTCGCCTGCTTTTTTACGGCAAATAGGGTGGTGTGAGAACGCAACTAGTTACGATGGCCGATGAAACTAGTTTCGTTGCCTTTCGTAACTAGTTGCGTGCCCCTTCGCAGCTAGTTGCGTTTTTACAGCCTCTTGGGGTGGAAAGTTACCGCCCGGCGGTTTGTAAAATATTGTGACCATAATCCAGGGCGTTTCCCCATCCCTTCCATGGCCGCGCCAGCCGCCTGGCCAGGTGCCTGGAAGTGGTCTCGGTGGCACTTTCCCCGCGAAGTGTAGGGATTTTCCCTCCCCTGATTAGGGAAAACCTGTTGCGCGGGATAAAAGAATGCCGTATCTTCGCGGTGTAAGGGGATGATACAAGCGTCCCTCTCTACATAAAGACAAGAGTTGGAAACATAAAAACATACGACGATGAAAAAGATGATTACCATCCTGACCGCCTTGTTCACCCTCTCGGTGCAGGCCAACGCCATGAGCTATGAGCAGGCAAGGGAATACGCGCTGTTCTTGACAGACAAGATGGCCTATGAACTAAATCTCACCGATGACCAATACGAGGCCGCCTACGAAATCAACTTGGATTACCTGATGGGTATCGACAGCTATGATGACCTCTATGGCAGGTGTTGGACGCAGCGCAACTTGGACTTGAGCTATATCTTGCTGAGTTGGCAATACAACGCTTATGTGGCCGCCAGCTATTTCTATCGCCCCTTGGTGTGGCGAGACGGCTTTTGGCGTTTCCCCATCTATGTAAGGTATCCCCATCGCACTTATCTCTATTTCGGCCGTCCCCATTTCGTTACCGTATATCGCGGTGGGCATAGCTGGCGTCATAATGGTGGCCGCAGTTGGTATAAAGGACGTTCGTGGCGTGGCCCATCCAAGCATGGCGGTACCCACTTTGGCATGAGAGACCGCTATAAGCGTGGCGATTTCGGTCCTGGTGGCAAGCGTAATCCGCCAAGAGGAGGTAGTTCCAGGCCTGGCAATGTCCGTCCGGGAAACGCCCCTGGTAAAAACAATGGTCATCACGCAGGAGGTGTTTTTGGCAATGGAAGGAGAGACAAGTCGCCTGCTAATCGCATAGGCACGGGCAGTGATAACAAACCGCGGAAAAACGACGCGGTTAGCAACCGCCCTCATAGAGGTTTCGGAAACGCCAGGAGCAATGGTGGAAGCTATAGCAGGCAGCCGTCGGGCAACGGAGTGAAAAGCTCTACCCGCGTTACCGTAAGGCAAAACCGCTCTTCAAACTTCAATGGGTCTTTCAGGAATAACACCAGCCGGAAATCTGGCGCCAGCGTTTCTCCTCGCCGCCACTCTGGCTCCAATGTCGCTCCCCGTCAGCATTCGGGAAGCAGGCCTTCAGTGGGAAAGTCAGCTGGGGGAAAGTTCGGGGGAGGAAGAAGGTAGTATCCCTTTCTTTCATTTCAACTCATAATTCCTTGAGAGGTGCGCTTATTCGTCACAATACGAGTATGCGCACCTCGGCGTTTGTCATTCTGGGTATCTCCTCCATGGTTTTCTTGTAGTATACGCTTTGTATGGCTTTATTGATGATGCCGTGTCCCACGGCCAGCACCGTTTGGTCGGGATAGGCCACCTTCAGCCAGGTGAGGAAGTTTTGCGCCCTGGATTTCAGGGCGTGTAAGCTTTCTATGTTGTCTGGCCAGGGTGAGATGTTCTGCAGACTGGGAATGTATTTCCCCGTGAAGTCTCCCCAGTCCCGTTCTCTTAAGAGCGGCGTGGTTTCCACGTTCAGTCCCCTGGGGTGGGCTAATATCTCGCAGGTCTGTATGCTGCGCCTTAAGTCACTGGACACGAAAACGTCTATGGATACGTCTTTCAACTTGTCACGCAGGGCTTCCGCTTGGCGGATGCCTTTCTCGTTGAGTTCTCCTTGGGTTTGTCCTTGCATGATTTGGGCGGCGTTATCTACCGTCTCCCCATGCCTTACGAGGTATAAAGTGGTCATGGTTTGTGCTTTTTGCCGCGAAAATACGAAAAAAGGAGGTAAAAACTTTCAGGTTCCGTGGAATTTCGTATATTTGCCATAAGAACAAAACCTTCCATTATGAGAATATTGCAAAGTGCCCTTTTCCGCGCCCTGTGCGCCATTGTCATCGGCGTGCTGTTGATACGCTATCGTGAGCAAACCATGACTTGGATTACCATTACCATCGGCGTGCTCTTTTTCCTTTCGGGGGTTATCTCCCTCACTACCTACTTCGTCTCCCGTAAAAACACGCTGGACGTGGAGATTTATGACGCTAATGGCAAACAGATAGCCGGGCAGCGTCCAGCTTTCCCGCTAGTGTCTGTGGGCAGCGTGATTTTGGGCTTGATTCTGGCTCTGATGCCCAATACGTTTGTCGGTTGGCTGATGTTTATCTTGGCTTTTATTCTGATACTGGGTGCCATCAACCAGTTCGCGGTATTGTTGATGGCCAAGAGATTCGCTCGTGTCAGTCCGTTGCTATGGATATTCCCCTCGGTTATCCTGCTGGTGGCTTTGGTGGCTCTGCTTTATCCATCGGCTATCGCCTCGGCTCCGCTTTTCATCTTGGGATGGTGTATGCTCATCTATGGTGTGTCGGAATGTGTCAACCAGTTGAAGTTGCGCCGCGCCCGCAAGAATCAGTCCCGCCGTCAAGGGCAAGATGCCAGCGACGCGGAGCTGATAGAATGACAAGAGAATGCTTTCCTGACTTGAGGGCGGTTAAGCTCCCATTTCCCAGAGAAGATATACCGCTATGACAATCGCGGTATATCTTCCCTGCCATCTCAGTATATCTTCCCTTGTGGGAGTCGTAGAGGTTTATTCCTCGCCCACCAATGCCTCTATGTAGCGGCAAAGGATGCCAATGCCCTTGGCGTTGTCCCCTCCTTGGGGGATGATGATGTCGGCATGCCGTTTTGTAGGCTCGATGAATTGTTCGTGCATGGGCTTTAGGATGTTCAGATAGCGGTCTACCACCATCTGGACAGTACGTCCGCGGTCTATGGTGTCCCGCTGTATGTTGCGGATAAGCCGCTCGTCGGGGTCGCAGTCCACGTAGACTTTCAAGTCCATCAAGTCCCGGAGCTTTTTGTTGAGCAGGGTCATGATTCCTTCAATGATGATGACGGGCTTTGGCTCTACGTGGATAGTTTCTGGCAGACGATTGCAGAGCAAATAGGAGTAGGTGGGTTGCTCGATGGGCAACCCTTCTCGCAAAGTCTGCACTTGCTTGTGAAGCAAGCGCCAGTCGAAAGCGTCGGGGTGGTCAAAGTTGATGGCTCGGCGCTCCTCCTCGGTCATTTCGCTCGTGTCGTTATAGTAAGAGTCCAGGGGCACTACGGCGACATAGTCGGGTGGTAAGGCCTCCACTATTTTCCGCACTACGGTGCTCTTGCCGCTGCCCGTGCCTCCGGCGATGCCGATGATGGTCACCTTCTTGCCCGCGGGCTCCTTGGGGTGTTCTGCTTTTTTCGTCATGCCGCTCATCTCTCCTTAACCAGGTAAACCACTACGGGCAGGTGGTCGGAATAACCATTGAGCCATCTGCCGCCCGCACTGGTGCGCAGGGGAGAACCTTTGTATTGTCCTTCCTGTTGTATCATGTAATCGCGGCGGAATATTTGGTGCTTAAAGTACTTGAGGGTAGAATAATCTTTTTCGCCTTTCTTGGTGACCAGGTTGGGGGAGAGCACTATTTGGTCGAAGAGGTTCCAGTTTCCCTGGTACATAAGCGTGCCTTTGCCTTCCTTGGCCAACAAGTTATACCAAGGGTTGAACATGTCTCCCTCACCTACCTCGTCCATTGTGGGCAAGGCACGAAGTATCTCTTTCATGCTCTTGTTGGTGGGGTCGTCGTTCATGTCACCCATCACGAACACCTTGGTGGCGGGATAGGCTTGCAGCACGCTGTCCTTGATGGCCTTCACCTGTTTAGCCGCAAGCTCGCGGTAGTAGCTTCCGCTATAGCGGCTAGGCCAATGGCATACAATGGCCACTACGTCCTCACCAGCCATCTCGCCCCGCACAGTGAGAAAGCCACGGGTCTTGAAGGTGCTGTCCGAGGGGCGTTCTGTTTTGTATGGTAACAGTTTTACGTCCTTCACGGTGAATAGATGGGGATTGTAAAGCAAGGCGCAATCTATGCCACGGGTGTCAGGCCCTTCCACGTGTACATATTTATAATTGCGCACGCGTGTAGAGAGCTCCGCTGTGAGGTCGTCCAGCACTTTGGCGTTTTCCACTTCTGAGAGACCTATGAAAGCGCATCCCACTTTGGGCAGCATGTCGGTACCCATCTCGGAAATCACGCGCGCCATGTTTTTCAGCTTGCTGGAATATTTCAGTGCGTCCCATCCTTTCGCGGGCAAATACTCATAGTCATTCTTACCTTCATCATGGCAGGTGTCAAACAAGTTCTCCTGGTTGTAGAACCCCACCGCGTAGACGGCATACTTCTTTTGGGCGAAAGCCACTATGCCAAGGCACATGAAAAGCAATAGCGCCATGGCCGTTCTCTGCATCACTGTAATTCGTTTCATAACAAAAATTTATATATTCTTCCGCGAATATCGCTATTTTATCCGATATCATAAAGAATTTAACGGAATTTTAATTTAAAATGCTTTCAGTTTTAAAATTTATTTCGTTACTTCGCGGAAGTAGTCATCATAAACCATAAACTATTATGAAGAAAAAGTTTCTATTATCGGTGATGGCGATTCTCATGCATACCATGGCCTCGGCCCAGGTGAATGACCCTGGACAAGCGATGGCTAGCGGACTGGATGAGAATGCTTTCACTTTCACTGAAGCGCAGTTGGGAGAGGACGATGACATGTCGGCTAATGTCACCATCCTCAACTCCACCAACAACGTATACGCCTCGGAGGTGGGATACTTGTTCTCCCCAGTACGCTTCCGGTATCGTGGCTTCAACCAGAAGTACAACGACATCTATGTCAATGGCGCGCCCATGAATGACATGGAGAGTGGACAATTCCGTTATTCCAATATCGGAGGCTTGAACAGGTTTACCCGCAACGTGGATTTCGCTTTGCCTTTTGAGGGGAACATGTTCGCCATGAACGGCATGGCGGGTAGCAACAACTACAATTTTCGTGCGGGAGACATGCCCGCGGGACATTACGTCTCGATAGGAGCGGCCAATCGAAATTACACTTTAAGAGGTATGTATACCTATTCCTCGGGATTTAACAAGCAGGGATGGGCTATTTCGGCGGGTCTCACCTATCGTTGGGCAAACCAAGGATACGTAGAGGGAACGTTTTACAATTCGCTTTCCTACTTCTTTGGCGTGCAGAAGAAATGGATGGATACAGGTCATAGCTTGAGCTTTACCACATGGGGAAATCCCACGGAACGCTCCAACCAGGGCGCGTCAACTGACGAAGCCTATTGGCTGGCTAATGACCGTTACTACAATCCTTATTGGGGCTACCAAAACGGACACAAGCGTAATTCTCGCGTGGTAAATGATTTCGCTCCCTCTGCCGTGCTGACTTGGGACTGGGATATCAATGAGAAAATGAAGCTTACCACCACGGTATTCGGCAAGTACTCCAAGTACAAGAGCACGAAGCTGAACTACAGCAACTCGGAGAACCCTCATCCAGACTACTGGAAGAACATGCCCAGCTCCTATTACGACGTATGGGGAGACGCAGGCATCTCGGGCACGAGCAACGCCGCCTACCAGCAATGGCTGAACTCCTATAACTACTGGACAGGAGCGAAGGCCAACAGGCAAATCAACTGGGATCGCCTCTATTGGGCCAACCAGCAGGCTGCCAAGCAGGGACACGACGCGCTTTACTATGTGCAGGCCAAGAACATAGACGCTATGATGGTGAACATGGCCGCGACCTTGACCTCTCAAGTGACCAAGAATTCCAAGCTGGCCACGGGAGTGATATTGGGGCACAACAAGACCCGGCACTACCAAACCATGGAGGATTTGCTGGGCGCTTCCACCTTCCATAATATCAACACCTATGCGTTAGGCGACTATACAATCAATGATCCTGCCGTGCAATATGACTTGAACACGGCGGGCCCCAACAACAAGGGTAGATTGGTGTATGAAGGAGACAAGTTTGGCTATGATTACGATATATTGGTGCAGAAGTTCCTTTTCTGGGGATCTTACGTGGCAGATATCGACAATGTGCAAGCCATGATATCCGGAAAGTTGGGACAGACTGACATGCGCCGCCATGGACACATGCGCAATGGTCTTTGCGCGGACTATTCCTATGGCAAGAGCCCACGTGCCCACATGGGTGAGGGCGGCGTGAAGGGAAGTCTCTCCTGGGACGCGGGCCGTGGCCATGTGTTCAAAATAGGCGCGGGCTATGAGTGGAGACCACCTTCGGCAACTGTCGCGTTTGTCTCTCCCGAGATGAACAACGACTACGTGATGGACTTGAGCGATGAGCATATTTTCAGCAGTGAGTTCAGCTATCAGTTCCAGAACGCCTGGCTGCACGCCAACCTCAACGCGTATTATAGCTATCTGGATCATGTTACGGAATGGCAAAGCTTCTATGACGACACCGAAGGTTCCTATACTTATGTCAGCATGAGCGGCATGAAGAAGGAGTATTATGGCGTGGAGGCAGGACTGGATTTCAAGCTCACTTCCTTCCTCAACCTGAAGGCGATAGGCGTCATCAGCGAGGCGAGAAACATGAATAACAGTAGGGGATACATGATGAACTCCACCTCTACGGAAATCACCGAGCGCACCATCTTGAACAAGAACATGCGGGAATCGGGCACGCCTCTCACGGCGGGAAGCATTGGCTTGAGCTTCCACCAAAACGGGTGGTATATTGACTTGAACGCCAATTACTATGATCGTATTTATCTCTCTTACGCTCCAAACTTGCGCTACGAGGGCAGTCCAGACTTGATTTATGACAATGAGGGTAACGCTATGCCCCGTCCACAGCAGAAGGGACATGGAGGATGGATGCTTGACGGAAGCATTGGCAAAAGCATACGCTTGAAGAAAGGAACGCTTAGCTTCAATCTTATGGTCACCAACATCCTGAACAACCAGAACATCGTGACCGGCGGGTATGAGCAGAGCCGAAGCGATTACTCCAATGGCAACGAGCGTACTTTCCTTTTCTCCAAGAATCCCAAGAAGTATTACGTATTCGGGACGAATGGAATGTTCCAGGTATCATACAGATTCTAAAGCATTACACTCATGAAAAGACTAAGATATATTATAATGGTAATGGTGGCCACGCTCATGGCTTCTTGCATGGGCAGTGACTACGCGGCGCCAGGGTTGGATCCTGATAACGCTCCATGGGGCAACAATGAAATCACCGAGACCAACGTGGTTTCCATCGCCGACCTGAAGGCTCGCTATGCCTCTACTATCGCCAGCAATGGCTACGTGAAGATAGAGGAAGACATGCAAATAAAGGGCGTAGTGACCGGCAATGACTACGCGGGAAACATCTACCAGCAGATACCTGTGCAAGACGAGACGGGTGCCTTGGTGGTAGGTGTCAGCGCCAGCGCGCTCCATGGTTTCTTGCCCGAAGGCCAGGAAATCTTGATAGACTTGAAAGACCTTTACATAGGAGGCTACGGAGAGCAATGCCAGATAGGCAGCGTATATACCAGCCCCAACACGGGCAAGACGGGTATCGGCAGAATGGACAGGTATACCTGGCAGAAGCACTTTCGCCTGATAGGAGAGGCTGACGTGGCCAAGGCGGACGCGCTGGCCGAGGACTTCGACCCGAGCAAGCTGACCGACGCTTCCTACATGGAGGCCAATGCCGGCAAGCTGATGACCATACGCAGGGTGAGCTTCCTCAACGCCGATGGCAAGAGCGTCTTCGCTCCCGATGACGGCAGCGTGGCCCTGACCAGCAACTGCGCCAACCGCGCCCTGAAGGAGTATTCCTCGAAGAATATCGTGGTGCGCACCAGCACCTACGCGGACTTCGCCCAAGAAATCATTCCCGAGGGCACCAAGGACATCAAGGGCATTTTCACCCGCTATTATGACACCTGGCAGATATTGCTGCGCTCCACCGACGACATCACTGACTCGCAGACCGCCGCGCTGGAGGGACTCTTCGACAGCCAAGGCGACTTCGTGGTGGAAGACAAGATGCTCTCTGAGGGCCTGTCTTACGTGTGGACATGGAGTGGCTCTTATGGCATGAAAGCCTCCGCCTTTGTGAACGACACCAACCTCCCCTCGGAGTCTTGGCTGATATCTCCCGCCATAGACCTGAGCCAGTTGACTTCCGCCACGCTCACCTTCCAGCAGGCGGGCAACTTCTTCTCTGACATGCAGGCGGACTGCTCCGTACTGGTGTCCACCGACAGGCAGGACTGGACACTGCTGACCGTAGAGGGATGGCCCGAGGGCAACTCCTGGACTTTCTATGACTCCACGGCAGACCTATCGGCCTACGCTGGGCAGAGCCAGGTATATATCGCCTTCCGCTATACGAGCAGCGACATGAAGGCTGGCACCTGGGAGGTAAGGAACGTAGTGGTGGAGTAACGCCTCATATACACATTATATATAAGTAGAACAACAATAAAAAGACATAGACATGAAGAAGTTTATTTATTCCTTGTTTGTCTTGGCTATCGCTGCCATGACATTCAGCGGTTGCGAGGATGTTCCGGCTCCTTATAACCTGCCGCAGGAGATTATCGACGGGGGAGACGGAGAGACTACCGCAGATCCCATGGGCACCGGAACCGAGACAGACCCCTACAATGTCGCGGCCGCCAATCAAGTGGGCGCCACTTTGAGCGCGGGCGAAAGCACTGAGACCGTATATATCAGGGGCATTGTCTCTAGAATAGATGAGATAGACCCCAGCTTTGGCAACGCCACTTACTGCATCTCTGACGATGGAACGCCCAACAACCAGTTCCTGGTGTATCGCGGTTACAGCCTTGGCGGCGAGAAGTTTACCAGCGTAGATGAGTTGAAGGTGGGCGATGAGGTTATCGTCAAGGGTACTATCACCAACTACAACGGCACCATAGAGCTGAACCAGCGCAATGAGATTTACTCCTTGAACGGCGTTATCGCCGGCGGTGAGACAGGTGAAGGCGATGGCACATTGGAGTCTCCCTACGACGTGGCCAAGGCGTTGAGCCTTATCGCCAATGGCGAGAACGACCCCGACGCGGAGGTCTATATCAAGGGAAAGGTGTCCGAGATAGAGGAGATAAGTGCCCAGTTCGGCAACGGCACTTACTACATCTCCGTGGATGGCACCACGGAGAACCAGCTCTATGTATACCGCGGCTACTACCTGAATGGAGACAAGTTCACTTCCACCGACCAGCTGAAGGTGGGCGACGAGGTGGTCATCTTGGGCAAGCTCACCACCTTCTATGATGACCCGCAAGTGGGCACGGGCAGCAAGCTGGTAAGCGTCAACGGGCAGACGGGGATGATTCCCGGCACGGAGGCCTTGCCTTACACTCCCTCGCAAGCCCTGGAGGTAATCGCCAATGGGGAGAACGACCCCGAGGCAGAGGTTTATATCAAGGGAAAGGTTTCCCAAATTAAGGAAGTAAGCCCCAGCTTCGGCAACGCCACTTATTGGATTTCTGACGACGGCACTACCGATAACCAGCTCTATGTCTTCCGCGGCAAGTACCTGAATGGAGAAGAGTTCACCTCTGAAGACCAATTGAAAGTGGGCGACGAGGTGGTCATCCTGGGCAAGCTCACCACCTACAACGGTGACCCGCAGGTGAACACGGGCAGCAAAATCGTGAGCATCAATGGAGAAGGCGGCGGAAGCACGGCAGGAGGAGCGGTTTCCATCTCAGGCGATGTCGTGACGCTCACCAATGGCGCGGTGACCGCTGGCACGGAGACCGCTACGCTGAACGTGGCTGGCATCACGGGACTGAAGAGAGGCGACAAGCCCTCGAGCCTCACGATGTCCGACGGCTCCGTAATCACCTTCGACGCCAATGGCGAGACCAACGCTCCCGCCTATTACGAGACTGACATGCGTGTCTACAAGAACAACATCATGCGATTCTCTTGCAAGAAGGCCATCGCCAAGATAGTCATCACGTGCTCCGCGGATGACCGCGTGGGCAACGAGACCGCCACGGTCTCATTCAATGGGAACGAGGCAGAATACAACAATGTGTTTACTGAGGATAAGGGTGGCGGCGTCCAGCTGCGCATCACCAACATTGAGGTGACTTACGCCAAGTAAGCTATATACATTAGCGCGAGTTCGACGAAAACTTGTAGAGACGCATTCTTGCGTCTCGGCAAGCAAGATAGCCGGATAAAGTCGCCTGTCGCGAAGACTTGGCAGCTGGCTGAGACGCGAGAACGCGTCTCTACAGTTTGGCAATAACGAGGCTTGCGCACATAAAGTGGAATTCGTCGAACTCAGGTTACGTTATAATACAGCGGAGGCCATTCCCATTAACTGGGAATGGCCTCCTTTTTTCTTTTCAGGAGGGCATGCGGCAAGCGCGGGGCATGGTGGCTCCGCGGAATGTCGGCGCAAGGGTGTCACGGGCGGTCGATGCCCAGCTTCACCGCGCTGGCCGCGTCGCGCATCTTCCGCGTGGGGGTGAAGATGATTTTCGGGGCCTTGAGGGCATTCGCCACGGTCACCTCCTCCGCGGTGTCCATCATCCTGGAGGGGACGTTGAGGCGCAAGTTGCCCAGCTCGGCGAGGTTCACGCTCATGCCCATCTGGAGGGCGTCGCACACCACGTTGCCCAGGCTGATGAGGGCGTTCCTCACGTCGCCTTCCGAGAGGGAGGTCTCGCGCACGATGCGCTCCACCACCATCTCGTCCGTCATCCTCTGCAGGGACTTCGCCTGGGCGTAATGCACGGTCTGCCCCTTGCGGCGGCCTATGTTCAGCACTTTGGTCATGATCTTAAACTCTAGCATATTCGGTTCTCCTCGTTTTAAGTGAATTGTGGTCTTCTGCGGGAACCCACTCATGGGGTATCTCGGTGGGTCACTCGTGGGATATCTCTGTGGGTCACTCGTGGGGTATCTCGGTGGGTCACTCGTGGGGTATCTTGGTGGGTCATTCGTGGGGTACTTCGGTAGGTCACCCGTGGGCTACTTCGAGACCACCCGAGATAGTCTTCTCGCGAAATTACTACAAATTCGCCTTCAAGTGGTATGGAACGCATGGAAATCGCTCTCTCGGGCCACATGTTTTCCGATAGTTTGACAAATGTTCTTCATGTAACGTGACTTCGGCATAATAAAACCGCGGGATTTGCGTTCTTTGGGTTGATGACAGACGAGATATTCCACCCATTACATACGGACTTGCCCGTCCCCGAGGGGTTCAACAATCCCTTCGACTACACGCCCCATCCCCTTTGCCTGCGGGCCGTGGAGGAGGTGAGGGCGGTATTGGAGGGCAGGCGAGGGGGATTGCCCGCCGAGGCCTTGCGGGAGATAAGGCGGGGCAAGATGTTTGGCGTGCTCGTGGTGACGGCAGGCGAGAGAACCGCTTCCTCTGCCCGGGGCGGACAGGCAAGCGGCTCGCCCGCCTTGGGATACCTTTGCGCTTACTCGGGTCAGATAATGGGCAGGGCGGACTGGCCTGGCTTCGTGCCCGCGGTGTTCGACTACCTGCGCCCCGACGGCTATTTCAAGACCCATGAGGCTGAGATAGAGCGCGTCAACCAGGCCATCGCCCGCATGGAGCAAGACGGCCGCGTGCGGGAAGCCATGCGGATGGCGGAGACCCTGCGCCAGGCCAGGGAAGGAATGATAGCCAGCCATAAGGAGCGCATGAGGGCGGCCAAGGAGCTGAGGGACAAGGAACGGGAAAGGGGAGGGCTCAGCCCCGAGCGGGAGGCCGCGCTCATCAGGGAAAGCCAGTACCAAAAGGCCGAGCTGCGCCGGCTGAAGAAGTCGCTGGCCCAGCCTACCGATCTGGAGCGGATGTTGTCAGCGTGGCAAGAAGACCTCGCCCTGTTGCGGCGCTCCCGCCGCCAGCTTTCCGACCAGTTGCAGCGGTGGCTCTTCTCCCACTTCCTGATGCGCGGTTATCAAGGAGAGGAGCGGGACTTGCTGGATATCTTTGCCGACACGGCCATGAAAGTGCCGCCCGCCGGCAGCGGGGAGTGCTGCGAGCCCAAGCTGTTACAGTATGCTTACCTCCACGGCATGCGCCCCGTGAGGATGGCCATGTTTTGGTGGGGAGACAGTCCCCGCGAGGAAATACGCCATCATCTCCACTTCTATCCCGCCTGCCAAGGCAAGTGTAAGCCCATCCTGCGGTGGATGTTGCCCCCCGACACGTGGCGGTCCCAGGCCGTTGAGGCGCGGGAAGAGCTGGAAGTCTGTTACTCGGATGGCCAAATCGCCATCGTCAACAAGCCCGCGGGCCTGCTCTCCGTGCCGGGCACTTCCACCCGCCGCTCTGTCTACACCCTCTTGCGCCAACGCTTTCCCTGGGCCGATGGCCCCATGATGGTGCATCGGCTCGATATGGACACCAGCGGCGTGATGGTGGCGGCGCTCACCGAGGAAGCCTACCGGGCATTGCAATCCAGCTTCGCGCGGCGGGAAGTGGGAAAGCGATACGTTGCCTTGGTTTGCCCCAAGGACGGGGCGTCGCCTTTGTCGCGCCAGGACAGGGGCACCGTCAGCTTGCCCCTGTCGCCCGACTACCTTGACAGGCCGCGCCAAAGAGTGGATTTCACCCATGGCAAGGCAGCCGTGACAGATTACGAGGTGCTGGAAAGAGACAGGGGCGGAGCTGTCATTCGCTTGGCGCTTTATCCTCATACGGGGCGCACCCATCAATTGCGGATGCATTGCGCCCATCCCCTTGGGCTGAACGCCCCCATCCTGGGCGACCCTCTCTATGGCCACCGCCAGGCTGGGCGCTTGATGCTCCACGCCGAAAGCGTCACTTTTACCCATCCGGCCACTCACGAGGAGATGACATGGCGAGTGGAAACGCCGTTCTAGCGACGGCAAACGGGCTGCCGCTCTTTGAGCATGGAAAGCTATCTGGGGTGACGGGGAAAGGTGGGGCTAAAGCAAAACAAGTTGTTTCGCTCATGGAAACAACTTGTTTTACTTCGGAAGATAACTTGTTTTGTGGAGGGAAACAAGTTATTTCCGACATGGAAACAACTTGTTTCGGATGTGGCTTCAGACCAGGAAGGTGATGAGCACTTGGGCGATGATGACCCTGATGAACATGCCGATGGGGTAAACCGTGGCGTAGCTCACGCTGGGCGTGTCCCCCTCTATGGTGTCATTGGCGTAGGCCAAGGCCATGGGGTTTGCCATGCTGCCGCAAAGAATGCCGCAAATGGTGCCATAGTCATAGCGGCGGGTCTTCAATACGATGATGCCCACGATGAGCACGGGCACTATTGTCAACAGGAATCCGAGCCCTACCCAAAGCAAACCCTCGGGTCTCACCACGGTCTCGAAGAAGTCCTTTCCCGCCTCCAGTCCCAGGCAGGCAAGGTAGAGCGACAGTCCCAACTTGCGAAGCATCAGTCCCGCGCTTCGGGTCATATAGGAAATGAAGTGCACCCTGGAGCCTAAAGCGCCAATGAGGATACCCATCACGATGGGGCCGCCCGCTATTCCCAGCCTGACGGGAGCCGTCATGCCGGGTATGTCGATAGGGAGCGTGCCGACGGCAAGACCCAGGATGATACCCAGGAAGATGGCTCCGAGGTTAGGCTCGTTGAGCGTTCGCACGGCATTGCCCAGGAATTCTTGCACATGGTCTATGGAAGTGGGATCGCCTACCACGGTGATGCGGTCGCCATATTGCAGCCGCAAGTCTTGCGTGGCCAGCAGCTTGATGTCGCCGCGTATCACGCGGCTCACGTTCACGCCGTATGACTTGCGCAATTGCAGGTGTCCCAGCCGCTTGCCGTTCAGCTCAGGGCGGGTCATCACTATCACCCGGCTGCTCACGTTGGCGTCTATGGCGTTCCAGTCCACGTGGCCCTTGTTCCAATCCTTGTCCACTTGCTGCCCGAAGAGTATCACCATGGCCCCCACCTCGTCCTTGTGGCAAACAGTGAACACGCTGTCTCCTTCCAGCAGGACGGTGTCGGAACGGGGCACGATTACCTGCTTGTTCCGCCACAGGCGGGAGATGATGAACTTGCGCTTTGTCATGCGCGAGATATCCCCTATCGTCTTGCCCGAGAGAGCGGGGTTGGTGACCACGAACTGCCCTACGTATGTGTTGTCTTCCTCGTAGTCCCCGTGCGGCTTCAGGTCCGCGGGCTTTACCAGTAGCTTGCGTATCAGCATCATGGCCAATATCACGCCCACCACGCCCAGGGGATAGGTGACCGCGCAACTCAACGCGGCTCCTCCGCCAGGCAACCCCAATTGCTGTAATGCCTGTTGCGCGGCGCCAAGCGCGGGCGTATTGGTAGTGGCGCCGCAGAGTATGCCTACCATGTTGGCCAGTGGCACATGGAAGAGCCCGCCCAATAAAAGAGCCAGTATCGTGCCCACCGCGATTACGGCCAGCGACCATAGGTTGAGCGAGATGCCCTCGTGGCGCAGCGAGCCAAAGAAGTTGGGACCCACGTAAAGTCCCAAAGTGTAGACAAACATGGTGAGTCCGAAGCTCTCCGCGAAGAGCAGCACGTCATGATTGATGGTGATGCCCAGGTGTCCCACCATGATACCCACAAAGAAGACAAAAGCCACGCCCAGAGAGACTCCTCGCAGGTGAATCTTGCCCAAGGCCATGCCGGCCGAGCAGATAATGGAGAGCACCACCACGGCTTGCAGCGCGGAATGGATGCTCACGAGTTCTTGTAACCAGTCCATTGCCTTTTCAGAATATATTGAGGTATTGTTCCAGGGGGATGCCTCTGTTCTTGTCCAGGTTGTCCTTGTTGAGGTCTATTAGCTGGTAGACCGCGTCCATGGCCATTCTTACGGAATGTTTCAGCTCTTCGCCGTCCAACAGGTGGGCGATGAGCACGGCAGAGAAGATGTCTCCCGTGCCCGGGAAGTGTACGGGTATCTCCTCGTAAGTCAATTGGAAGTACTCTCCGTTCATGTGGTTGTAACCTATCACCGAGGGCGTGCCGTCCACGGGAACGCTGGTAACCAACGCTGATTTCGTGCCGGTCTTTCTCAAATGGTCTAATAGGGAACGCGCCTCTCCTTGGCTGATGCCCTCGGGTTGATAGGCCCTGCCTGTCAGGTAGCAGGCTTCGGTGTAGTTGGGATAGCAGATATGTGCCACGGAGAGCATTTCCCGCATGGAGTTGATGGTGGCGGCGGTCACGCCATTATAGAGCTTTCCCTCGTCACCCATGATGGGGTCCACGAAGATGGTGGTGCCCAAGGCGGCCTGTTCCTGGCAATAGCGAGCCACGATGTCCGCTTGCCGCTCACTGGCGATGAAGCCCGTGGCGATGGCGTCGAAGCTGAACCCCAATTGCTTCCACACGGGGAATACGCCCTTGATATATTCTGTGGTGTCCAGTATGTTGAATTTCCCGTAGTCCAATGTGTTGGAAACCAATGCCGTGGGCAGGTTATAGGTGGGGTAGCCGAAATAGGAGAGTATGGGAAGCATGGCGGCCGTGGCCACCTTTCCATAACCCGCTATGTCGTTTACCAGCAATATCTGCCGCTTGTTTTTCACGTCCATTCTTTTCTTTCTGTATGTTTTTTTGCTTATCGGCTGCAAAGTTACTAAAATTAATCCAACCCTTGTGGTCTTTCATCGCTTTTTATGACGAAAGGGGACCTGTGTGCGCCGTGTCTCGTATGTGATTGGCCTAGCCTTGTCGCCGCGTTGGTCGCGTCTCGCCGTGGATTGGCGTCATCCCCCTGGCTCCCGCGTATTTTTTCAGGAAAGTTTGCCCATGTCGGGGAAATATAGTATTTTCGCGCATCACCGACTATTTGAGTTGCCAAGAGAGAGCATGAGATTTCCTTTATATATATTAATAGGTATAGGGTTGTGGTTGCAGCCCCTCGCGGGGTGGGCGCAATATGCCTGGCAGGAGGACGCGAGCCAAGAGCCTAAGCGGCTGGATCATGGGCTCCGCTACCGCCTGGAGACGCAGGCCTCTTTTTCCCATGACCGCACGCCCCTGTGGCTCAACGCCAACAAGTATGGGCTTAGCAGCTTGGAGAAGGCCAACGGCTATCTGAGGGCGGCAGTGGAGCGTCCTTTGGCCATGGATTCCGCCCATCGTTGGGGTATTGGCTATGGCGTAGACCTGGTAGCCCCGCTCCATTACACCAGTGATGTCATTGTGCAGCAAGCCTTTGCCGAGGTGCGTTGGTTGCATGGCGTTCTTTCCGTGGGCAGCAAGGAATATCCCATGGAGTTGAAAAACGCCCGCCTCAGCAGTGGCAGCCAGGCTTTGGGCATCAATGCCCGTCCCGTTCCGCAAGTGAGGCTGGCTCTGCCGGAATATTGGACAATCCCCGCCCTGGGCCGATGGCTTCACTTGAAAGGCCATATCGCTTATGGCATAATGACAGACCAACGGTGGCAGCACGATGTCACCCGCCTGCGGGAAAAATACGCCAACCGGGTGCTCTATCACAGCAAGGCCGGTTATCTCAAGATAGGCAGCGAGGAGCGCTTCTGCCCCTGGTCGCTGGAGCTTGGCCTGGAGATGGGCACCCAGTTTGGTGGTGACGCTTACGGTCCCGTGGGCGAGGACGGGCAGCCCACGTGGCACATCAAGGGCGACAAGGGCATCAGTGCCTTCTGGAGGGCTTTCGTGCCTGGCGGTGGAGACCCGGGCGAGGGACTCTATGAGAACGTGGCGGGCAACCAGGTAGGCAGTTGGGTGGCCAGGCTCAACTACGATGGCGACCTCTTCGGGGCTCATCTCTACGCTGACCACTATTTCGATGACCACTCGCAGATGTTCTTCATGGACTACGATGGCTATGGCGAGGGGGAAGAGTGGAACGAGAAGAAACACCGTCGCTTCGTGCTCTACGACCTGAAAGACATCATGCTGGGGCTGGAGTTGAACTTCCATAACGGCACCTGGCTCAGGGACGTGGTGGTGGAGTACCTGCACACCAAGTACCAGAGCGGCCCCATCTACCACGACCGTACGCCCACCATGAGCGACCACATCGCAGGCCGTGACGACTACTACAACCACTACATCTATCCTGGCTGGCAACATTGGGGGCAAGTGATGGGAAATCCGCTCTACCGCTCCTCCATCTACAACACCAACGGCAGCCTTTATTTGGAGAACACCCGATTCGTGGCCTATCATCTGGGCTTCGACGGGCAGCCTGCCGCCCGTCTCTCCTATCGTGCCCTCTTTACCTATCAAGAGGGATGGGGTACCTATAAGCAACCCTACACCCGCAAGCACCATAACGTGAGCTTCCTCGTGGAGGGAAATTACCGTTTGCCCCACGGCTGGCAGGTAAAGGCGGGCTACGGCATGGACTTCGGCCACATCTTGGGCAGTAATGCCGGTTTCCAACTAACCATCACTAAATCGGGAAGACTCTGACATGAAGAGGTATCTATACACAGGGAGCGGCGTGGTCGCCCCTTTCGCGAAAAAACTATTGAGAGGCTTGTTGGCAAGTCTCTTGCTGTTGGCCTTCTCCGCTTGTGAATTCCACACGGGTGACAACGGAGACTTAGATGGCTTCTGGCACCTGGAGAGCATGGAGAATACGCAGACAGGCGAGGTGACCTATCTGGGCGACCAAACCATTTTCTGGTCTTACCAAGTTGATTTGATGTATTTGCAGGGTGCCTCCACGGGTTCCTTCTTTTTGCGTTTTACCCATGCCGATAATACGCTTACCCTTTACTCTCCCTATGCGGATGGAGGGCACTCGCCCGAGGGCGATGTCTTGCTGGAAGACCCCGCGCCCTTGCTGCCCTATGGCATTACGGCCTTGGAGGAAACGTTCCAGGTAGAGCGCCTTGACGGCGGCGCCATGGTGTTGCGCTCCGAGGCTTATCGTCTCAGCTTCACGAAGTTCTAGCATGGCCACGCCTGTTCTTGTCATAGCGCTCACGGTCTTGGCCAGCGCCGCGTGCGGCTTCCTGTCCATCCCCATGATACTTCGCTTTTGCGAGCGAAGAGGCCTTTACGACTTGCCCGGCAACCGCAAGATACACCGCAACGCCACGCCTCGCCTGGGCGGTTTGTCTTTCTTCCCCAGCATGTTGGTGTCGTTGCTTGTGGCTTTGTCGTATGTCAATGCCGAGGGTGACGTTATCGTCGTTAGCCGCTGGAGTGTATATTTCATGTTGGCCGTATCCCTCATCTTCTTCATGGGCATCATTGATGATGTCTTCGGCCTTTTGCCGCGTTGGAAATTCGCCGTGCAGGTAGTGGCCGCTTGTGCCCTTCCTATGAGTGGACTTTATGTGGACAACCTTCACGGCCTTTTCGGCATTCACGAGATACCCTTCGCCGCGAGCGTGCCTCTCACTATTGTGCTGGTGGTCTTCATTTGCAACTCCATCAACCTGGTGGATGGCATTGACGGGCTTGCCGCCTCCCTTTCGCTCGTGGCCTTGGCGGGCTTTCTCCTCTATTTCGCCTCTTGTGGCCATCTGGCTTATTCGCTTTTGATGGCGGGGTTTATCGGCGTGCTTCTCTCTTTCCTCTTCTTCAATCTCTTTGGCGATGAGCGCCGTCACACCAAGATATTCATGGGCGACTCGGGCAGCTTGGTGTTGGGTTTTGTCCTGGCCTTTCTTTGTGTGAAGTGTTCTATGCGTACAAGTCCCACCATGCATGTGGACGCACGCTCCTTTGTCATGGCTTATACGTTAGTGCTTCTTCCCATGATGGATGCAGCCCGTGTTTTCGTGGTACGCCTCTATCATGGAGTGTCACCTTTCAAGGCAGACAAGAGCCATATCCACCACAAGCTGATGCGCATGGGATTTACGCAGCGGCAGACGCTTTTCGCTATTCTTTTCCTTAGCTTGGGTTATATAGCGTTCAACTATTTCCTTCTTTCTGTTTGTGGCATCACCGCGCTGCTCTTGTTGGACTTGGGGTCTTATGGCTTGCTCAACGTGGCGGTCAATAGGCGCATAAAGCACAACGAGAAATTGTAGGGATGCCGCGGTATATATAAGTTCATGTTGCAGGAAGTATAGTATCCTTTTAGTACCACTACTATTGGTACTGGAGTTTCAGAAAGCTGATACTGGACTTGCAGTAGTACTGACTTTCAAAAGGAGCAATATTAGGTGCCACCAAGAATATTACCGCAAGGCGGCAAGAACACGCACCCCACGTCTCTACATTTTGGCAATGACGCGTTATGTGCGTAAGTTGAGATTCGCTGAGCTCACGACTTATATTAATAATGTAGGGAAGGCTCTCACATGGCTCAGAAAACCTTCCCCGTGATGGTTTTGATAAAGGTGCGCCAAAGGATGTCCAAGTCCATGCGCAGTGTGTGCCGCTCCTGGTAGTAAAGGTCAAGTTCCAGTCGCTTCAGCATCTTCTCCATGCTGTCGGTATACCCATTGTAGAGCGTGGCCAGTGATGTCACGCCTGGCTTCATGGCATATAGCCGTTCGTAGCGATTGTCTTGTTCCATGATTTTGTCGATGAAGTATTTGCGCTCGGGTCGGTAGCCCACGAACGACATGTCTCCCTTGAGCACGTTCCATAGTTGGGGTAACTCGTCCAGGTGGTGCTCCCTCAGGAATCGCCCTGTCTTGGTGAGCCGCCCGTCGCTTGCGCCTAGCGAAAGGCGGGGAACGTTTTCTTCCTCCGCGTCCTTCCCCATACTGCGGAATTTATATATCATGAACGGCTTGCCGCCTTTTCCGATTCGCTCTTGGCGAAAGATGACGGGACGTCCTACATCTCTCCATACCGCCAAGGCGCAAACCAGGATGACGGGCGAGAAGATGACGGTACAAAAGATAGCCAACGTGATGTCAAGTAGTTGTTTCATATAGTGCTGCTTGTGGTATGCCAGGAGCTTGCTGGCCATATTCCCCTAGAAAACGGCATCGTGGGCTGAATATTGTGGTTCCCTGGTGGAATAATCCGTCAAAACACGCTTTTGTCCTCCTCTGCTTGCATTTCACTCGCTGTCTTTGCCCTTAAAACCAATACCTGATAGCTATATGAGACTACTTTCTTATCCCCTCGTCCTTTTCGGCGTACAGGCTCCTTCTTCTTTGGAAGTCCCTTGCTGCCAGGAGGTGTACGCACCTCTACTCCCAAAAAACGTGGTAGTACTGATTTGCCCAAGTCAGTACTACTAACTTTCAATTTCAGTACTACTGACTTTTGAAATCAGTATTACTGCTCTGGAATATCAATTATGAGGTCAATACAAGTATCCTAGGATGCTTCTTTGTTTACCCTCGGATACTTGGGCATTTACCCTAGGGTACTTTGCCATGCACCCTGGGTTCTTTATCAGGTATCCTATGCTTATCTGAAAGCATGATAAAAGATTAAGAAAGATATACGTCTTTTGTTTATTTTCTCGCGTCAATTCATGTTTTATCTTTGCGGTTTGGAAAAATAGAAGTATTTTGCGTATCTTTGTGCGTCGTAATAATCACCCCGCAACAAAAGGCATGGCAAGAATCAGCGTCATTACAGTAGTGTATAATGATGTTTCCCACATAAAGGGAACAATGGAGAGCTTTTTCTCCCAAACATGGGAGGATAAGGAATATATTGTTATAGATGGTGGAAGTACAGATGGTACTGTAGATGTGATACAATCTTTTGCCTCCCAGCTACATTATTGGTGCTCTGAAAGGGATAATGGTATATATGAGGCGTTAAACAAAGGCATAGCCCATGTATCTGGTGATTGGATTATAGTGTTGAATTCTGGTGATTATTTTGTCGGAAGCACCTCGCTGGCAGATGCTATGCAGGTAGAGGATATTGATAATGTTGACGTGATATATGGCAATGCGATATTGATAAGGAAAAAGTTTCGTCAAAGAATCTTGGCAGAAGATAATCCCCAAAAGATGGAGTATTCTCCAGTATATCGGCATGGGGCGTCATTGGTTAGATCTGAGGTACAGCGTTCTTTCCTCTACGACATCACAAAAAAACAGCAGTTTGGTTATGCTTTAGATTGGGAGATGATATATCGAATGTATAAGTCTGGCTGTAGGTTCAAGAAAGTAGATGTGGATATTGAGGCATATCGTGAAGAAGGAGTGTCAAACCATCCTTACTTGAATTTGTGGTATAATTATAAAGTTACCTCACAAGGTTGTTTCCATCTAGTTAAGTTCGCTTGGTTGTGTAAGGCTGCCATGTTTACGTGGTTGAGAAATTCTTGTTTATATGCATGGGGAAAGGCCTTCGTTTTGGAATGGATGGTGAATGATGTCTTGCCTTGTGTCCCGTTTTGGTCTTTCCGACGGTTTTATCTTCGAATGTTAGGAATGCGAATAGGGAAGGGGAGTTTCGTAATGAAGAAGAATTACCTCATGAATGCGAACCTCATATCCATAGGAGAATTTAGCCATATAAACCATGATTGCATAATAGACGCAAGAGCACAGGTCCGTATTGGTAATAGTGTCTCTATTTCCCATAGGGTAAATATCATGACAGGATCTCATGATGTGGACAATAAAAACTTTCAAGGATTGTTTAAGCCCATAACTATTGAAGATTACGCATGGATAGGAATTGGGGCGACTATTCTTCAAGGAGTGACTATAGGGAAGGGTGCTGTGGTTTGCGCGGGTGCTGTGGTTACAAAAGATGTACCTGCTTATGCCATTGTAGCGGGAGTGCCTGCAAGAAAAATAAAAATACGCTCTAAAGAACTGGATTATTTCTGCGAATGGGAGACCCCTCTTACATAATAATTAAATCCTGGTTTCGTTAATATGATATGAATAAGGAAGTTGCAACTAAAGAGATAGACGTTATAGGACTGATTCGGAAAGTGGCGAAAGAGTGGAAAACTTTGCTGCTTTTTGTCTCTATTGCGGCGGTAATAGGCTTGATTGTGGCTTTTACCATGCCAAAGGAATATACATCAAAGGTAGTGCTGGCTCCAGAGGTAACTTCCATGGGTGGAAGTATGTTAGGTGGTCTGGGGGATTTGGTACAATCTTTTGGCTATGATATTGGCAATAGTACCAGTGTAGATGCGATCTATCCCGACATCTACCCAAATATATTTTCATCCACGGATTTTGTGATGGGATTATTGGATGCCCCTTTGCAATTATCAACAGGCGGTACGAAGATTTCCTACCAAAGCCATTTGATGGAGACGGCAAGTCCAGGACTGATTGAGCGTCTTAGGTTGTGGGTTTCTTCCTTCTCACAAAAGAAAAAGGAAACAAGTGCCTTGCAAGATTCTCCTTTCTTCATACCAAAACAGAAGTATGCGTTATGCAATGCGATAAGAAAGAAGATTCTGTGTACAGTGGATAAGAAAACCAGTCTTATAACAATTTCCGTAACAGATCGAGATCCCTTGGCGGCAGCTATCCTGGCTGACACGTTGCAGTCAAGACTTCAGAAATATATTATGGAGTATAGGACGAAAAAGGCGCGGATAGATTATGATTATTATGTCAAGCTGCTGAAGGAAAGCAAGCGTAAGTATGAACGATCTCGCCGTCAATATGCCTCATTCGTGGATTCCAACCAAGGAGTGTTTCTGCAATCATATCGCCAGAAGCAGGAGGAACTGGAAAACGAAATGCAGTTGCAGTATAATATATATTCGAAATTAGTCATGCAAGTGCAATCGGCACAAGCGAAAATTCAAGAGCGACTACCGGCGTTTACCATTCTGGAAACTCCCAAGATGCCTATCGAGGCTTCCAGTACACCTCGCTCATTCGTCCTTTTGTTATTTCTCTTCCTTGGAGTGGTCTTGGACGGGATATGGGTGTGCATTGTCAAAAACTTAGTGTGCAAATAGAAACGAATTGCTAACGTGGTGGGGCACCAGACATGATTTATACCATTCCATACGTATTGGTGACATTGTTGTTTGCCATTTGTGCTTTTATTATTCAGCGTGAAGAAGTAAAGGAGCGCAAAAGGGCAATCGAGATGCTTTGCTTGGTGGCTTATATTGTCTTTTTTGGCTTTCGTGGCTTGGTTGGTACAGATTGGTTAAACTATTATCCATTTTTCGAGAATTGCTCCTTGGATTCTTATACGCTTAATTTATTAGGTGAAGAAGGGCATTATGAACCAGGTTTTACTACCATAGTCTTGCTGTCGAAATTTCTGTTTGGCAGTTTCTCTATGTTTTGTTTTGTCTGCTGCTTGATAAACACGTTTCTTTTGGTTATGTTTTTCAAGCGTTATGTTGACAACATCGCCTTGGGACTCTTGCTGTTCATGTGTATGGGTGGTGTTCAGTTTAGCATTAATCTGATGCGCAACACGATAGCTATATTAATTATGGCGAATGCCCTGCATTATATTGTGGAACGAAAGCCCTTGCGATATTTTTCTGCTTGCGTTTTGGCATTGACATTCCATATAAGCACATTATTGTTTTTCCCTTTGTATTTTTTCTTCCATAAAAAGATCAACAAGTGGGTATATTTAGGCTTTATCACGATTGGGCTGTTGCTGTTTCTGTCTGGAGCGAAGTTGGTGACTCTGCTATTGACAAAATTGGCCTTGGTATATAATGATAAGTTTGAATTCATGATTACTGCGTATACGGAAGGTTTTGATGAAGCAAGAACCATTTCCATAGGTCTTTTGGAACGATTGTTCACGGCGGTATTGATTTTCTGTTACTATGATAAGATATTGGGCATGCGTAAAGACAGCGCTCTTTTTGTCAATGCGTTTGTCTTATATTATTTCTTTTATATGTATTTTGCGGAATTTGATATAATGAGCATGAGGTTGGCCACTCTTTTCACTTTTTGTTATTGGGTCTTATGGGGGGATTTATTGCGTTGCTTCAGCATTGAGAACAACAGAAAGTTGTTCGTGGCTTTTGTGGGGATATATGCGATTTTTAAAGTCGCGGGACAAACACACCTTTCGTGTTACAGTTACGACAATTGTCTATTTGGGGCAAAGTCTTATCCTGAAAGGCTATATTTATATGTAGACGAGACTGATAACTAACTTCCATGGCATGAGGCTTACGATTATAACAAACGTTCTTCCATGGCCACTAGAATCTGGTGGTGCCCAGGCTCAATATTGCATCTTGGATGAGTTAAGAAAGAATCATCAGATAACTATCATTTTCACGCAAGATGGGCATAACACCTATCGTGCCATGAGAGAACTGGAAGGACGATGGCCTGAGGTCAGGTTTGAACCTTTCAGCTACCTTCGTCAAATGTGTTATCCTCGCTTTGTTTATGATAAGGCGGTGAGAGCCTTTCAGCTGCTTTTCATGCCTAATAGCAGGCGAACGTTTGTGGAAAGGGCATTAAAACCCTATGGCGTTTATTTTAGCAAAGACTTCAAACGTTTTGTCAATAGGGTTTTGATGGAGTCTCAAGCGGAATTGGTGGAGGTGAATTTTTTTCCTTGCCTTCCTATGGTAAGGTATATACGCCATAATGTGAAGACGGTGTTTGTACATCATGAAATAAGATTTGTCAGAAATGAACGCTTGCTGCAGTCTGTCAACTCGGCGGATAAAGAACGCTTGAGGATGGAGCGAATAAAGAAGAACGAAGTTACCGACTTGAATCAGTATGACGCGGTTCTTTCTTTGACGGAGAATGATAAGCAGGTCTTGAAAGCGAAAGGCGTTCATGCGCCCATTTATGTGTCTCCTGCATCTGTTAAGACAGAACTCCATGCTTACAGTGATTGGAATGGGAAGTTAGTGTTTTTGGGGGGATATGCCCATATACCTAACAAGGAAGGAATAGATTGGTTCTTGTCAGAGGTGATGCCCTTAATACAGAACAACTCTGCAAGTCTCAGAATTGTAGGAAAAGGATGGCCAAACTCTTATGCTACTGCTTATGAGGATGTAGAACTGGACGGTTTTATCCCGAATTTGTATGAAGGTATTAGAAATTGTATCATGATAGTACCTATCTTAACAGGAAGTGGGATGCGAATGAAAATCTTGGAGGCCGCTTCCATGGGAATACCTTTCGTCACCACTTCTGTGGGAGTGGAAGGGTTGGAGTTCTTTCATGAAGAGGCCTGTCTGATAGCAGACTCCAAAGAGGATTTTGCCTTGGCTGTGGAAAGAATGATTGGGGATGAAACTTTGCGTAAGCGTCTAGCTGATAACGCCTTGACGATTTTCCAAGAGAAATATTCCGCAAGAGCATTGGCAAAACGGCGGGAGGAAATTTATCTTGAAATATTGAGAGAGGTAGGGGTATGATATCTGTTTGTATTGCCACATATAACGGAGAAAGGTATATAGGGGATCAATTGACATCCATATTGAGCCAACTTTCCGACGCTGACGAGATTGTGATTTCCGATGATGGTTCTACGGATGGCACATTACAGGTCATCAAGGAAATTTGCGATAAACGCATAAAGATTTATCATCATCATAAACAAAAAGCCAAATTTGATATTGATTATGCAACACACAATTATGAGAATGCGTTATTGCATGCAAAGGGAGATGTGATTTTCTTGTCAGATCAAGATGATGTTTGGAGAGATGGGAAGATGGAGCAGATGTTAAAAGAGTTGCAAACCTATGATGTTGTAATGTCTGATTGCATGGTGACAGACGAAAGTTTAAATATTATAATGAACTCACATTTTCATGGTGAAAGAGTATTCCGCCAAAGTATAATATATAATGTCTTAAAGCCTTCGTTCTTGGGCTGCTGCATGGCTTTTAGAAGAGAGGTCTTGAACCGTTTGCTTCCATTTCCCAAATATGGGTGCGGTCATGACCTGTGGCTTGGGCTTGTGGCATTAAGATTTTATCGTTTCAAGTTTTTGGATATTCCTTTGATTTATTATCGTAGGCACTCTTGTACGGTTACGCCTGGTGGCAAACGGGAGAAAACAAATTTGTGGTTCAGATTGTATTATCGTATATATATAGTTAAGGAATTATACAGGTTGATTTTGTGAATGGAAAGATGCAATATTCTATGGTTATATGGCGTTATAATCTTAAACTACTGAACTATGACGAAAAGGAAGAAAGTCCTTTTTTGCGACAATACACTTTGGGGAACATTGAATTTTAGAGGGGAAGTGCTAAAACATTTCTCTCAGAAAGGGTATGAGGTGTTAGTAGTAGCTCCACGTGATGAGAATCCCCAAATGACTTTGCCCGTTCCATCTTTTGTTCGTTTTCTCCCAGTAGACATGGGACGTACGAATATGGGCGTACTTTCAAATGCGAAATACTTTTTCAGGATTTTGCGGATATATGCCAAGGAAAAGCCTAACATCATATTTCATTACACGATAAAACCCAATATTTATGGTTCTATAGCCGCTAGATTGTTGCACATTAAATCTGTTGCGATGGTTGCTGGGCTTGGGACTGTATTCTCACGACAAGGCCTAAAATATACAGTGGCAAGATGGATGTACCGAGTGGGTTTGAAGGCTTCTCGGAGGGTGTTTGTGTTGAATGAAGATAATCGCGATCATTTACGTAGTCATGGCTTTTGTAAGGATGGCAAGCTGGTATTGTTATCAGGCGGTGAAGGTATTAATCTACAAAAATGGCCGTTCTTGGGCAATACTGCCCCTGTTGTGAGATTTTTGTTTAGTGGCAGGTTGTTATACGACAAGGGATATAAAGAGTTTGTCGAGGCTGCTAAGATACTTAAAGAGGAGTATCCAGAAGCGGAGTTTTGGATATTGGGATTTATTGATGAGCAAGCTTTACGATGCGTAACGAGGGCGCAATTGGACAAAGACATCCAAGAAGGCTATATTCGTTATTTGGGCTATACGCATGATATGCTTTCTTGGTATAAGAGAAAAGGAATTGTATTGACATTGCCTTCATATTATGGAGAAGGGATGAGCAGAACGCTCATGGAAGCATGCGCTACGGGAAAGCCAGTAATCGCATCTGACATAGCAGGTTGCAGAGAGTTCGTGGAAGACGGGAAGAATGGCTTTTTGGTGGAGCCAAAGGATGTTCCTTCATTGGTCGCCGCTATGAGAAAGATTCTTGCCTTGAATGAAGGCCAGCGTCGTCAGTTCTCTCTGTACAGTCGTAAAGTTGCGGAGAAGCGGTTTGATGTGAAGAATGTCATTGCAAAGTATGAGCGGGTCATCGCTGGAGAGATTAATTGTTAAAAGTGTTTTACAAAAAGCTTTGTTTCTTTCGCTGGCTTGTTACTCTTTCGCATTTTTAGTATCTTTACCATCGACATGATTTTACAAGAGCAGAAATGGCTACTTTGAAAAATAGTTTTATATCTGGTGTCTGGTATACTGGGTTGTCTAAGTATGCGGGCGTTTTTATAAGTATTGCCGTGACGGCAGTGCTTGCCAGGGCTTTAACCCCTCACGACTTTGGTATTGTGGCGATTGCGACCGTATTCATCATGGTGTTCTCTGTTGTAATTACGGAGGGTTTCTCGCCTGCGATTATCCAAAACAAGCAATTAGCGGATGTAGACTTGAGATCCATCAATTCTTTTACCTATCTCATGGCAATTGTGCTTACGGGATTATACCTGCTAGCGGTACCCTTGATAGCCAATTACTATGAAAATGAAGTATTGGGATTAGTATTGAGGATATATGCGTTGAGCGTATTCTTTTCTGTTATTAATATTGTTCCTAATGCTTTGTTGATGAAGGCGAAGCGATTTAAGTTTATCGCAAAAAGAAGCCTATGCGTTCAGCTCGTTTTGGGCGTTGTGTCAATTGTGACCGTATACCGAGGAGCGGGAATTTACGCATTGTTGATTAACCCTGTAGGTGGTAGTATTCTGGTTTTTATGGTTAGTTATGCGGCAAATCCTGTAGGCTGGGGGCGTGTTAGAAGGGCAAGTGTCGCTAAGATTTTTTCCTATTCAGTGTTTCAAATGTTGTATACCGCTTTACATATAGGGTATAGGAATATTGACAAGCTCTTGATTGGGAAATATATGGGTACAATCAACTTAGGCTATTACGAGAAGTCTTATAGGTTGATGATGCTGCCGCTGGAAAATGTGTCGAGTGTGATCATGCCCGTGCTGCACCCCTTGCTCAGTGAGTACCAAAACAACAAGGATTACTTATGGGACGCATACAAGAAGATGATTGCTTTTATGAGCGAATTCTGCTTTATCGCGTCTGTAGCACTTTTTTTCTTGGCGCGATTTATTATATTGTTGCTGTTTGGTGACCAATGGGAACCAGCCGTACCCGTATTTCAAATATTGTCTTTAAGTGTTTGTTTCCAGCTGATGCAGGCCCCTATGGGAGCGATATTCTTGTCGGCTAACGCCGTGCGACAGTTGATGCTGAGTACATTGTGGATATTCTTGTTGATGACAGGAGGGATAGTTCTTGCCATAACTCTTGGGATCTTTTTGTTAGTGCCTGTTGTGGTTGTCATCATTTTTCTGCTTGGTTTCGTGATTTACCAACGCAGTATGGCGCGAATTTTTGGAAGACGGAGTCGAGAAGTCTATTGGCTGATGTTACCTCATATAGCTTATGCAGCTATCTTGTTCCCCATTCTTTATGGAGTAAGCTATGTGACGGGTGGTGACTTCTTGTGGCAAGGGATTATGGTGATATTATCAGTGTTGCTTTATCTATCGGTATTGCTTTATACCGATAGAATGCCTCAAATGCATCGATTTGTCATTGGACTTCTCAAAAAAAGGAGAAGAGGTGGGTAAGTCTGGCTTTTTGAATTGCCACCCTAGCCTTTCCTGAAACGGGATTAATTGCGGGGAGGATTTCGTGGTTTGACAATATTGTAGTATATTTGCAAGGAAATAGTGGCCGCAACCTTGGCAAGGGGAGGTTTTCTTGCCAGGAGGTATTGGGGGCACGAGTAAGGTAGGAGAAGATAGTGGACATGGGCAACTTGAGGAAAAGCTTGATATCGGGAGTGTGGTATGTCAGCCTGGCGAAGTATTCATGCGTGGTGGTGGGGCTGGTGGTGACAGCCGTGCTGGCCAGAATGTTGACTCCCCACGACTTCGGGACAGTGGCAATCGCCACGGTGTTCATTCATCTTTTCTCTACCATCGTGACGGAGAGCTTCTCGCCGGCTATTATTCAAAACAAGCAGCTGACTGAAAGGGATTTGAGGGCCATAAACTCGTTCACCTACCTGATGGCTTTAGCGCTTACGGGGCTGTATTTGCTGGCGGTCCCCTTTATAGTGGCTTATTATGAGACGGAAGTATTGTCCACTATCTTGACGGTTTTTGCCGTGAGTATCTTCTTTTCCATTATTTCCATTGTGCCTAACGCCCTGCTGATGAAGGCGAAACGCTTTCGGTTTATTGCCATGATGAGTCTGGGGATACACTTGACTTTGGCCGTGATGTCTATCGCGGCGGTGACGCAAGGCATGGGGATATACGCTTTGCTGGTAGAGCCTGTGGGCCACGGGGTGTTGCTCTTCGCTGTGAGTTACGCCGCTTATCCCGTGAAGTGGAGCTGGCCTCGTCGTGAAAGCGTGGCCAAGATATTGTCTTTTTCTGTGTTCCAGATGTTGTATACGGCGATACATATAGGCTATAGGAATATAGACAAGCTCTTGATAGGCAAGTATATGGGCGCGGCCAACCTGGGGTATTACGAGAAGTCTTACCGGTTGATGATGCTGCCGTTGGAGAACGTTTCGAGCGTGATATCTCCCGTGTTGCATCCGCTGTTGAGCGAGTACCAAAATGATAAAGACTACCTGTGGGAGGCTTATAAGAAGATAATCGCTTTCATGAGTGAGTTTTGCTTTATCGTTTCCGTGGCGCTTTTCTTCCTGGCCCGCTTTATCGTCATCTTGCTATATGGAGACCAGTGGGAACCTGCCGTACCCGTGTTTCAGGTGTTGGCATTGAGCGTTTGTTTCCAGTTGATGCAGTCGCCCATGGGGGCGATATTCCTGGCCGCCAATGCCGTGAGACGGTTGATGGTAAGTACGTTGTGGATATTCTTCTTGATGCTGATAGGTGCGGCGGGCGCTATAGGCGTGGGGAGTTTTGAATTGATTCCAATAGTGGTAGTGCTGGTGTTTCTGCTGGGTTTTATTATTTATCAAGGTTGTTTGGCGAGACTTTTCGGTAAGCGTAGCGATGAAATATATGCCATCATGTGGCCACATATCGCTTACGCCGCATTGCTTTTTGCCTTGCTTTCCGTCGTGGAAGAAATGGCGGGAGAGGATTTGTGGGTAAACGGCCTGGCAGTCATTTCCTCCGTACTGGCTTATTTCGCGCTGCTGTTTTATACCAACAGGATACCACAGCTGAGGCAGATGCTCTCGTTCGCGGCCAGGAAATTGATGGGGAAATGAGGGCGGCCGCTTTTTATTTCATCATTAGTTCCCCTTGTATCATCGCCATTTTTATCCAGATGTCAGCGTATTTCGTCTGGAAAGTCATCATGTCCATGGGCTGCCCCTGTTCGTCAAATATCTCGGTATGAGGAGCTCCTTGTTCGCTAACTTGCATGGTGATGGCTTCTTTGCCATTGCGATGATAGAAGGTAAGACTGCGCAAGATGCCCCTTTCCGTGCGGAAGCGCCCCGTGCTCTCGTCTTCTGTCCAGATGTCTCCCGTGTATGGGGCACCTTCATAGATGACGGTGTCTCCACGGAAGGAGATTTCGTCTATATGCACCCGTTTACCGCAAGCGGTGAAAGCGAGCGCGAGCAGTGGAAGGAAGAATGGCAACAGGTGCTTCATGGGCGGATGGGAATATTATACGACTTAGTCTCATGGCTGCATTCAAAGGTCTTGAACTCATAGCCGCGTGACTTGAGCCACTCTATGGACGCGGGAAGGGCGGTGTGCAGCTTGTCTATGCTCTTCAGGGAGTCGTGAAAGGTGATGATGCTGCCGTTGCGGGCATATCGCTTCACGTTGTTGACCACGTCCTGGGCGGTGAGCCAAGTGGAATAGTCACGTGTGACAAGATCCCACATCACGATGTGGTACTTATGGCGCAGCCACCAATAAATGCTCCAACGCATCCACCCATGTGGAGGGCGAAAGAGGTCGCTGTGGATAACTTCTTGCGCCATGTGTATGTTGATGAGGTAAGTGGTTGTCCAATGCTTGAAGGAATTGAGGTGGTTGAAAGTGTGGTTGCCCACCTGGTGCCCCTCGGCCACGATTTGATTGTAGAGATCGTGGTGGCGGAGTACATTCTCGCCAACCATGAAGAAGGTGGCCTTTACGTTATATCGTCGCAGCGTATCGAGGATAAAAGGAGTAGATTCGGGAATGGGCCCGTCATCGAACGTGAGGTAAACCGCACGCTCGTTGGGGTCCATTCGCCATATCGCCCTTGGATATAGCCACCTTAGCCACTTGGCAGGTTGCTCTATTATCATCTCCCGAGGGCTTATTCGAGAGGCATTTGCCCGCCTCGGGCCGTATACCGCCTATAGTAGTTATCCATCAGCTTTTGATATTGCGCACCGAGCTTGCTGTCGGTGATGGCGGCCACTTCTTGTATGGCCTGCATGATGTAAAACTCTGTCAGGCAGTCACGGGTGGATTGGGCAAACCAGTTGTCACTCAGAGAGAGATACCACTCTAGGTATTGGCTGGAATAGTCAAAGCATTTGCGCAGATATTCCTTGGCTTTCTCTTTCTGGCCTAGCAGTGTGTAGGCACGAGCCATGTTCACTCCACCATTCACGTAGCAAATGGGCACGTTGTAGTCGGGTATCTCGGTCTCGGCTTTATGTAATACTTTGAGGGCCTTGTCGCTCTTGCCCTCCTTGATAAGCTCTATGGCCAATTCCGACATCAACTGCCTGAGCGTGTGGCATGAACGCATGTTGGTCTCGTCGATATAGAGGCCAGGTTGCTTGAGGTTGCCAAACTTGAAGCGGTTCATCACGTTGTGATAGGTACGCTCCGCGTCGAAGTTCTTGGCGCCAGGGGCATTGGTGGTGAAAGGAGTGATGCGGTAAGCCATTCCTTCTTTTACGAAGTTGTCTCCCAGGTTCATGTAATTCTCCGACCCCACGGTCATGGCCACGTAGATGGGACGTGTCCAGTTGCTCTGGGCGATGATTTCCAACATCATGAGGTCGTTCTTATAGAGAGCGTTCTTGCCTTTGAGCGAGATGACCATCTTGTCCGGTATGGAATCGGTGGCCATCATCATGCCGCTCTTCTTTACGGCTTCTTTGTCGATGGTGACATAGACCGTGTCGGTGGGTATCACGTGCATGTTCTCGTCTTTAGCGCGCACCCAGTATCTCAAGATGTTCTTCAGCTCGAAGGGTTCATCTCCGAATTGTTCTGCGGCCTCCTTGGGATGCTCGCGGTATAGTTCTTTCACTTGCTCTTTGAGGTCTGGCTGTACGAGGACATACTCGTTGGTGCCAGAACAGTAGTCCAGCCTGGGCCACGAGATGGGCACGGAGGGGGAGTCGTAGGCCGGGCGTCGCATCTGGTCGATGTACCAGTCGGTCTGCAGGTAGCTAAGGTTGCAGACCCTGACGTCTGTGCCGAAGCCTTCTACTTCCTGGTTGTACCAAAGGGGGAAGGTGTCGTTGTCGCCGTTGGTGAAGATGATGGGGTTACAGCCCTCCTGCAATGAGGAAAGATAGTTCTGGCCCACGTCGTGGCAGATGTAGCGTCCATTGCGATCATGGTCATCCCACGTCTGGCTCACCATCTGTATGGGGACGAGCAGTGCTATAACAGCCACAGCCACTGGAATCGCGAGTGTCTGTCGCTTGAGTTTCCTTGAAAGCAAGTCAACCAAGGCCACCACGCCGAGGCCACACCAAATTGCGAAAGCGTAGAAAGAGCCTGCGTACGCATAGTCGCGCTCACGGGGCTGCATTGGTGTTTGGTTGAGATAGAGAACGATGGCCAGTCCTGTCATGAAGAAAAGGAAGAAAACCACCCAGAATTGCTGTATGCCGCGCTTGCCATGGTAGGCTTGCCAGAAGAGGCCTATCAAGCCCAGCAGCAAGGGCAGACAATAGAAAACGTTGTGCCCTTTGTTGTTTTTCAGGTCATCGGGTAATTTGCTTTGGTCGCCTAACATGGCGTTGTCTATGAAGCTGATTCCCGTTATCCAGTTACCATGCTCGGGTTCTCCATTGCCTTGTATGTCGTTTTGCCTTCCCGCGAAATTCCACATAAAGTATCGCCAATACATGAAGTTGCACTGGTAGGAGAGGAAGAAGCGCAGGTTTTCCAATTGGGTGGGCATTTTCACCATAATAGGTTCGCCGCAGCGGTCGTAGGGAACAGTGTAGCCGTCCACGCCTCCCATCCAACTCTCGTAGGCAGCGGCGTGATCACTGCTGTGCATGCGTGGGAAAAGCATGTTTTGGGCGTAGACATACTGGCTCTTGTGGTCTACAACGAAGTAGGAGTCTTTCTCGTCGGGTGAGACTTTCTCCTTGCGGTCATAGATGGGCGCGCCCTGCTTTATCTTGGGTCTACACATATTGCCCTCTACTTCCAGTGCCACTTGCGAATTGTATGCGGGGCCGTAGAGCAGAGGTGTGTCACCGTATTGGTCGCGGCTCAAGTAATTTCCCAGGGTGAAAATATCCTCAGGGGAATTTTGGTCCATTGGGGGATTGGCAGAGCTGCGTATCACGATGAGAGCGTAACTTGAGTAACCTATCATGAGCATCAACAGGCAAAGCAACGTGGTGTTCTTGATGCGGGTGGTGACCATGGAGACGAGTTTCTGCTCTTTCTTCAGCTTCCACCTGAGGGCGAGCCACAGGAGGAAGAGTATCGCCGCTCCCGAGAGGGCTTGTGTCCAGCCCGTGCCTTGGAAGGGGATGCCGAGCATGGCCACGGCCAGGAGGAACGCCAGGTTCTCGCGTCTCATGTCGCGGGGGAAGTTCTTTGCCTGGTAGGTCTCCCAGATGGCCCAGATGACGGAGGCTATCAGCAGGAAGATGTAGACGATCTCGCCCGTGTTGAAGGGCATGCCCAGGGTGTTGACGAAGAAGAGCTCAAACCATCCGCCCACTTTCACGATGCCCGGCACCACGCCGTAGAGCACGGCGTAGACGAGGGCGAAGGAGATGAGCAGGGCTATCAATGAGCCTTTCAGGTCGGCGTTGGGCACTCGCTTGTAGTAGTAGACCAATACGATGGCGGGCAGGCAGAGCAGGTTGAGCAGGTGCACGCCCACGCTGAGGCCGGTCATGTAGGCTATCAGCACCAGCCAGCGGTCGCTGCGGGGCTCGTCGGCGTGGTCTTCCCACTTCAGTATGAGCCAGAACACCACCGCGGTGATGGCGGAGGAGAACGCATATACCTCGCCTTCTACGGCAGAGAACCAGAAAGTGTCACTCCATGTGTATATCAATGCGCCTACCATACCGGAAGCCTCTATGGCTATCAGCTTGCCTGTGGTTAGCTCATTCCAATCCTTCACCACCAAGCGGCGGGCCAGGTGGGTAATAGTCCAATAGAGGAAAAGGATGCAAGTTGCGCTCAACAAGGCACTCATCAAATTGACCATGCGGGCTACTTGCGTGGGGTCGCTGGCGAAATGGGTGAAGAAATTGGCTACCAACATGAAGAAAGGAGCTCCAGGCGGATGCCCTATTTCCAGTTTGTAACCTGTGGTGATAAACTCGGGACAGTCCCAGAAACTGGCTGTCGGCTCTATCGTGGAGCAATAGGTGAAGGCGGCGATCGCGAAAGCCACCCATCCCAGGATATTGTCCACCAATCGGTATTGTCTCATTCTGTTATGTGATATAATCTAGATTTGGCTGCAAAGATAATAATTTCATGGAGTATAGTCCCTATTCTTCCCTTTCTTTTTAGATATATTATCACTTAATCGGCTGGTTTTCGTAAGATGGAGCTTTCTCGTAGGGATACCGAGGCATATATAGTTTCATGTTGTCGGAACTACAGTATCCTTCCAGTACCAGTACTATTGATACTGGAGTTTCAGTAGGCTGGTACTGGACTTGCAGTAGTACTGGCTTTCAAAAGGAGTAATATTGGATGCCGCCAAGAACACTACCGCAAGGCGGCAACACCATACATCCCTCAGTTGTAGAGAAGTGGCACATCACGTCTCTACTGAGTTTCAGCGTATTTACGTAAATTGCAATTCATCGAATTCGAGTTAGAATACGAACGTGAAGCCATAGGCGATGGTGGCGTAGCGTAACACTTTGCCTATGGCGATGCTGATGATGGAAATAGGTATGTTAGCTCGTGTCAACCCCAAAACGATGGTGATGCAGTCGCCTATCACGGGCAAGAAAGCCAGAAACCCAACCCATGCTCCCTTGCCAGCCATCAACCTTTGAGTTTTTTCTATCTGTTCACTGGAGACGTGGAGATATTTATGTATCCACTCCATGCGACCCAACATACCGATGGCATAGTTGACCATCGCGCCCAGTACGTTGCCTATGCTGGCGTAGATGACCAGTGGAAGTGCTTCCAGTCCCGCGGCTTGCAGTCCCACCATCACGGCCTCGCTGCTGAAAGGCAATATGCTGCCTGCGATGAACGCGGAGATTAGCATCCCCCAGTAGCCCCATTGCATCAAGAACTCATTGAGGACATCCATAGAGCGAGAATGGTGTAGATGGCATAAATGGCGATGGATGCTATATAGAAGATGTTGCTCAGCTTTGTGTGGCTCAAGGCAAATAAGCGACCCGCCAATGGGGAGACGAAGACCACCATGATAGCCATCAGCTCTTCGTAGAATCCTGGTTGCAGGGCCAGGAAAACCACGGTGACGAAGAAAAGGAAAGTGAATGTTTCGTTGAGCAAACGAGTGCGGATTTTGTCGGCATAGCTGGTGTGGAGGAAGTAGATGATGGACACTCCGCCCAGTATAACCGTCATTCCCATGGTAGCCAATTGCCATGGGGAAAGTGATGTGTATTGGAGAAGTGGGCCGAAAGCGACTGTCCGCTGGAAATAGGATGGCAGTTCCATGATATTGCCCGTAAGAGCCAAGTAGCCCAAGATGAACCAATAGGGGGTAAGGATGCCCAGCAGGCTGGCGAAAAATGACCGGGAACCCAGGTTCATTAACTTGGAGCGCATTACGAACCACAAGAAAGGAAGATAGCAGAGTACCTGTATGAAATAAACGGACATCACGCCTAACATGATAAAGGCGAAGTAAACAGTGCCCGGTGCCCTGCGGTCTTGGTATGATGGGAGTAAAATGAGCAGAAAAGCGGAGAACCCCAGCGCGCAGATGGCTGCGGACAAACTGGAGCACGTGGCGAAAAGCAACGTGGAGAGCATCAAGAACGAGCAGGAGATAGACTGGCTATAGAAGGGAAGTAATGCTTCCCGATTGTTAAGAGCCGTAAAAAGTATGGCCGCTAACCACACGAGCGCAGCCTCATGCCACTCTGTAATGCCCAATGACACCATCGCCAACCACACGAGTGCGGTGTAGGCGATGGTTAAGGGCAAGGTCAATCGACTAGTGGCCGCTTTACCTTGTAATAGATGACTCATTTATAGGTCTTGTCCAATGTCCCCGCGGAAATACTTGTCTGTGAAGTTTATCTTGCTGGCCTCTTGGAAACTTTTCCTAAGTGCTTCCTCCTTGTCTTTGCCGTAACTGCTTACGCATATCACGCGGCCTCCCGCGGTGACTACTTTGCCGTCCTTGAAGGTTGTGCCCGAGTGGAAAACAATGCTTCCTTCTACATTGTCAATGCCTTCTATAGGATAACCTTTTTTGTATGCCTGTGGATAGCCGCCGCTCACCAGCATCACGCAGACCGCGGCACGGGGGTCAAATTCTATTTTCCGTTTATCGAGATCACCTGCCGCCACGCCTTCAAACAAGTCCACGATGTCGCTTTTTACGCGTAGCATAACGCTTTCCGTCTCGGGGTCACCCATGCGGCAGTTGTATTCTATCACTTTCGGTTCGCCCTCAACATTGATGAGGCCAAAGAAGATGAAGCCCTTGTAGTCAATGCCCTCTTCTCGCAGTCCTTCTACCGTGGGGCGTATGATGCGATCTTCTACTTTGCCCATCCACTCGGGAGTCGCGAAGGGAACAGGGGTTACGCTACCCATTCCACCTGTGTTTAGGCCTGTGTCATGCTCGCCGATGCGTTTGTAGTCCTTGGCCTCGGGCAATATCTTGTAGTGCTGTCCGTCTGTCAGAACGAACACAGAGCATTCTATACCGCTGAGGAATTCTTCGATGACCACTTTCTCCGAGGCTTGGCCAAACATGCCGCCCAGCATCTCGCGCAGTTCCTTTTTCGCTTCTTCTAGTGTAGGGATGATGAGCACGCCCTTGCCTGCGCACAGGCCATCGGCTTTGAGCACGTAGGGGGCGGGCAGTTGTTCCAGGAATTGGATGCCTTCTTCTAGATTGTCTGCCTGCACGGTAAGGAATTTGGCAGTGGGAATGTGGTGGCGGGTCATGAATCCTTTGGCAAATTCCTTGCTGCCTTCCAATCGTGCGCCTGATTTGGAAGGACCTATCACGGGGATGGAAGCAGTGCGGGCGTCCAGGCGGAAATCATCGTAAATACCCTTTACGAGAGGATCTTCAGGACCCACCACAACCATGTCTATGGCATTCGTTGACGCGAAAGTTTTCAGGGCTTCAAAGTCATCGGCCTTGATGGGTACGTTTTCTCCCACATTGGCTGTGCCAGCGTTACCGGGAGCGATATACAATTTCTCTACTTTTTCACTTTGGGCGATTTTCCAGGCAAGCGCATGCTCCCTACCGCCGCTTCCTAACAATAATATCTTCATATTCTTGTGTTTGATGGTTGCTTTATGTCTTATTTCAGGAAATCAAAGAAATAGCGGCTGATGCGCTCGTGCAGATGGGTACTTTGATGACCTCTCATATTGTGAGGTTCGCCAGGGTAGATGAAATAATCGGGTTGAGTACCATCCAGTATGCACTGGTGCAGGAACGAACGAGCGTGTTGGGGTACCACTGTGGCATCATTTTCTCCGATAATGATTTGCAATCTTCCTTTCAAGTTCTTGGCTTGGGGAATCAGGCTGGTCTTGGCGTATCCCTCAGGATTGGTTTGTGGGGTGTCCATGTAACGCTCGCCGTACATCACTTCATACCAACGCCAGTCGATGACAGGACCACCAGCTACACCTACCTTGAATACGTCAGGATGGTGGGTCATCATGGTAATAGTCATGAAACCGCCAAAACTCCAGCCATGTACGCCTATGCGGTCAGCGTCTACATAAGGCAGGCTTTTCAGGAACTTTACGCCTTCCATTTGGTCACGTGTTTCTTCTTGTCCCAATTGGCGGAAGGTAACTTGCTCAAATTCCTTGCCTCGATTCTCACTGCCTCGATTGTCGAGGATGAAGAGCAAGTAGCCCTCTTGCGCCATGTAGGTTTCCCATCCACGGGCAGAATAATGCCATCCCGCGTCTACGTTGTGGGCATGAGGACCACCATATACATATATAATAGTGGGATACTTCTTGTTGGGGTCGAAGTTCACGGGCTTCACCATGCGCCAATAGAGGTCAGTCACGCCGTCAGCGGCTTTTAATGTCCCGCATACATACTCTGGCACGTTGTAGCCTTCCCATGGGTCTGGAGCCTTGAAGTAGCTCGTGCGCTTGGCGTTTTCCGTGTTTATTATCTCCAATACACGAGGCACGGTGGGCTCTTGGTAGCTGTCAAATACATAACGGCCACTCTCACTTAGGCTACCATTGTGCCACCCCTTGCCATTATCCAATGGCGTACGCTTACCTGAGTTTACTGAAACTCGCCAAAGATTGCACTGGATGGGCGATTGTTCATTGGAGGTATAGATAATGGATTTCGATTTCTTGTCAAACCCCAAGACGCCGAGGACAACCCATTTGCCGGAGGTGATTTGTTTGAGTTGTTTACCCTCTATATCATAAAGGTAAAGGTGGTTGTAGCCATCTTTTTGGCTTTGGACGACAAATTTCTCCTTGTCCCATGGCAGGAACTCGATGGGATGGAGCGGTTCCACATATTTCTCGTCAGTTTCCTGGTAAAGCTCAGCTATCTTTTCACCCGTTTCGGCATTGTAACTTACCAATCTGCAGTCATTTTGGTCACGATTCAACTCATATATGTAGATGGTCTTGTCGTCTGGACTCCAAGCGATATTGGTAAAATAGCGATTGGTAGGATCTCCGGCTTTCAAGTAAATGATTTTGCCTGTTCGTAAATCATAGACCCCTACAGTTACTTTGTGAGAAGTCTCGCCCGCCATGGGATATTTGGTGGGAGCTGGAGTCGCCATGCGGGATTGTCCTTCGGCGGGCACCCAATCATTCTCAGGGTTATCCACTAAGGGAAAATCACTTACCATGCTTTGGTCCATGCGATAGAAAGCTAGCTTGTAGCCTTGATGGCTCCAAAAAGTCCCTTTATAGATGCCAAATTCATCTCGGTGCACGCTTTGGCCATATACTACATCTCGGTTTCCATCGGTGGAAAGTTGATGGGGGTTGTTCTCTGCGTCCCGCACATAAAGTTGGTCTTCACTCACATAAGCTACAGCCTTGGAGATTGGATTCCAATCTGCGAAGCTTTCTCCTTCAGCGTTCTGTCTCCATACCACTTGGCGCTTTTTGAAGTCTATTAGCATTCGCTCTTTCTTGTTGTTCAGCAGCACAAGTGGTTTGTTGCCGTAGGGGAAGGTCGCATTCCCTAAATGGTATATTTTGGAAGTCTCGTCCGTTTTGGCCCAGTTGTTGATTTCTTCAAGCGTGAAGAGTATTTCCTCTTTGCCCGTGGACTTGTCTATCAAGGAGCATTCCTCAACATCTTGGTGTATGAGCTGGTCGCCCCACCATGTTGTCCAACGGTTCTTAGGCACCATGTTGCGGTAGTTGTTTCCGCCGAAGTTGAGGTCTTCTAGCGTGAAACTCTTTTGTGCGCTTATGGTCATGGCGGTCATGAGCAGTATTAAGAGTAGGGAAAGTTTATTCTGCTTCATCATCATAGCGGTTTTTATATTTGCTTGCGTAGCTTCCTCGTTTGTCTTGTTTGTCATATCTCCGGCGGTCATACCCCCTGTTGCCATATCCATCCCGGCCACGTGTGCCATAGTCCTTTCTCCTGGCATCTCTGTCCTCGTTTCTGCCGAAGCGATTCCAAGTGCGGTCACGTGTCCATTCCTTGTTCTTTGAGTCATGGTCACGGGTGTTCCACTCTCTTTTCCTGGAGTCATTCCAGTCTTTTCTCTTGGGGCGATCCAATTCGTGTTTATGGAAAGTAAACGAGCGGATATCCGCATTCTCGTTCTCCTCGTTTTCTTCTATTCTGCGCTTAAATTCGCGGTTCTTCTTGAAGCGGTGCTTCTGAGCCATCTCTTCCTTTTCTTCCTCGGTTTTCACGATGCCACCTTCTGCGCGGAAATCCCTCATGCGTCCATCAAACAAAGCGTATTTTCGGAATTCGCATTCCAGGCTACCATTATATAAAGGTATCTTGATGGAAGGTTTCAATCCAATTTGTTCGAAGCACTCTTCGCGATAGCTCAGTATCCATGCGTCATTACCGCTGAATTCATGTTTTAATCGCTCACCTATCATCTTGTATGTACCTAACAAGTTGGGTGTGGAAATACGCTCACCATAGGGAGGATTCATGACAATGATACTTTTATCCTCAGGCTTCTTGAAATCCTTGAAGTCTTGTTGCTCTATCGTGATGTCTTGGGTGAGTCCTGCCGCACGCACGTTGAAGAGAGCTGTGTTCACGGACTTCATGTCCACGTCGTAACCATACACATGGTGATTAAACTCTTTCTCCAAGGAGTCGTCATTATAGATGCGGTCCAGGAGATCTTTGTCGAAGTCATTCCATTTTTCAAAAGCGAATTCCTTTCTGAATACGCCTGGCGAGATATTACGAGCGATGAGCGCGGCTTCTATAGGCAATGTGCCTGAGCCGCACATCGGGTCAATGAAGTCCGTCTCCCCAGACCAGCCTGTCATGAGTATCATGCCTGCTGCCAAAACCTCGTTGAGTGGAGCGGATACAGATTCTTGTCTATAACCACGGCGATGCAAGCTTTCGCCACTGGAGTCAAGGCTCAGCGTTGCTTTATCCTCGGCAATATGGATGTTGAGACGGATGTCGGGATTGCTTACGCTAATATTCGGGCGCACGCCAGTTTTCTCACGAAACCAATCAACGATGGCATCTTTCACTTTGTAGGTGACAAAGCGGGAATTGCGGAATTCCTCTGAGTAGACCACGGAATCTACCGAGAAAGTGTTTTTCTCGCAGAGAATCTTGTCCCACTCCACGGCTTGCACTTTATCGTAAACATCTTCTGCAGAACGAGCTTTAAAGTGGCAAATGGGTTTAAGGATACGGATAGCGGTGCGCAATTGGAAATTAGCGCGATACATCATTTCCTTGTCTCCTGTGAAGGATACCATTCGGCGGCCTATTTGTACGTTGTTGGCACCCAGTTGGGTGAGCTCTTTGGCCAATACGGGTTCTAGGCCCATGAAAGTTTTGGCAATGAGTTCAAATTCTTGTTCCATTATTCGATAAAGTGTAATTATTCAGAGGTCTCTTGTTTATATTTCTTGGTATTGGCTTCCATATCCTTAGTTACCCATACGTTGGCTCCCACTACGCAGCCGTCACCAATCTGGATACGTCCAAGTATGGTGGCGTTGGCATATATAATGACATTGTTGCCAATAATGGGATGGCGTGGAATGCCTTTGATGGGATTTCCGTGCTCATCCAAGGGAAAACTTTTGGCTCCCAAGGTAACGCCTTGATATAGTTTTACGTTGTCACCGATGATACATGTGGCACCTATGACTACGCCTGTTCCGTGATCTATTGTAAAATATCGGCCGATACAGGCTCCTGGATGGATATCTATGCCTGTTTCGGAGTGGGCTATTTCTGCCATCATGCGGGGTATCAGCGGAACGCCTTCCAAGAAAAGCTCGTGCGCCAACCGATAGATGGTAAGTGTTTTGATAACAGGATAGCATGAAATAATCTCTCCAATGCTCTCTGCGGCGGGATCTCCATTGTAGGCTGCCTCTACATCGGTGGCTAACACCTTGCGCATTTGGGGAAAGCGCATAATGACACGGGCGGCTATAATCCCTGCTCTTATCCGTAACCTATTGGCCTTGAAAGTGCCTGTGCCCTTTTCTCTTTCGCAGTCCTCCAAAAAGCACAGCCCTGCCATGATTTGTTCAGAGAGTTTTTCTTGCAACAACTCCAGTCTCACGCCTATATGGTACTGTATGGTACTCATGTTTATAGAGGAGTTGCCGAAATATCCAGGAAAGAGCACGGAGCGAGATAAATCGATAATCTCTTCAAGCGCTTTGCTTGAGGGGAGTGGTGTTTCGTCCCTGTGCTGATGGCACAAGCCCTGCAAGGCCTCCTGGTCGGAGAGTGCCTTTACGGTGTCCATCAACTGATGAGTCAGGTTACGCTTGCTCATGGATATAATGTATCAATCGTGTTGCTATGTCTTCGCGAAGATACGATTTTTTTCCTTATACCGCAATAGAATCAAGAAAAAGTATCAAACGATTGGTGACATTCACGCCACTTACGCCTGAATCGAAATCTAAGGACAATAAATTGAGTTGTGGATGGAGTGTGTGCAGCTTTTTCTCAATACCTTTAGAGATGACATGGTTGGCAATACATCCAAAAGGCTGTAAAGAGATAATGTTGTTCACGCCATCGCGTAGGTAACCGATGATATCAGCGGGTAATAGCCACCCCTCGCCAAATTGAGCTGCCAATGAAACTATGCCTTCCACCTCCTTGGCATCATCATAGATGTTAGTGAATGGTCGGAAGTAGCGGAAGCGCCCCGCGGCTTTATTCACTTGTTTGATACGTCTGCCTATCAAGGTCTGATAGGCCAACCTGATGACGGCGTCAGGTACATGGGAACAGCTTAAGCGGAGATGTTTTTGCGCCTCCGCGTTGACAAACTCTTGTAAGAAGAATGGAGCTAACAATGGCGGCACCACTTCAATGCCTTTGGAAGTGATATGCTCTTCTATGTATTGATGGGAGAAAGGATTGAATTTCAAGAATATTTCCCCCACGATACCTACTTTGGGCAACTCCTTGTCTATTGTGTTGACATCAAACTCCTCAGCGGCTTGCTTTAGCAGATGTATCAAACCGTTGGCTTTGTTCTCGAGGATGGGTTTCTCAATGCATTTTAGATATTTGTCCCGAAGGGTTTTGGCGATGCCAGGAGTACGCTCCCTTACCAAACAGGCGTTGTACATCTCATTGATGGCATCACCATATAATATGGAGGTGACAATGATTTGCGAGTATTTTAACCAGTTGACATGGAAGCCTTCTTGTTCATTGCTCTCTTCGCTGGCCGTGGCGGTTACGCCTAAAGTGATAAGTGGTACATCTTGGAAACCATTGGCCACCATGGCACGTTTGATAAGCCCAGCGTAATTGGTCGCTCGGCATTGTCCTCCTGTTTGGCTCATTATCACGGCAGTGTTCTTGGGGGCATATTTCCCGCTCTTCAGCGCTTTGATGATATCGCCCACGATAAGTGTGGCGGGATAGCAAACCTCATTATTGGCGTACTTCAGCCCTAGTTCGGCACTATGCTGGTCGCTCATGGGCAATACCTCAACATCATATCCCATCAGTTTCAGTATTGGCGAAATGAAGGGTGTGAGATATTCGGTCATATAGGGAGCCAATATTTTGCGTCTGATATCCTCTTGTCTGAATACACGAGTTTGCTCCAATGGCAAAGGCTGTATTTCGCCCTTTGTGTTTATCTTGTGTTTAAGGCTTTCCACCAATGACCTTATACGTAATTTCAGGCTGCCGATATTGCTTACGTCATCTATTTTCAACAATGTGAAAGGTTTATGGTGGCGTTTCAATATATCTCGGATTTCATCTTGTATGAAGGAATCTGGTCCGCAACCGAAACTGGTCATCTCCACAAAGTGTAGCTGGTCGTCTTGTTCCGCGGCCCATTGTCCGCTTTTCACGATGCGGTTCATGTAAGCCCATTGCTTTACAAGGTAAGTCTCTCCGCTATTGGTGACAATGTCGTTTCGTACAATATCATCACTGATAACATCTACGCCTAGCGATGCTATCATCTCTGAAAGTTTGTGTTGAACCAAAGGGTCGGTATGGTAAGGGCGACCTGCCAACAAGATGGTGAGATTTCCTGTCTTGCGGCTTTTTTCCCAGATTTCTTGCGCTTTCTTTTTTATGGCTTGTCCATATTCTGTTTGCGCTTGCAAGGCATGGGCCAATGCTTTTTTTGCGTCGTTTTTCTTTACGCCAAGTGTTTTGAGATAGTCCACGATTTGCTTCTCCAAGAGTCTCTCGTTGGAGAAATTGATGACAGGAGCGTCCAAGGGCTTGTCCAGTTTCATGGCAGACTTCACCACGTCGGAATAGCCGGATACGATGGGACAGTTGAAGGAATTGATGGTACGTTGCTTGTCGTCATTGCGTTCAAATACCACATAGGGCATTAAGATGCGCTCAACGGTAGCGTCTTGGTTTAACGCGGCGATATGGGAATGCACCAATTTGGCTGGGAAACAAATGTTGTCAGACATCACGGAACCCAAAGCCCCTTCATAGCGTTGGAAGGTTGATTCAGGAGAGAGCACCACTTTGAAGCCAACGTCCGTGAGCAATCTGTGCCAAAAAGGATAGTTCTCATACATGTTGAGTGCTCGGGGTATGCCTATCACTTTGGTTCCTGTTTCCAGGCATTCCCGTTGGAATAGCAACTGATATTTATAGACGTACAGGTTTTCGCCCTTTACCGCTCCTTCCCCTTGGTTGTTGAACACTCTCTCGCATTTGTTGCCAGAGTAGAATTTCGCGCCTCCAGGGAAAGTGTATCTCGATACCATGCAACTGTTTTCACAGCCATGACATTGCAATTGCCTTGTCTCATATTCGCTCATGGATAGCAACTCTTCGATATTCCTTGCGGTGTTACCCTGGTCAATTTTGCCTTTCATCTCTTCCCGCATGAAAAGAGCGCAACCATAAGCGCCCATCATTTCAGGCATGTTGCTACGGGCCACGTTTACGCCCGTTAGTTGTTCGAAGGCACGTACCACGGAGTCATTGCGCATAGTACCGCCTTGTACCACGATATTGCCTCCCAGACTTTCTGTGTCTTGGAGTTTCAAGACCTTGTAAAGGCAGTTTTTTACCACTGAGTAAGAGATGCCTGCCGAGATGTCTGCCACATCCGCACCTTCGCGTATAACTTGTTTCACCTTGGAGTTCATGAACACGGTACAGCGTGTTCCTAGGTCACAAGGTGCTTTCGCCTGGCAAGCCAGGGCGGCGAAATCTTCCACTTTGTACCCTAGATTATTGGCGAAAGTCTGTATAAAGGTACCGCATCCAGAGGAGCAAGCTTCGTTAAGTTCCATGTGTACCACGGCGCCATTCTCCACGAATATGGCTTTCATGTCTTGTCCGCCAATATCCAAGATGAAGGATACCTCGGGCATGAGAGCTGCCGCGGCTTGGTAGTGGGCCATTGTCTCTATGATGCCTTTCTCCATGCGGAAGGCAGTCTTGATGAGTTCTTCGCCGTATCCCGTGGCGCAACTTCCCAATATTTCCAAAATGGCTTTGGCGTGGTCTGCTTCTTCTTTCAGTGCGGTGAGCGCACCAATCACGGCTCCTATTGGATTACCCAAGTTGAGCCGGTAGTTGGTGAAAACGATATCTCCCGTTTCCGCGTCAATGGCTACCAGTTTTGTGGTTGTGGAGCCAGAGTCTACGCCTATGATAACGGGTCTTTTGCCTGGCCGCAAGGCTTTTATGGGTATTTGGTAGTCCTGCTTGTCTTTCAGCCAATCTTGATATTCCTTTTCATTGTGGAAGAGGGGAGGCAGCTCACTTTTCCAGTTCGTCTTCAAGGGGGTGTTGAGCTTTTGGCGCAAGGCGGTAATCGTGGTAGTTCCCTTGGTGTCTTTCGCCTTGATGGCGCAACCCAACGCTGGTATTAAATTGCTTTGCTCCGAGACGATAAAGTCGTCTTCTTTCATTCCCAGATAGTCTGCGAAAGCTTTTCTCAGTGCAGGCAGGAAAGTCAATGGGCCTCCACAAAGCAAGATGGGCGGTTGGAAGTCCATTCCTCTGCTCAGCGTAACAACCGTCTGTACTGCTATGGAATGGAAAATACTTGCCGCGATATTCTCTTTGGGCAAGTTGCGAGCCATCAGGTTTTGTATATCAGTCTTGGCGAACACGCCACAGCGCGCTGCCATGGGATAAGTTTGCGTAGCGTTCATGGCCAACTCACTCATGCCCTGGTTGTCTATACCCATCAACACAGACATTTGGTCAATGAAGGCTCCTGTTCCGCCTGCGCAATTGCCATTCATGCGCAATTCCATGTGCTTGCCATTGAAAAACACCACTTTGGCATCTTCGCCTCCGATGTCTATCAATGCCTTTGCTTGTGGATAATGATTCCTGGAGAGGACAGCGGCAGCTACCACCTCTTGGGCGAACTCAACGCCCAGTTGCTCTGCGGTGGCCATGCCGACACTACCAGTCACGCACATGCAGACGGGCACATCTCCTATCTGCCCGGACAGCTCGTGCAAGTATCTGTTTATTAATTGGCTTACTTGTGCGTGGTGGCGCTCATAGCGGGAGAATATCAGTTTGTTATGAGCGTCAATGACGGCAATTTTGGCTGTCGTTGACCCTACGTCAAGGCCTATCCTAAAAAGTGCTGCTCTCATGAATACCTTTCCTTATTCCTGCGCGAAAGTACTAAAAAAGTTCTATTGGTGAAATAATTTCTGCCAAATTGTGTCGATTCACCCCAAATTGGTCATGAGATTTTGGGGAGATGGTTCACTGCAGCCTTGCTTATTGCTTCCCGACTTGTAGAGGGCGTAGTGGGCTGCGTTGAGGCAAATCGGGAAGTAATATGCCAGCGAAAGTGGACAAGACGGCAAAGAGCTTCCTCTTCAGGAAAGAAGATGAACCTTGGAGCATCATGATGGTTGGAATTAATGAATTATTTTAATTCCATTGTCATCATATACCTCACCGCTCGTTGTTATGCCGCTGGTTGAGACTACCGTCATGGACATCCAAATACTTAGCAAAATCTTTTTCATTTTCATGTCAATCGAGAAGTTTGCCTTCATCGTATTTAACGTGAGTTCGATGAATTTAGAATAAGGCAAGCTGTGTATCCAAAGTGCGTT
>ENA-OPVK01000185-OPVK01000185.1-human-gut-metagenome-genome-assembly--contig:-NODE-185-length-50743-cov-3.491004_pt1 | contig 50743 bp, 33 predicted proteins | sample MGYA00241495_ERZ501982 | MGnify/ENA primary metagenome ERZ501982 (study PRJEB25962, sample SAMEA2042002) | human gut metagenome | biome: human gut; feature: human-associated habitat; material: faeces...
AGAGGACACCTGCAAGGTCTATTGTATCGGTTAATTTTGAACAGCTACTTACATAATTATATATAGGCAACAATGACCCTACATGTTTTCAACCCTGAGCACGACCTGGCTATGGGGGCAAACCTGGCAAACTTTACACCGCCGCTGGCTGCAAGGCGCCTGCGCATGGGCCTGGGCTTCATTCCGGCCTTGTGGGCTGCCGACGGCGACGCGGTGCTTGTAGACGACGTTGAGTTGGCCCGCAGCAATTTGAATGAGGTGCTTACGGCCCTGTCGAGGCCCGCCCCGCGAGTGCACTTCGTAACCACTGCCGACCTGTACGGCATGTCACCACAGTCCGTAAGCCCATGGGGGTGGGACAGGGCCGTCTGTCGCAGGTTGCTACGCCACGGGGTTCGGCCCTCGTCATGCCCTACGGAAGACTACATCGATGCCGTGCGCTCATTGTCACACAGGCGCACGGCAGCCATGCTCCTGCCCGCATTGCAGCAGGAAGGCACCGTCGGCATGGCCCGCGAGTGCACTTCGGCCGCCCAGATATCAGCCATGGCAGAGGCCCTTGGCCACGTGGTGGTCAAGGCGCCATGGAGCAGCAGCGGCAGGGGAGTGCGCATAATGCACGCCGGCGAGGAAGGGGGCAGCCTGATGGGATGGATAAAAAACATGTTAAATCAGCAGGGGTGTTTGATGGTTGAGCCGTATTATAATAAGGTAAAAGACTTCGGCATGGAGTTCTTCAGCGACGGACGGGGAGGGATAACCTATCTCGGATTGTCGCTGTTTGAGGCAGAAGGCATTGCATATACAGGCAATATGCTTGCTTCAGAGAGCGTAAAGAGTGCAGCCATAACGGCCTGCCTGCCCGGTGGCTTGCTCGATAGCGTCAGGGCTCGGATACAGCAGAGCCTTGCTTTGGGCATCGGGGAGGCCTACACCGGGCCCTTCGGCATCGACATGATGGTGGTGGAGGGCAATGCTGGCAAGGGCTTCCTTTTGCATCCCTGCGTCGAGATAAACCTGAGGCGCACCATGGGCCATGTGGCGCTATCGCTCACCCCAGCCGACGAAAATGCCGTAATGACGATGAGAATAGCAGCTGGAAATAATTGCAAACTAAAAATACAAGCTTTATGAAATTACCTTTGTTGTTGCTCATGGCAACACTGCCAATGGCATCCATGGCTCAGTATCGTTCGCAAGTGTGGTGTCCCGACAATGGCGACGGCACTTACACCAACCCTGTCATCAATGCCGACTACAGCGATCCAGACGTTTGTGTGGGGCCGTCTGGCACAGATTTCTACCTTACCGCAAGTTCGTTCAACTGCGTACCCGGCCTGCCCATCCTGCATTCCAACGACCTCGTCAACTGGAAAATAGTAGGCCACGCCATCAAGAAGATGGTGCCCGAAGAGGTGTTTGACAAGGCTGCCCACGGCATGGGGGTGTGGGCTCCGAGCATCAGGTATCACAACGGTGAATACTATATATACTGGGGCGACCCCGACCATGGCGTATTTATGGTCAAGACCAAAGACCCGGCCGGCGAATGGGAGGAGCCTGTGCTGGTGATGAAGAGCAAGGGCATCATCGACACCACGCCATTGTGGGACGACGACGGCCGTTGTTACCTCGTGTTTGGCTGGGCCGGCAGCAGGGCGGGCTTCAAGAGCGTGCTCTCGGTGTGCGAACTGTCGGCCGACGGCACCAAGGCCATCGGCAACCCGGTGATTGTCTTCGATGGAAACAACACCAACCGCACCGTAGAAGGGCCGAAGTTCTACAAGATTGACGGCTGGTATTGGATATTGGCTCCCGCCGGCGGTGTGCCTACGGGATGGCAGCTGGCCATGCGTTCAAAGAGCCCCTTCGGCCCATACGAGAGCAAGATGGTGCTCGCGCAAGGCAAGTCAGAGGTGAACGGCCCTCATCAGGGTGGCCTTGTACGCACGTCGCAAGGCGAAGATTGGTTCCTTCATTTTCAAGACAAGGGCCCCTATGGGCGCGTGGTGCACCTCCAACCGGTCAATTGGGTTAAGGGTTGGCCGGTGATGGGCGTCGACAAGGACGGCGATTTGTGCGGCGACCCGGTCACAAGATACAAAAAGCCAAACGTTGGCAAGACTTACCCGATACAGAACCCGGTTGAGAGCGACGAGTTCAACGAGCCCGTGCTTGGCAAGCAATGGCAGTGGCATGCCAATTACAACCCAAAGTTCGGCCAGCCAACTCCTTACGGTTTCTACCGGTTATACACCAACAAGCTCAGCGAAAACTTCGTGAACCTGTGGGAAGCGCCCAACCTTTTGCTGCAAAAGACGCCGGCCGACTCTTTCACGGCTACGGCGAAGATAAAGTTTGCGGCCAAGAAAGAGGGCCAGTATGCCGGCATCATCATGATGGGACTTGACTACAGCGCCCTCATTGTGAAGAGAGTGGGCGACAAGTTCCAGCTTCAGCAAGTGACATGCCATAAGGCTGACAAGGGCAAACCCGAGGAAGTGAAAGTCATTGCCGAGCTCGACGCTACCGACAAAGACAAAATCGACTACGAACCGGCTATATACGAGGAAATCTATTTGCGCCTGACGGTGAAGGATGGAGCCAAGCTGACGTTTGCATACAGCAAGAACGGCAAGAAGTTTGAGACGGCAGGAGACGAGTTCCAGATGCGTGAAGGCAAATGGATCGGAGCCAAATTCGGCTTCGTGGCAGAGGAACCTGCAGGCAAAGCCCCGTCCGGCTTCCTCGATGTCGATTGGATCAGAGTAACAAAGTAAGTGCCACCATGGCATGTCAGGCTTAGTCTTGCCGCATGGTTAAGCCTGTATGAACATAAAAGCCCGCCATGATTGATGGCGGGCTTTTATGTTAGAATGTGTCTGTCTGATGCCTTACTTCAACTTATACAGTGTGACCGGCGAATTCAAGCCGCTCTTCACAGGCTTCCAGTCGGCGTATGTGCCCTTCTTATAATTAAGGCCCACCATGTTGATTTCTTTGAACTTACGCCATTTTACACCCCGTCTGTCGAGGTCGGCAATCCTATTTGCAGGCAGGTTTGTTACTTCGATGCATATCTTGTTGCTGCCCGCCTTCAGCTGGTTCTTGCAGTCCAGCACGAAAGGAACCGACCATGCGCAGCCAATAAGGCTGTCGTTGACATACACTCTGGCGCTCTCACGCACGTCGCCGAGGTCGATGGCCCAATTGCTCTTGGCCTCGTCCTTGGTCAGGTTGACGTAGGTTGTATAAGCACCGGTGCCCATCGTAACCTTCACAGAGTCGTCGTCGAGTGCTTCCCATGTAGTCAGAGTGGGCAAGTCGAATGTCTTTGCCACCTTGGGAGCGCTCTCAACGAAGCTCAAAGTCCACTTCCCGTTGAGCTGCTTGGCCTCGCCGAGCGACGTCTTGCGCTCAACCCTGTTGTCGGTCAGGGCATGGTCGTAAGTCTGCAATATCATCGACTCACCGCTGCGCAGGTTCATCTTCACACCTTCGGCAGTCACGTCAGCCTTGTATATCTCGCCATTCAAGGGGTTGAACCAACGTGCATCCTTCATGCCTACGGCCAGAGGTATGCGCGCATCCACGTCGTTGGGCGACAGGTTTGCTATGAAATAGTGGTGGCCGGAGTCGTTCTTGCGCCTTATCGCGCGCAGCCCGAACTGATACTTCATGGGCTCCGGCTTGGCTGCCGAGGCCATTTGCTGCTTGTCGATGCCGTAGATTATCTCCGCGCCCTGGCTTTTCAGCTCTTCTATGTGTGCCTTGACGTTTTCCGGCATGTTGCCGCTTCCGGGAATAATAAGCGCATGGTAGCGGGTGCCGGCAGCCGTCTCAAGCATGCCATCGTTGAACTTGGTGGTCAGGATGAAGTTTTCGCTGATGTAATCGCAGTCGAATCCCTCCCTGTCAATCTCCAGAATGCTCTTTATGAAGTCCGGTGCTTTCTTGTCCATGCTGTGGATGTCGAACATCATCAACAGCGACTTGGGGCCTGTTCCGCTGCGTTCGGCCCACATGTCGCGCACAGGCAGCAAAACAAGGAAGTCGTTGTCGGGCTGTCCCATCTGCAGGAAGCTCTGGCATCTCTCAATGTATTTCATCAGATAAGGGGCGTCACGCCAGATGCTGTTGGTCGGGCTCATGTCGATGGAAGCATAGAACTTCCATCCCGGCCATGCGTCGTTGCGTGGCGAATAAGTCGTTCCATGGAAATACATGTTATTGACTCCGCATGTGAACATGAGGTCGATGTCGGGCTTGCACTGCGACAATGATGTGCGGAAGTGCTCTGTCAGCCATGTGAAAGTCTCGCTGCTGGCGAATGTCTTGCCGGTGATGTGAGCCGCGGATGCCGCATATTTCAGCATTGATATGTCGCTGTCGTTCTTGCGCGTAAACCCGCTGTCGGTCCGAAGGCCCTTGATGCCGAATTCAGAGAGACCGAACCCCTCGATCTCCGGTATGTCTACGGCCGAATAAATGTCTATCAGGTTGGCTGGAGAGCCATGGGCCTGATTGCGGGTCTTGGCCCCGTGCTTGTGGGCCCAGGCCGTCCATTGGTTGACGTAGTTTTCCAGAAGCAGCTCTCCCAGGGTCTCCCTGTAGTCTACGAGCACTTTGTTGCCGGCGTCTTCCTTGTAGCCAAGCAGCTCGAGCAGGTGTTCCTCGAGCTTGTATCCCCTGCGTTTCTCAAACTCCTCGAACAGCTTTGGCGTCCAGTTGGCCTGGTAAACCTCATACGAGTCGTTGAAGAACGTGTGCGGATATGGCGTGCCGCTCTTGTCGAAAGCATCTTCAAACCGTTGCAGGTAGTGGGCAACAGCATCGTGGTCGAAGTGGTCTATCACGTAACCTTCGCCACCGGGTGCAGCCCGTTTCACCTTCTGGCGTGTGCGTGAGCAGTAAACCGAGATGATGCGGTACTGTCCCTTCTTTGGTGCTTTCTTCCATGTCACCATGCCGTTGGCATCTGTGAATTCGGTCAGGTTGGCCACTGTGCCGTCTGCAGCGTATGCCATCACCCTGCTGAGCTTGGCATATTGCTTTTCCTTCTCGTCCTTGACACTTATGTCTACGCCCTTGCGCAGCTCCTTGCCAGTGGCATTCACGTCGGTGCAAACCAGTTTTGCGGCAGCTTCTTCAATAGGCACGTACGGTCCGCCGAAGGGCCATCCCGTACCGTTATTCATGTCGATGAGGATTCCGTCCTTAGCTCCTTCGGACTCAACAAACTTAAGTGCGTTCATCCAGGGAGTCGACAGAAACTCCAGTTCGTTGTTGTCGTTGCCCTGGACGCCGTAGATAGGCGTTATCTCCAGGGCGCCAATGCCCGCCTTGGAATATTCCCGCATATTCCATCTCAAGTCTTCCTGGTTGACGGCAGAGCCCATCCACCACCATCGCGCTCCCGGTTTGGCTTCGGGCTTGGCTACGGGCCACGATTGTGCCCACATGCCGCCGGCCACCATCAGTGCGCCGGCAAAAGCCATGAATCTGTAGTTCATATAATCTGTTGTATAATGTTTTGTTGTAAATCAGTTTACCGCAGTATGTCGGATGCACCGTCAATTGCCGTCGGGCTTGACCATCTCGACGTTGCGTGCGGGCGCCCATTTGAATGTTTTCCAGTCGTCCGGCTGGCTCGGGTCAAAGTCCTTGAAGTTGGGCCTTATGTCTTTCACGAGCGGAAGGTTTAGTTTCTTCATGCCCATGACCACGATTTTAGCCACCTCATAAGCCCCGTAGGTGTTGAAGTGAGTGTTGTCTGCCAGGGCCTTGTCTTGTCCGGCAAATGTGTTTGCCGGGTAATGAACCAGGGCCCGCTTGCTGTCTTCATATCCCAGGGCCTCAAAGAACGTCGTCGTCTGCTGGTGCAAGTCAATCAGAGGCACATTCTCGCGTTCAGCCACAGCCTTCATTGCAGCGGGGAAGTCGCCGTGTGTGTTGATGATTGTTTTCTTGTCGTCGGCAAACCTGCGTCGTTGCGTGGGCGTGCAGAATATTATTGTGGCACCCTTTGAGCGCACGTTGTCGATGAAAATCTTCAGGTTTCGGGTGTAGTGGTACCATGCTCCCGTGCCCGGGCCCTTTTCCTTCTCGTCGTTGTGGCCAAATTCGCAGACCACATAGTCGCCCGGTTTCAGTGTAGTCATAATCTTTTCAAGGCGCTTTGAAGAAAGGAACGAACCGGCGGTGAGCCCGCTTTCCGCGTGGTTGGATATGGCGATGCCCGAGTCGAACCACCTTGGTATCATCTGGCCCCAGCTTGCCCACGGCTCGTTGTTTTGGTCTACCACTGTAGAGTTGCCGCAAAGGTACACCGTGGGGCAGCTGTCGTCACGCTCGATGTGTATCGACTTTACGGCCGGGGCGTCGCCGTTGAACTCAAGCGTGAGCTTGTTGTCCCAGTTGAGATATCCCTTTTCGCGCTCTTTAATCCTCACACGCTCTTTCTCATTGATTTGAGGGTTGCGCTTGTTTACCACAAATTCGTAGCTCGTGTACTGCCCTTTCTTGGTGTCAACATTCTCAACCATCAGCCGGCGGCCTTCAGCCCGTACTGTTGTGTTGCCTGCTTTCTTCTTTGAGCCAAGCTCAACCTTGACTTTATAGTTCCCGTCGGGCACTTTTACAGAGAAGTAAAAAGGGTCGTTGCTTTTCTTTTCCGGCTCTCCGAGTATGTCATACCCATAGCCGGCAGCATCCGTGTAGACTGGTTGTTTCTTTGTCATGTCGAAGTCGAACGTCTGTGCCTGCGACATGAAAGGAACAAAGGCCAACATGGCCAAAAACATTTTGTTTACCATCAGTTTGGTTTTTAAGTTATTATTTATTGATTGTTTAATAGCGTTTCTTTAGTTGTATTGGCACGTTAAAGCAATGCAAAGGTAATAAAAAAATATGTTTCAGCAGGCAGCGTGTCATGCTTTCATGGTTAAAAGTCATTAACTGATGGATAGATATTTCTTATGCAGCCAATTAATCATGTCTTTCCCAACATGCCTGGCAGGTGGTAATAATGATTTACAAACACCCCGTTGCCGCATGAGCAGAGCCGTTTTGCATCGCAATATGGGCCCTTTCGCAGTGTAAAACGTGCCGTATGGCGTTGTAAAACGGCACGTTTTAAATCGCTTTATGCCCAATGTGGCAACACACTCTCTGTCAAGTAGTTACGCAACAAGTGTTTTGGTTGACATTAAGTTTACATTTACACTTACGGTATATCCGTTAGCCAAGCCGCTGGCATTGAGCGTTTACCATGCTTCAATGCATCATCCGCAATAAATGTCTCCCCAATTCCCGATGCCAAGTCTCTGTCCGGCCGTCAGTGACTTTAAATAAGCCGTAGGCCGACATGCCCGGCATTGTGATGAAACCAACTCGTGCCCAACGCCCTGTTACAGGTAGATGGGGGCGGAAAAGCAAGTCTGCCCGGTAAGCAGCGGTTGCCGTAGGCATTCTGCCCCATGCCCATCGTGCATCGGCCAATGGAAGTGTTTCAGCATGCAAACAAATTGCCAGCAATCTGTTAATGGAATCGGCAAACGGCTGTGGCGTAACCATTATTTCACACACTAATGCTTGGTTGTTGGTTTTTTATGTGTAATTTTGCAGCCAAAAACGCGAGATATGGAAAAGACATTCAAGGCCGCATTGTTTGATTTAGATGGAGTTGTTTTCGATACCGAACCACAGTACACCGAGTTTTGGGGAGCGCAATGCAGGGAATTTCACCCAGAGAAACCACATTTGGAAAGAGACATCAAAGGCCAGACACTGGTACAGATATACGACCGCTATTTTGCCGGAGAGCTTGAGGCCGTAAGGCCAATCATAACGAAGCGGCTGAATGAGTTTGAACAGCAGATGGAGTTTGTCTACGTGGCCGGATTCGAATCGTTTATGGCCGACCTCAATGCTTCAGGCGTATATACCGCTGTCGTGACGAGTTCGAACAACCGTAAGATGGAGGCCGTCTACGGCAAGCACCCCGAGTTTAAGCAGATGTTCGACGCCATACTTACGGCCGAAGACTTTGAGCGCAGCAAGCCCGACCCGGATTGTTACCTGAAAGCGGCCTTGCGGTTTGGGGCGGCGAGCAGCGAGTGCATCGTATTCGAAGACAGCTTCAACGGACTGAAATCGGGCAGGGCGGCAAAAATGAAAGTCATAGGACTGGCCACCACCAACCCGGCTGAAGCCATCGGGCCTTACTGTGACATGGTGGTAGACGACTATACGGTACTGGACTGTTCGAAGTGTAAGGCTCTGCTGTAAAAAACGGCTTGCGGAGCCACCGGGGAAAAGTTGTTTTATAAAAGTTTTGCTTTTTTGATGAATTGGTGTAACTTTGCACCCCGAAATTTAAATTGAACGAATTTATGGCTGGATATTTGGTAAGCGACACACGTAAGGTTACTACGCATCGCTTCATGGAGATGAAGCAGAAGGGAGAGAAAATCTCAATGCTCACATCCTACGATTTTACGACGGCAGGCATCGTGGACGCTGCCGGGGTAGACGGAATTCTCATTGGCGACTCGGCGTCGAACGTGATGGCCGGCAACACCACCACACTTCCTATAACCATAGAGCAGATGATATATCATGCCCGTTCGGTGACAAATGCAGTAAAGAGGGCTCTCGTTGTGTGCGACATGCCGTTTGGAAGCTATCAGGCCGATTGCAGCGATGGAGTGAGAAACGCCATAAGGATAATGAAAGAGAGCGGCTGCGACGCCCTGAAGCTTGAGGGAGGCGTTGAGATATTGGACACTGTGAGGCGCATTCTCGACGCCGGCATACCCGTGATGGGCCATCTGGGACTGACGCCACAGAGCATCAACAAGTTTGGCACGTATGCCGTGCGCGCCAAGGAAGAACAGGAAGCCGACAAACTGATGTCCGACGCCAAGGCGCTTGCCGAAGCCGGTTGCTTTGCCATCGTGCTCGAGAAAGTGCCTGCCAAGCTGGCTGCCATGGTCACGGCAGAGGTGCCCGTGCCCACCATTGGCATCGGGGCGGGCGGAGCCACCGACGGACAGATACTTGTTGTGGCCGACATGCTGGGCATGACAAAGGGTTTCAGCCCCCGCTTCTTGCGCAGGTATGCCGACCTCAACTCAATCATGACCGACGCCATAGGCAACTATGTGAGCGACGTAAAGAGTAGCGATTTCCCCAACGAGTCGGAGTCTTACTAAGTCTGGGTTAAAAGATATGCACACGCAAAACACTGTGGTTCACATAGATGTATGGCATAAGGACTTCTGGCTGATGGTCATGTCGACGTTTTTGTTGTCGGCATCGGTTTACATCCAGATACCGGCCCTGTCAGAGTGGTTGCCCACTGTAGGGCTTAGCCATGTCGAGACGGGGGCTGCCTTGGGGGCGCTGGGCATCGGAATGTTTCTTTTCGGGCCTCTATGTTCGTTTCTTGTACAGCGTTTCCGGCGTAACATGGTCTGCGTGTGGGCCGTCGCAGGCATGATGGCAACAGAGCTTGGGCAGATGTATGCCGACCGTTTTGAGGGCTCGCCAGAGTTTGCCTTGCTCGTCATCGCGTTGCGTTTTGTCCAGGGTGCATGTTTCGGGTTGGCTCAGATGGTTCTGTGCAGCACGCTCATCATCGACACCACCGAGTCGTTCCAGCGCACTGAGGCCAACCACATAGCGTCGTGGTTTGCGCGTTTCTCACTGCCATTGGGCCCACTTGCCGGATATTATTCGTATGAGTTGACCGGCTTCGATGGCTCGGTCATAGCTTCGCTGGCCTGCGCATTCTTGGCGATTGTCTTCATAAGTATGGTCAAATTCCCGTTCAAGGCGCCCGGAGAAGACACTCGCCTGTTTCGGCTCGACCGTTTCTTCCTGCCTCAGGGTACGCTGTTGTTTGCCAACCTTGCAGTCGTCACGACCGTTGCGGGACTGTTGCTGTCGATGCCCCCTCAGCCATTGTTTTTTGCAATGCTGTTTGCTGGCTTGTGCCTGGCCGTGATTTCCGGCCGATTTGTGTTCCGCAATGCCGAGTTGAAGAGCGAAGTGATAACCGGGCTCATCATCATGGCAGCGTCGGTGCTGGCCATGCTCACCCGGACGCAGGCCATAGTGTCGTACATGTCGCCGCTGCTGCTTGGATGCGGAATAGGCATCATCGGGGCGCGATTCCTGCTTTTCTTCATCAAGCTGAGCCGCCACTGCCAGCGGGGCACTTCGCAGAGCACATTCATACTGGGGTGGGAGTCGGGCATAGCCATAGGCCTGTTTGTAGGCCACGCAGCCTTTGAGGGCTCGGTACACGGGCTGCTGTCGCTGGCATTGTGCATACTGGCCTTCGCCTTCGTGCTGTATAATTTCATAACCCACAAATGGTTTATGGCCAACAAGAACCGGTGATTGCCCGGTTCTTGTTGGTCACAGGCCGCAGATGGCGGCGTAAGGGCATGTCTTGCAGATGTTGTCGTCGGCCGTTGGAACAAACGGTATGTCGGGGTTGAACATGTCGTTTACCTTTTCCTTTATTTGTTCGGAAAACCTGTCGCGGTGTTCCATGACATCTGTTATGGGGGCCTTGCCGAAGCACAGCGTCGGGTCGTAATCGTCGCCGGCAGTGTGCTGTATGAAGAGCAATGCCGGGCTGACAGGCAACTTGGCCGGATTGAGTTGCGCAGACTCTCCGGCAATCAGGCTGTAGAGCATGGCCTGCAGGTAGTAGTCGCTGTGGTCTTTGAGCCTCGACGGGTCGAACACAGCCTCTATGTCTGGCAATGGCTTTATCTTTTTGCCGCCGGTCTTGTAGTCTACGACACGAAGACGCTCGCCGGCCCCGTCGCTTATACGGTCGATACGGTCGACCCTGCCGCCAATGGTTGTAGAAATGGTGCTGCCGCCTGCTTGAATCACGAAGTCGCGACGCACATCTTCCTCAAGACCGACAATGCTGAAAGGCGCCTGCTTCAAGTCTATCGCGATGAGACGGCGCAGGTACATTATTATGACGGCCCTGTTTATCAGTTGCAGTCCGTTATATTCAGTGGCCCTCACTCGGCCCGACTTTATCTTGAACAGTTCGCTGTTGAAAGCCGAGTCGACAGCCCGCTCAATTGCCGCCGGTTGGCTGAGCAACGACTTCATGGCACTTGGTGTTATCACGTCTTGCCGGCTTGACAGCTGCTCGTATATGTATTGGGCCGCCAAGTGGAATATGTTGCCAAACACCCGGTTGTCTATACCTTCGTCATCGTCTTGAAGTTCCTTGATATTGCAAACGTAATTGTAATAGAATTGCAGCTGGCATCTCATGTACCTGTTGATGGCCGATGGGGTGAGCAGCGCCTGTGGGTTGCGCGACAAATCAAACCTGGCCAGCAGGTTGTCCATTATGTGGCCCGACTTCTTTACCTCCCTGGGATTGCACACGGCCGGCGTCTGCCCCGACTGAAGGGCTTTTTTGGCAATGGCATGGTTGCTCTCAACCATTATCTGCAACATGAACCGGCTCATCTCGCCGGCATTGCCGTTGCTCACGGCGTTGTTATATAATATGGTGATGTCGGTGGCGCGTTGTAGCAAGCGGTGGAAATAATAAGAGTAGACGGCCACCTTGTTGTCGACCGTCGTCAGTTCGTGGGCTTTCCTTATGCTGTATGGTATGAAAGATGTGTCGTTGACGCCCTTGGGCATGTTGCCTTCGTTGCAAGAAAGGATGAGCAAGTGGTCGAAATCAAGGTTTCTTGTCTCCAACACCCCCATCACCTGTACACCCACAGCCGGCTCCCCGTGGAAGGGAATGCTTGTCGACTGTATTACCTGGTTGAGCAGCCGTTGCAGCGTTATGACGTCTATTGTCAAGTCGCCAGAGGCAATCAGCCCGTCGAGACGGTTGACCAGCGTGTACATTTTAAACAACGACTCCTTGAAGAGCGGATATTTTTCGTCGGCAGAATTGTCGGCTATGCGCTTTAAGAGCTTGATGACCCATGAGGTGATTTGCCCCGCCCGCGTCGCATCTGCCGCGCCGTTGGCTGCGTCTTCAAACAGCAGTGAAAGACCGTCGTCAATGCACAAGGTGGCTCTGTCGGGGTAGTAGACTTTGGCGTCGGTGTTTATTGCTTTGTGCAACTCTTTGCTTCCGGCAGAGATGTAGCACGCATAAGGGTGATTAAGCACAGCGTTCACATAGTGCAGCCGGTATCTGTCGTGGTTGGCATCGTATCCTGAGGTCTGCAAGGCTATCAGGGCATAGAGCAAGGAGCTTAGCGGTGACTGCGAAAGCGGGTAGCCTGTTGTTATGTTAACGCTCCCGATGTCGTCAGGCAGGCTGTGTATCACTGCATTCAACAGGCTTTCGTTGCACAAGACTACAGCCGTGGAACGGCCTGCCGCCATGCGTCCATTGTCGTGAAGCCATTTGCTAACATAACGCGCCTGTATGTTTTCTGTCGGTGCAGAGATGTATGTAATCTGCTTGTTGGCGGCAAAGTTGTCGTATATATCGGTTGCGTGGCTGTCCAGTTCGTTGGGGAAGTCGCTAAGGTACGACGAGATGTAATGGCCGGCCTCATGCTGCACAGGGCCGTCGGCAGCCATGTAGTACTTGTCCAAGTCCCAATAGAAGCGGGCCTTGCCTTCGCTCTTGAGATGCTTGAAAAGCTGCCTTTCAACTTTTTGCAGCAGGTTGAAGCCTACGAAGATGTAGCTGCCACGGCCGTGTCGGTTACAACCCTACGGTATAGGGCACCTTCGTATGCCATCCCCTGGGCCGTGAGGCGCTCGTTATAGTCTGAATAGATGTCGCCGAACTTGCTCCACAGCCTTAGGAAGCGTCTTTTCAGTTCCGAGTCGTGGTCTTCTGTGAAATTGCTGAAAAACGTCTTTATTGCCTCTATCTGCTCAGGGCTGAGGTAAGCAACGCCATCCAGCTCGTGTATGTCTTTTAGGTTGGCAAACACTTTGCCGGCATCGGCCATGTTCTTGTCAATGTCGTCGAAGTCGGAAAGCAGCAGCTGGCCCCATCCGTAGAAGTGGTCGAGGGGCTCGTCGATTCCGGTGCAGGCAACGAAACTCTTGTGAAGATCGCAAACCAACTTGATGTTGTCGCCGACTATGAGGTCGGAGTGCTCCCTGAACAAGTCGCTGATGGTTGTGTACACAGGGCTCCACACGGGCTTTCCCGCTGCACGCACCAAATATTCGTTGAGAAAGAGAGACGCACGCTTGTTGGGGAACACAATCACTTTGTCAGCAAGGTTGGTGCCGTGTTTCGACACTATATCCCGTGCGACGTATTCTAAAAATGTTTTCATACTTCTTCTATCCTGTTGTTGTAAACATACCAAAGGTAACCTTTAACGTCTGCATATCCCATAGACGAGATAAGCTCCATGTATTCGCCCACTTGGCGATGGTGCTCTTCGCGCGGCGTGCCAAACTTGAAATCGACCACGATGACCCGTTTGCCGTCTGTCATCACCCTGTCGGGCCTGCGCTCCATCAGTTGCCCGTTGCCATCCATAGACAGGATGGAGCATTCATTGAACAGAGTCCATTTGCCAGAGAACCAGTCTTTCACCCTGCTGTCGGTCAGTCGCTTGTGCAACATATCTATTATAGTCTGGCTCTTGTTGCTGTCGGTGGGCAATATTCCGTCGGCCCGGAGTTGAGCAAGCACCTGCCCTATGTCTGCAGTGGTGGCTATCGAGGAAAACACCTTGTGCAGAATGCAGCCCATCTTGATATAGTTGTCTTTCTCGTTTTCTGCATTTGTGGTTTCGGTAAACTCCTTGCTCCTGTTGCTCTGCCTGAATTCGGTGGTGTTCCTGTACGTTTCTATGACAATGCCCTCGGTTTCGGGCTCTTCCAAGAACATGTTATCTGTGTGCCCCGACTTTTTCTTTACGCCAAGGCTTAGTGTGCCATATTCAAACGTCATCGGCTCATCTGGGGAGTCTGGCTGGCACAGGCGTGCGTCGCCAAGGACATCGGCAACTTGAGGCAGGCACTCTTGTATCAATTCCGAACGTGAATTGGTGGCGTTGTATTTGCCAATCACGAACAGGTTGCGGCTGGCACGCGTGAATGCAACATACAGCAGATTCAGATTGTCGACGCAGTTTTGCAAGCGCTCCATGACATATTCTTTTTCGTATACGGTGCCCATCAGTCCGGTGCCATAATCGACCGGAATCAATGGAATCATGTTGAAAGGCGCCGTCTCGGGCCTGCACCATATTATGTTACCTGTGGTTTTTTCCATCTGCCAGTCACAGAAAGGCAGTATTACGTTGTTGAACTCAAGCCCCTTGCTCTTGTGAATGGATATGAGCCGTATGCCGTTGAGCTTGTTGCTTTGTATGGTTGTGCTGCCAATGCTTTCGTCCCATTTGCTCACAAAAGTGTCGATGTCGGCCGCCATGTCTGATGTGAAGTTGCAAAGCTGGTCGAAAAAGGCACATACATAAGCGCTCTGGTCGTCAAGGCGCTTCAGCTGGAATATGTAGTATATCCGTTCGGCCAAGTCGTATAGCGGGGTGCGGCGAAGCGATTCCATTGAGTCTACATAGGCTTTTGGAAGGAGCGACTCTGGGCCACCATATCCTGTAATCTCGTCGTCTGTGATATTGTTGCCGCAAACTGCATTCTGGTATGCCTTGGCCAGGAACACCTTTGCTATTGAATCGTCAGGATGGTTAAGCAGGTGCAACGCATTGACAATCACCCTGACAGCTATTGAGGCGTCGAGGCGGAAGGCCTCGTCGGACACTATGCTTACCGAAGGCTCGTGTTCGGCAAAGTATCCGGCGATGAGCGGTATGTACTTGTTGTTTCGCACTAAGATGGCTATCTCGTTCTGTGGTATGCCCATGGCCGTCAGTTGTCTCACTCTTTCGGCTATTCCCTCCAGAGTCTGTTGCTGGTATTCGGCAGTCGGCAGCAACTCTATGCTCACATAGCCCTCGGCGCGCCTGTGTTCGGGTATGCCCTGGCATACGTCGCTGTAAGCACTACGCAACTGTTCGGCTGCAGCGGTGTCTCCTTCGGCCTGCGCGGCATATTCCTTCTCGGCGGCGGCTGAGAAAAATGCGTTGTTGAACTCAATGATATTGCGCTCCGACCTGTAGTTGGTTCCAAGATTCCTGATGTCGAGCTGGCGGTCAGGGTGGGGAAACTCGTGTTCTATATCGTTGAGAAGCCGCCAGTCACTGTCGCGCCATCTGTAGATGCTTTGCTTGACATCGCCCACAATAATATTGTTGGCTGCCTCGCGGCTCATGCAGTCGGCAAGCAGCACCTTGAAGTTTCGCCACTGTATGGTGCTCGTGTCCTGAAACTCGTCTATCATGATGAACTTCAGCAGGGCACCTATTTTTTCATAGATAAATGGCGAGTCGCTGTCGTTGATGAGCGACATCAGCAAATACTGTGTGTCACTTAGCAGGAACCTGTTGGATGTCTCATTCAGTTCGCGAACCTTCTGTTCTATGCTTCCAAGGAGGCGCAGCTGGCTCAGGTGGCGCAGCGTCAGATCTGCCGACTTATACCTGCACCATTGCAAAGGCCTGTCGTCGACTGCCTTTTTCAGCAGGCCGATGAGCTTCTCTTCTGCCAGTGCACTGATTAACTTGCGATTGGGATGGGTCTTGCTGACCCATTTGTCGGGCTGCTCCATGCATTCGGTTATGCGCTTGCCCACAATCTTTTCGTCAAGCGTGCCTTTCTGAATCTTCAGGAAAAAACCGCATACGCCGCGGTCTTTGGACGCGAAGTCGTCGACAACAAGGCCGTTGTCAGAGATGATGTCGAAAAAAGTGTCGGCATAGCCTTTCATGTGTGCTGCAGCCGATGCCTTTTCTGCATACAACACCGACTTGTACTCATCGAACAAGGCGCCGTTGCCGATGGTACCAGCCAGCTGGCCTCTTGCTTCCTTATAGAATTCTCTGAAAATGGTAGTGCCAAAGGCCTTGATCGAACCTATTACATTCCAGCTCTTGTCTTCCGAAATGTTGTCGGTGATAAACCGCATTATCCATTGCAACAGTTCGTCGTGAGGCCCCAGGCCCTCGATAAGGGCGTCGACGGCCTGCTCTTCTATCTGCTTGTCGTTGAGCTCTATGCGCAGATTGGCCGTGAGGTCGAGCTCCCTTGAAAGGTTTCTGAGTATGCTCTGGAAGAAAGAGTCAATGGTCTCAATCCTAAATCCATTGTAATTGTGGAGCAACAACCTCAGCGCCAGTCCCGCCTGCCGGCTGACAAAGGCAGGCGAGGCGTCGAGACCAGCGCAAATGGCTTCGGTATAAGAGCGTGAGTCGTCGAGTTGCTTCCATATTCCGTACAACTGGCTGAGTATTCTGGTTTTCATTTCTTCGGTAGCCTTGTTCGTGAATGTCACGGCAAGTATGGAGCGAAAGTCGTATGGGTTGTGTATAAGCAATTTGATATATTCTATTGCCAAGGTGAATGTCTTTCCACTTCCGGCACTGGCTTTATATACAATTAGGGGTTTGTTCATAATTATAAATATGTGTGAGGGTAGGGTGTTGCACGTGGATGTTCCATGTCATCTCAATGCGGTTTATTATTGCTGTTGAAACTACTGCGGACGCCATGCAAGTGTTCAGGCAATACTGCAATATTGTTGCAACAAGATATTGAAATACAGTAATTTATCAAAAGTCTTGCGCATAACGAAAAACTTTTGCATGGCCAATCAACCATATTGCAAGGCGCAGACCGCCGGCTTATTGCGTTTAGGGCACTTTTTACTACCATCTTCTGAATAATTCGAATGAGAATTTGCTGCCGAACTCATTGAAACTGCCATTGAGGAAACTTGCAAACAGACCTATAGAGAAATATCTGTTGGTGAGTCCGTAGCCTATTTCCGTGTATGGGCGCGTGTGTTCTATCTGTAGGAAATTTGCATATATACGTTCTGTCTCAATGTATTTACCGATGAGGGGTATCCAAGTGACAAGCAGCAGTGGCGACTCGTAGGATACATTAGTGCGGAAGTAATACTTTGATGCATTATACCATTGGCTGTTGAGGAGCTGGAAATCGCCTGTCCAGTCATCGTCCCAGCCACCGGGGATGTAATTGTCGTGGAAGTTGGCGAAGTCAACAAAGTAGTCGGTCGACTTGTTGGTGTAGAATCCGCCGCCGGCTCTTAGGTTGTATTTACGCAGGCTGTGCAACACCTTCTTGAACGAGGCGTCAAACTCCCAACGCTCGTATTTTATGTTTGATTGCAAGATATTGGTAAGTCCTCGCTCATAGTTTGCCGTGAACGTGGGCCCTTCCGGGTGGGGACGGAAAGTCAGCGTGACCATTGGCGCAAAGCTTCTGTATTCTGATGGCTTGCCCAATTGCTCCATCTCATGCCTGTTAACGGCAGAACGCCGGTGGTAGACGAAGCCCAAAGCCATCTCAAGATGCTTGGTAATCTGCATGTTACCCGACAGGCTCACCATCTCATCGTCGAAATAGTCGAGGTTGAGCGACGAGAAGTCGATTGTGTCGCGGTTTTCTTCCTGAATTATTTCCAGTACGCTCGAGTTGGTTATCCTGTTGCCGTTGGCCCATGTCAATTCCACCCATCCGTTGCGTTTCGCATCGAAGGTATAGCGGAGTGGGGCGTTGAAGTAAAACTTCTTAATCTTGAAATTGTATCCCAGCCTTGGCGTGAAGGTTATGTATCTGTCCGGCGCAAATATGTATCTGGCACCAATGTCCATCTTGTATGCAAGTCCGTGGCTGTGGCTATAGCTCAAGTATAGGGGGTTGAACAGCGGCGATAATGTCACCGATGCGTTATCGTTGCTTGCATCTTGGCCGCTAAGGATATAGTCGTCGACGATGTCCCATGTTTTTTTCAGCATCTTGTTCTTGCGCTTCACAACCGTTGCCTGGGCGGAGTCTTTAGCGATGTTTTCTTGGATGTGCTCTCGATAGATGGATTCCTCTATACGTTCCAACGGGTCGGGCCTAACGCTGTCTATTATGCTTTCTGCTTTTTTGTCGTCGATTGAGTCTATGTCTGGCACTTTGCATTCAAAATTTGCATAAAACCTTACCCTGAGCTCGTTGCCCATGAATTTGAACACGGCCTTTGAGTCACAACGTGTAGGCAGCAGGGCATAGGGGGTGTCGTCATCACCCATGTATGCATTTACCTCAAAGGTAACCATGTCGTATTCTCCGCTAAAGCGTGTGTGGATTATCTTGCCTGTATATCTGTCAATTATTGCAAAGCCTTTGACCAACTGTGTGTTGTTTAACTTCGGGGTAAAGTTGACGCAAGCCCTATCTTCATCGCTAATGCTTATCCTGTATCTATAGAAAATCCTGTTGTTGTAATTGAACGGCGACAGCATGTATTTGTCGAACAGTGATATGCCATAGAGGTTGGGAATGATGAAGCGCATCATTACGTCCATTGCCTTCCTGTTGTGAGGAATGGTGCTTTTCAGCGTTTTTTGGTCGATGCGGTAATCGTCAATGGCCTTGAATGATATCCTACCGATGTTCTCACCGATGTAATTCCTGTTACCTCTTGCTATCGAATACATCGTGGGCACAAATATAAGGGTGGGGTTGCGTCTCACTGTCCTGAAGCTGTACTTGAGGTAAAAGTCGTCGGTGAAACCGCTAATGCTCGGCGCAAGGTTCCTTTTATATGAAAACAGCCTGTCCATCACCAACGAGTCTGCTGTGACTTTGGCAAAAATAAAACTGGGCATATATAGAAATATGCCCAGTAATATTATTCTTACAAACGGCTTATATTTCACGACTTCAAAAATAATAATAATTATTGAGGCCGCAAAATAATATAACTCTTTTTAGCCTAAATATTTCATCAATATTTTGGCATTGCCGCTATCACGCAATTTGGCTATGCTCTTTTCACGTATCTGGCGAACACGCTCACGTGTCAGACCCAGCTGGTCGCCAATCTCCTCGAGGCCCTTCTCATGGCAACCGATGCCAAAACACTCACGAATGATGGTTATCTCGCGATCTTTCAGAACCTTATTGAGTACAGAATTGAGCTCTTGTGCCATTGACTCGTGGTCTACATGCCTGTCGGTACGGCTGTCCTCGCCACTGGCCATTACGTCGAGCATGCAATTGTCTTCGCCGTCCTGGAATGGGGCGTCTATCGATACGTGGTGGCCGTCGGCCATCAGGCTTTGGCCAATCTTGTCCTCGTCAAGGTTTGTCGCGGCACTCAATTCTGATACAGAAGGATGGCGCTGGTTCTCTTGCTCGAACTTATTGATTTCGTGATTGATTTTGTTGAGAGACCCTACCTGATTGAGCGGCAGACGCACAATGCGGCTTTGCTCTGCAATAGCTTGCAGGATGCTCTGCCTTATCCACCACACTGCGTATGAAATGAATTTAAAGCCTCGTGTCTCGTCAAACTTCTGTGCGGCCTTAATTAACCCAATATTTCCCTCATCTATCAAGTCAGTGAGCGTAAGCCCCTGATGCTGATATTGTTTGGCAACAGATACAACAAATCGAAGATTGGCCGTCACCAGCTTGTCCTTGGCTCTTTCGCCTTCAATACCACCTTTGCGGATTTTTTGAGCCAACTCAATTTCCTCATCGATGGAAATCAGCGGGGCGCGGCCAATTTCTACCAGGTACTTATCCAAAGCTTCGCTTGAACGATTAGTAATGCTCTTTTGAATTTTTAATTGCCTCATATCTATTAATTAATGCCTAAATAGTCTGTAACTGTCTGATAATCAATCGTATATCATATATACTGCTCTTAAGCGGTGCAAAGTTACAAAAAAAACAGATACGTTGCTCTCTTTTTTGCAAATATTTAACGTTAAAAAAGACAAACGGTGTTTTTTCTCTTGCAAAATTTCCGCGATTCGGTAATAATTATTATTTTTGCTGGAAAAACGAAGAAACATGAAAAAGATGGCTATATTTATAATATGTGCGTCCATGGTAGCTATTGGCATGGGACAGACTATGCCGGGCAGGATTACTCGGACAACCGTATTTGAAACATTCAGGCCAGCAATAATTACATTGAACGATGGCAAGCTCCTCAAGCAAAATGAAGCGAATATCTTCCTTAAGAATAGTTCCTTGGTATATAAGCATGGGCGCTTGAATATGGAGGCTGACATGGATCAGGTGGAGTCTGTAAATTTTGGTGACTGCGAATATGTGCGTGTCGATTCTGTTTTAGCCCGTGTGGTTGATACTCTCAACAATGATAAACTTCTTTGCGTATCGCTGATAGATGTGGATGCATACCGCACACAATTGCTCAATAACAGGCAGATAACGAATCTTGAGCTTCGAGAATTTGTAAATGTGAACGGTTCGGACGCTTCGCCGGAGGTACAAATCAATTATCCGTTGCGCAATACATTTTATTATGACATCGATGGTAAGATAATCAAGGTTCATGAGCGAAATCTCAAAAAGTATATTAACGACAAAAATAGGCGATTGTACAAAACCTTACTGCAGTCACCAGACTTCAGTTGGGAAGACCCCACATCGCTCATTAAACTACTTAAACTAATCACAGCAACTACCTGGTATACAGATATTTATCATAATGCCGATTATCTGAAATTTAACACGGTTGTCGGAGAGGCGATGTTGAGAGGTCGTTTTCAGTATTGTCCATTGAGAAACTATTTTTGGTGCAAATTGCTATATATACTTTGCAAATTGCAAATTATTTGCTAACTTTGCAGTTAAGTAGCGAGATGTGTTTAAAATTAAAGTGATATGGAAGCTTTCTTTAGAACCCATGCCTATTTGGTCGAGCATACCAATGCACCGGTACGTCGCATGCTGATGGATGAGATAGACTGGAATGACCGCATGATTGGCATTAAGGGAACTAGAGGTATAGGTAAGACGACTTTTCTTTTGCAGTATGCCAAAGAAAACTTTGATGTGAATGATAGGCGTTGTTTATATATAAATATGAATAACTTCTATTTTCAGGGTCGTGGCATATTTGATTTTGCAGGAGACTTCTATAAAAATGGAGGCCGTGTCTTGTTGATAGACCAGGTCTTCAAGGAGCCGAATTGGAGTAAACAGCTTCGTGATTGTTATGATAAATACGACAAGTTGAAGATTGTTTTTACCGGTTCAAGCGTCATGAGGCTAAAGGAGGAGAATCCGGAACTCAATGGCATTGTAAAAAGCTACAATTTGCGGGGATTTTCTTTCAGGGAGTTTTTGAACCTCCAGACAGGCAATAACTTCCGACCTTATACTATGAAGGAAATTATAAACGACCACGAACATCTAATCAAGCACATCTTGCCCAAGGTGTCACCCAACAAATATTTCAAGGAATATATACACCATGGCTTCTACCCTTTCTTCCAAGAGCATCGCAATTATTCCGAGAATCTGCTGAAGACCATGAATATGGTGACTGAAGTTGACATCTTGTTCATAAAACAAATCGAGCTGAAATATTTAACAAAGATAAAGAAATTATTCTATCTACTGGCGGTTAACGGTTCTAAGGCCCCCAATATCAGCCAGTTGGCCCATGATATTAAGACAAGCAGGGCAACAGTAATGAATTACATCAAGTATCTGGCTGATGCAAGGTTGATAAATATGATTTATCCTATTGACCATAGTTTTCCCAAAAAGCCGACCAAGGTGATGATGCATAATTCGAATCTCATTTACGCAATATACCCGATAAAGGTTGAGACACAGGATGTTATGGAGACATTTTTGGTTAATTCCCTTTGGAAAGACCATTTGGTTAATCAGAGTGGCCGCGACAATTTCTATACGATAGACGGCGACATGAAATTCAGGGTGTGTGACGCCAACGATTTCAGCCGGATAAAACCGTCATCCGATACGATATATGCGAGATATAATACCGAAGTGGGTAAAGGTAACGAAATCCCCCTTTGGTTGTTTGGTTTCTTATATTAGACATAAAGGAACTTTTGTTTATTCATTAATATTTTATCTATTCAAAAAATGGCTAAAGAAAAAAAATTTATCACTTGTGATGGTAATGAGGCCGCTGCTCACGTGAGCTACATGTTCTCGGAAGTGGCTGCCATCTACCCTATCACTCCGTCATCTCCGATGGCAGAGCATGTTGATGAGTGGGCCGCCCGTGGTCGCAAGAACCTGTGGGGCCAGGAAGTCACCGTGCAGGAGATGCAGTCTGAGGCAGGAGCAGCAGGAGCCGTACACGGTTCACTGCAGGCCGGAGCCCTTACGACAACATTCACTGCATCGCAGGGACTTCTGCTCATGATTCCAAACATGTATAAGATTGCTGGTGAGCTGATTCCTTGTGTTTTTGATGTTTCAGCACGTACACTGGCATCTCATTCACTCTGCATCTTTGGCGACCATCAGGACGTCATGGCTTGCCGCCAGACAGGCTTTGCCATGCTTTGCGAGGGTTCTGTACAGGAGGTTATGGACCTTACCGCTGTTGCCCACTTGGCATCACTTAAGACATGCGTTCCGTTCGTAAACTTCTTCGACGGATTCCGCACATCGCACGAGTACCACAAGATTGAACTCATGGAGGAAGACGACATCCGTCCGCTTGTAGACGAAGCAGACATCAAGCGTTTCCGCGACCGTGCATTGTCTCCCGAGCGCCCTGTTACCCGTGGTACAGCAGAGAACCCCGAAACATTCTTCACTCACCGTGAGGCTTGCAATGAGTATTACGACAAAGTGCCTGAGGTTGTTGAGATGTACCTTGGCAAAATCAGCGAAATCACTGGTCGTGAGTACCACCTCTTCTCATACTATGGAGCAGAAGATGCAGACCGCATAATCATTCTTATGGGTAGTGCAACCGAGGCTGCACGTGAGGCCATTGATTATCTGAATGCAAACGGCCAGAAGGTCGGCATGGTATCAGTTCACTTGTACCGTCCGTTCTCTGTCAAGCACCTGCTTGCTGCAGTTCCCAAGACCGTTAAGCGCATAGCAGTGCTCGACCGCACAAAGGAGCCCGGCGCAGAGGGTGAGCCGCTGTACCTTGATGTAAAGAGCGCATTCTACGATGTTGAGAACAAGCCTCTCATTGTAGGTGGTCGTTATGGCCTTGGTTCAAGCGACACCACACCTGCCAAGATCATTTCCGTATTCAACAATCTGGCATTGCCAGAGCCCAAAAACCATTTCACTGTTGGTATCGTTGACGATGTTACATTCACATCGCTGCCACAGGTTGAAGAGATGGCATTGGGCGGAGAAGGCATGTTCGAGGCCAAGTTCTACGGACTGGGTGCTGACGGTACTGTTGGTGCAAACAAGAACTCCGTCAAGATTATCGGCGACAACACCAACAAGCACTGCCAGGCATACTTCTCTTACGACTCAAAGAAGTCTGGTGGTTTCACCTGCTCACACTTGCGCTTTGGTGACTCCCCCATACGTTCTACTTATCTGGTGAACACACCTAACTTCGTTGCATGCCACGTTCAGGCATATCTCCACATGTACGACGTTACCCGTGGTCTGCAGAAGAACGGCACATTCCTGTTGAATACAATCTTCGACGGTGAAGAGCTTGTGAACTTCATACCTAACAAGGTAAAGCGCTATTTCGCCCAGAACAACATCACGGTATATTACATCAATGCAACAAAGATTGCACAAGAGATTGGCCTTGGCAACCGTACCAACACAATCCTTCAGAGCGCATTCTTCCGCATCACCGGCGTTATACCTGTTGACCTGGCTGTAGAGCAGATGAAGAAGTTCATCGTTAAGTCATACGGCAAGAAAGGTCAGGACGTTGTAGACAAGAACTATGCCGCTGTCGACCGTGGTGGTGAATACAAGCAACTCGCCATCGACCCGTCATGGGCAAATCTGGCTGACGATGCTGTCAAGGAAGACAATGCTCCCGCATTCGTTAAAGAGCTCGTTCGTCCTATCAACGCCCAGGCCGGTGACCTCCTCAAGGTTTCTGATTTCGTTAACCACGGCACAGCCGACGGTTCTTGGCAGGTAGGCACGGCTGCATACGAGAAGCGCGGTGTTGAAGCATTCGTTCCTGTATGGAATTCAGAGAACTGTATCCAGTGCAACAAGTGTGCTTATGTTTGTCCTCACGCATCAATCCGTCCGTTCGTGCTTACTGACGACGAGTTGAAAGGCTACGCCTCTCCCACCCTTGAAATGAAGGCTCCTGCAGCAATGAAGGGCATGCACTTCGTGATAGGTGTTTCTGTAATGGACTGCCTCGGCTGCGGCAACTGCGCCGACGTATGTCCCGGCAACCCGAAGAAGGGTAAGGCTCTTACTATGGTTCCGTTTGCAGGAGACGAGAAGAGGGCTTCCGAGTGGGATTACCTTGTAAAGGATGTTACAAGCAAGCAAAACCTTGTCGACATCAAGAGCAATGTGAAGAACTCTCAGTTTGCAAAGCCTCTGTTTGAGTTCTCTGGTGCTTGCGCCGGTTGCGGTGAGACACCTTATGTGAAGCTCATCTCGCAGTTGTTCGGCGACCGTGAGATGATTGCCAACGCAACAGGTTGCTCATCTATCTATTCTGCGTCTATTCCTTCAACACCTTACTGCACAAACGAAGAGGGTCACGGCCCTGCCTTCAACAACTCGTTGTTCGAAGACTTCTGCGAGTTCGGTATGGGTATGGCTCTTGGAAACAAGAAGATGAGGGAGCGCATTGAGTTGCTGTTCAACGAAGCCATAGCCAAGGAAGGCACACCGGCCGAGTTCAAGGCAGCTGCCGAGGAGTGGATAGCCGGCAAGAATGACGCCGATGCATCTAAGGCTGCCGCTGCAAAGCTGAAGCCGCTTATCGCTGCCGGTGCCGAAGCCGGATGCGAGCTGTGCAATGAGCTTAAGACTCTCGACCACTATCTGGTTAAGCGCAGCCAGTGGATTATCGGTGGTGACGGTGCTTCTTACGATATCGGTTACGGCGGACTTGACCACGTTATTGCAAGTGGTGAGGATGTTAACATCCTGGTGCTCGACACCGAGGTTTACTCTAACACCGGTGGCCAGGCATCCAAGGCTACTCCGCTCGGTGCCATCGCCCAGTTTGCTGCCCAGGGCAAGCGCATCCGCAAGAAGGATCTCGGCATGATAGCAACAACTTATGGTTACGTTTATGTTGCTCAGATTGCCATGGGAGCCGACCAGGCTCAGTGCCTCAAGGCCATACGTGAGGCCGAGGCTTATCCCGGACCGTCACTCATCATCGCCTACGCTCCTTGTATCAACCACGGTCTGAAGGCCAAGGGCGGCATGGGCAAGAGCCAGGCCGAAGAGGCAAAGGCTGTTGAGTGTGGCTACTGGCATCTGTGGCGTTACAATCCTACGCTTGCCGACGAGGGTAAGAATCCGTTCTCACTCGACTCAAAGGCACCGGATTGGAGCAAGTTCCACGACTTCCTCATGGGCGAGGTTCGCTACCTCTCTGTAAAGAAGGCATATCCTAACGAGGCAGAAGAGCTCTTCGCCGAGGCAGAGCGCATGGCACAGCTCCGTTACAAGAGCTATGTGCGCCAGACCTTGATGGACTGGAGCAATGAAAACCAGCCTGAAGCATAACAAGGCATTGCCTGCATTATAACTTGAAGCCTCCTGCCCAAAAGGGCGGGAGGCTTTTGTTTGTTGGCCATACTGTCCGCGAGGCAGATTGCAGAGCGGGCAATCAAAGCAGCCCGGCGAGCACGTCCCAAACATACCCCATCAAAGCGATGGTCAGCTTGACGAGTATGTATATTACAACAACCATGAGCACAATGAGCACCACAGTGATGGCAGCCTTCTTGTTGACGGCACTTATCGTGGCCCTGTCACCATGTATAAAACCATCTATTAGTTTGAAATTCTGCATGTACGACCGTTTGAAAATATCCATCAAGTCGCCTATGCCCAATGGAATCATGCCTATGGCAAGGTCACATAGAGAATTATATATGATGGCAAGAGTAAGTGGCAGCGACTTTATTTTGAATATGCTGATATACAGATACGGCAATGTCAATAGTTGAGTAATAAAGTCGCCTACCCCTTCAAGCAACAGACCAATTACGGCATCGAGATAGTATCTGTCCATCCATTTGTCAATTTGCCCAATGCATCTGTATGTCCCCGATTCTTTTATGCCGGCATATTTTAAATGATTGTATTCTCCCATGTCTACTTGTTTGGCATTATTGAAAGCAACATTATTTCGCTGCAAATTTAGCATAAATATTTCCAAACCCTATCATCCGTGCCATTTAATGTCGCCCAAGGATATCATGTATAGTTAAAAACGTGGTTGATGTAATGGCAGATAGCTTACAGTTGGCAACCATTTCTGCCAATGGGCCGTGCTATGGTGGTTTATCGCGCTGCAACACCACATGTCGGCAAATAACAAATCATGCCGGTTTGCAGTGCAAAACGGCATGATAAAGAAATGTAAGTGGCTTCCGCCGATTGTCAATGCCACGCAAGTGCAGCACGAAATCCCGCCCGTGTTGCTCAGGCGCCAACACCATTGGCTGTCACTTATTTCCACGCTTAAGCATCTCCCTTGCGTACTTTGTCGGATAGCCTGGCCTTTGAGGACGCTCAGCCAATCCGGTGGCAGTGCGCAAGAACCTGCCCGACTTCTCGGGTTTAACCACCATGTCGTTGTACTTCACAATGATGTGCACTGCCAGTTGCTGCCATCGTGCGAGCATTTGCTGGGCTTTTTCGGTTGAGTATTTTGTAAGATAAGCGGCTGCTTCTGCCGGAGATTGCTTGTATAAGCTCTGGGCGTGACTTTCAACCGACTGCTGGGCTGCAAAGTATGAAGCATCGAGCGAGTCGCGCACGGCCTTCAAACTTGGGAACATCTGCTCATATCGCGGATATACCATGTTGCTAACCCAGTTCTGCATCCAGAACGCGTTGTCCTTAGAGAATGTCACAGCGTCGGCCCCGGGGGTATTGTAGCAGTTGGGAGCCTTGTCCACACAACAGTAAACAGGAGTAAAGGGAGCCATGTTGGCATCATCGTTGGCGAACCAAAGCACACCGCCAATCTCACGCGGCAGCCATGAGCGCATCTGGCTGACAAACACAAAGCCCGACTGTTGGGTTGATATGGGGCGCTCATTGAAGCATTTTTTGCCGTCCACCTCGTATTCGAGCGGGGTAAGCCGATATGGCATCTGCCATATTCCTCCGCCTATGTCACCATCCTTGTCGAGCGCGAAAGGCGTTCCCTCGTAGTGGTCGCGCATGGCGTTTTCCATGTCGGCTACCGTAAGTTTCTTGTTTGGGATAATCCACAAGGGCATGGGTTCTGCATCGGTTGCGGTGCCCTCGGCGTATGGAACATACTTGTCCATGCCATTTCCAAACATGTTGAAGAAGCTCCAAACCCTGGCCTCGCACCAGCGGCGACCGCCAAAGTCGGGGGCTGCATAGGTCATGCAGAAATTAAAATCGGCGTCTTTCCCATCATACCAGCCTTTCTCGCGTGCAAACTTTACAACATTCTTTGAGAACATAACGTTCTTCTTGTCTTTCTGGTCGAATGTCCTAATCCGGCTTTGGTTGGCATGTGCGCAAATGGCATCGTCGGGTATGCGTATGGCTACCCAAACAACGCTTTTGCTTCCGGGGCCGCATCCCATCATCTCCATTATCCACGCCTCATTGGGATCGCATATAGTGAATGTCTCGCCCTCGCTGTTATAGCCGTATTCCTCGGCCAACTCGGTCATTACAGATATGGCCTCCCTTGCCGTGCGCGAACGCTGCAAGCCTACGTAGATCAGCGAACCGTAATCCAATATTCCGGTAGAGTCAACCATCTCGGGGCGACCTCCGAATGTGGTTTCTGCAATGGTGACCTGAAACTCGTTGATGTTGCCAATCACATTGTATGTCACAGGCGCCTCTGGTATCTGCCCGTGATACTCGTTGGTATCCCAGTCATATATGTCGCGCATCTCTCCTTTGGCGTGCTTGCCGGCAGGATAATGGCAAAGGTTCTGGAACATGCCGTAGTCATCGGCACTGTACGAACACATCACAGACCCGTCCGCGCTCGCTTTCTTACCTACTATCAGGTTTGTGCATGGCAGTGCATAAACAGCTACTGCAAGCATGCTTAAAACTAATGATATCTTCTTCATTGATTGTTTTGTTTATGTTAATTACAGGTTATGGTGAATCATCAAGTACCAGACGCAAAGTTTAATACACCAGTGCGTCTCTGACTACAGTCTTGTTGTTTCTGTTGTCGGTGACAACAAACGTCAATGTGCGCAAACGCCCAGTCTTTTTCACTGGGGTCTCTGTCAGCGAACATACGTATCGGCTGCTCTTGTCGACATGCTCAAACAGAATGAACTCATTGTCGATGTAGCCTTTCACGGATTTCACTCCGCTTTCTCCGTCGGTTACGTTAAACTGCAGCCTATTATTGTTGCCCCAGCCATCGCGCCCAACCTTGACCACCGTAGGCGGGCGGTCGTCATAAGCAAGTCCGTAGGCAACCCCGAGCTCGCGTATGCGTGCGGTCACCCAGCCATTCTTGTAGGTGCCTCCGAAATACCGGCCGTCGCCGCTCCTGACATACAGCTTGCTTGGGTCTATGCCTCTCGCCTGCACGGCCAGCCCCAACTCTGCCCACGACGCAAGCGGGCAAGCACTGTCATAAAAAGAATACATAGACATGTTGGGGTCTTCCCTCTTTATCTCTATCGGACGGAGCATTATGTTGCCATCGAGTATCCCTTTAGGTATTACGAGCCAAACGCCGGGATATGAGTATGTTGAAATTTCATTATGTTTCATTTTCTTTCCGTTGGCAGGCTCTTTCTTGTGGCCCAACTGCGCTTTGACGCCGCTCACCACAAAGCTATATACAGAGGTGTTGCCATAATAGTCGGTAAGAGAATACTCTACCGTATAGTCTCGCTCTTCGTTGAAATCGACTATTCCGCCGTTGCTGTCGGTAGTGATAAAAGGCAATGTATTGCCCGGTGTACGGAACGATTTCATATACCAAACTCCGTAGCGCAGGTAATGCTCATAGTCGCCCCAATAGTTTATGCGGCGGTTTGCAAATGGCGGTATACCGTCAACGCAACTCCTGAACACCTCCCTGCCGTCTACCCTCAGCACAGTTTCCCTCACTCCGTACCTGTTGTATGTGGCCTCCGTGTAATCGTTGGCCCATATTCCAAAGCCCACCTTGCCCCATGCAGTAAACCTTCGGGCCAGCTTGTGTGAACCGAAGCCAAACGAACGCTTGGCCGACCCTCCCTCAAAGATGCCTTCGCCCGCCACGGGATACGCCATGAATGCATGGGCCATTGGCGCCATGCCGTCGGCCACGCAGTTGCCCAGAACGTCAAGCGGGTCACGCAGCCGGCCCGTGCGTGTGTCGCGCATCTCAAGATGCAGGTGTGGTGCTTCGCTTGCGCCCGTGTTTCCGCTCACTGCCACAAACTGGCCGCGGGCCACCGGACATGCCAACGGCCCCAGGCGCACGTCGGCCACATAAGACTTATGCGCATACTGCCATTTGCGAAGCAACCTGGTAATTGCGGGGGTGAAAGATTTCAGATGGCAATACACACTGGTATTGCCATCTGGGTGGGTGATGTACAATGCATTTCCAAAACCTGACAGACCAACAGTTATCCTGCTGACATATCCGTCTGCCACAGCCATGAGCCGTTTGCCTTCCACCCCATCGGTCTTTACGTCGATGCCGCAATGGAAGTGGTTGAGCCGTGGTTCGCCGAAGTTGCCAGCCAGGGTGACGTCATAGTCTACAGGCGAAGCGTAGGTGACGCGTATCGCCAATAACAATCCTGCTATTGCGCTCAGCATGCCTTGAAGCTCATGTCGAGCCCTTTCACAGAGTGGGTCAATGCCCCTACCGACACAAAGTCGACGCCACACTCGGCATATTGGCGTATGGTGTCGAATGTTATGCCGCCGCTTGACTCTGTTTCATACTTACCGCCAATCATGTCGACGGCTTTCTTCGTGTCTTCAACAGTGAAGTTGTCGAGCATTATGCGGTCTACCCCGCCGTGCGAAAGCACCCTTGAAAGCTCATCGAAGTTTCTCACTTCAATCTCTATTTTCATGTCGAGCCCTTTCTCCTTCAGGTATTTGTGGCATCGGTCGATGGCGTTTTCAATGCCGCCTGCAAAGTCAACATGGTTGTCTTTGAGCAATATCATGTCGAACAGGCCAATGCGGTGGTTGCATCCTCCGCCTATTTTCACGGCCTGCTTTTCAAGCATCCTCATGCCGGGAGTGGTCTTACGCGTATCGAGCACACGCGTGTGCGTGCCTTCCAGTTTCTCTACATACTTGTGGGTCATCGTGGCTATGCCGCTCATGCGCTGCATGATGTTGAGCATCAGGCGCTCGGTTTGCAACAATGAGCGCACCCTGCCGCTTACCACCATGGCCACGTCACCTTTGTGTACCGTAGAGCCGTCGCCCATGAGCACCTCGACCTTCATGTCGGGGTCGAACCGCCTGAACACCTCTTTTGCCACCTCTACACCGGCCAGTATGCCGTCTTCCTTGATAAGGAGCTTTGAACGGCCCATTGCCTCTTCGGGTATGCAACACAGTGTTGTATGGTCACCATCGCCAATGTCCTCGGCAAAGGCCAGGTCTATCAGCCTGTCTTCTAATTCGTTAACGCTTAGCATATTTCTATTCTTTATACTCTAAAACCCAATTGAGGGTGTTTTCTTGTCATTGATAAGCACCGCCAGATGGCCTTTTTCGTCATAAGTATATTCCGAAGCCAACCCTCAGGCCTATAGTGCTGTAGTCGCTGTGGTTTTTGAACGACTGGTTGTAGTAAATCTCCGGTTCGATGGTGACGGTACGGCTGAGGAAGAAAGCATAGCCGAGCTGCACTCCCGGCAGGAAGTCGTCGTAAGAGTCGCCGGCGTGCATGTAGCTCATCGAGGCCCCGAGATACAGCCCGTTTTGCACTATATAGTACCTTGCACCTACTGCCGCGGTGAATGTCGATGGTATTTCATGCTTCTTGGAATATCCAATCTGTGCCGTTGCCATCCAGTTGTCTTCAAACATGTATCCGCCCTTTGCCTCTACGCCGAAGCTGCCTTTGTTCATACCGTTGTAACTCAGGTCAAGGCTTGACAGCGAAGCACCTATATATTTCTTGCCCGACTCAAACTGAGCCTTGCCGGCAAGTGACACCATCATGGCCATGAGCAATAGGAAAGTTTTCTTTCTCATAAATTTATGCATTATTGGTTTGTTCACTATTTTATAGCCACCGGCCTGCCGTGACGTGACAAGCAGTTGCTGAAATGTATGCCGCAGACCCTCCGATTTTGGGTGATTCCGGCGTCGCTGTTGTCACTATTCGCCTAACTGTGCCGAATGATAGTGCAAAAATAACCATTTAATTTGAGAAATGAAAAAATAATCATAACTTTGCAACTAAATAATCATAATTATGCGACTTTTCAAACTAACAATGCCCTGCATCGCGGCGGTAGCGTTTCTGCTGACAGTGTGCCCGGCTACCGGTTCAACCATGAACTCGCGTTCACCCAAACATGAGGTCAGAGCCGTTTGGCTGACAACAATCGGAGGGCTCGACTGGCCGCACACCTACGCCCGCACGGCAGCGGCTGGCCGCCTTGCAAAAGCGCGAATTATGCGAAATACTCGACCGTCTGAAAGAAGCCAATGTCAACACGGTGCTGTTTCAGACCCGAATCCGCGGCACCATGATCTATCCGTCGGCCATGGAACCGTGGGACGGATGCCTGTCGGGCCAACCCGGACTGTCGCCCGGATACGACGCTTTGCAGTTTGCCATAGACGAATGCCACAAGCGGGGCATGGAGCTCCATGCCTGGGTGGTTACCATACCCATAGGCAAGTGGAACGGGATGGGCTGCCAGAAAATCAGAAGGCGGCACCCCGGGCTTGTGCATAGGATTGGCGACGAGGGCTATCTTGACCCGGGCAAGCCGGCCACTGCCGAATACTTGGCACAGATATGCCGCGAGATTACGACAAACTATGATGTCGACGGCATACACCTCGACTACATACGCTACCCGGAAAACTGGAAACCGAGGCCAGAAGGCTACATCGGCCGCAGCAACATCACCCGCATTGTAAGACAGGTATACAACACAGTGAAAACCGAAAAGCCTTGGGTGAAGGTGAGTTGTTCGCCCATAGGCAAGTACAGCGACCTGGCGCTATATGACAGCTATGGGTGGAATGCCTACGCGAAGGTGTTTCAAGACGCACAAAGCTGGCTTCGCGAGGGCATCATGGACGCTCTCTTTCCTATGCTATATTTCCGGGGAAATCAGTTTTATCCCTTTGCACTCGACTGGAAAGAAAATAGCAACGGACGAATAATCTCCGCAGGGTTAGGCATTTACTTCCTTTCGGATAAAGAAAAAGATTGGGACATAGAAGTGATTAAGAGAGAGATGAACGTGCTCCGCAGCAATGGACTTGGGCACGCATATTTCCGCAGCAAGTTTTTCACCGACAACACGAAGGGGGTGTTCGACTTTGCCAAAGACGACATAGACCGCTACCCTGCCCTCGTGCCGCCGATGACATGGCTGTCGGACGCGCTCCCGAAAGGCCCCACCCGTCTGTCGGTAAAGAGAATGGCCGATTCCGACCGGCTCTCGTGGGGCGGGGCAAAAGACATGTCGACAGGGCCGTACCTCACCTATAACATATATGCGTCGGAGACTTACCCGGTAGACATTGCCGACGCCAGAAACATCCTGGCGGCAAACCTCAGAGACAGCAACGCCACGATTCCACTGGCAGCCGAAGGCGCATTTGTGAATTATGCTGTGACGGCAGTCGACCGCTTCGGCAACGAAAGCCTTCCGCTATGCACCAAGCCAAACATGCCGGCCATGGTTCGGTCTACCTATCTGAGCAACGATGGCAATTGGTTGGCACTGCCCGACAAGGGCAACACGCTCGACGCAGAGTTTGTGGCAATAGAGACTCCACAGGGAGGACTTCTCTGTACACGCCCATACGACGGCCCAAAGGCCGACATTTCGTCGTTGCCTGAAGGTGTATATGTGCTTAAGTCACTTAATTCAAAAGGCATTACCCACCGCCTGGGTCACTTCATCATACGCAGGCAAAGTGGCATGACCACGGACAACAAGCTGACAAGCGGGCGTTAAGACTGCCGCTGGCCGCATTTTGGAAGAGACGGCAAGCCATCGGGGCTCTGACGGATGGCAAAACTAAAGTGGGCACAGGCCTTTTTGCCCATTGGCATGACTCCACAATGTGGCCGGCCTTCATGCCAGGATATTGCAGAGGGCACGCCGGGCGGCAACGAAACCGTTGCCACAGAGCGGCCTGGGCAGGCAATCAAGCACACCTTATGGCTAACGAAATGCCGGCACCATGGACATGCCCCTATCGGTATTCAATGTCACTGTGGGGCGACGGTCGTGCCTTGTCATTATTGCCCCGGCCTTTGCAAAGGCAATTCGGGCTGGGCTCTGGCATCGTTTCAGCCCGGTTGGGGCAAGGCCGGATAAACGCTTGGCGGTAATAATATTTGCATTGGAACATAATTGTGGTGGCTTGCCTTTAGGTTGAGATTTAATTTAAGTATATATGCATAACATATTGTTATCAAGCTGTTTATAATGGAACACCATTTCTTGTAGAGATATCGGCCGTTTTGCGATGTCAAAAGGGCCGTTTCATATTGTCACGGAGCCTGTTTCGCAATCCCGAATGGCACATTCCGTAATACCGGGCACGAAAGTCGCCTATGGTGACAGGGCATGGTGGCAGTTTGCTGTTTTGCCTGAATATTAACCATTGATATAATAAAATGCTGTCGGCAGTTTTGCCGTCTCGGCCATTTGAGTTACCTTTGTAACATGATATTTTATTTTTCAGGAACCGGCAACACCCGTTGGGCCGCACGGCAAATAGCCGAAATAACGGGCGAAAGACTGTTGTCAATAGCAGGCGAGGCTGATGGCGACTGTAGGTATGCACTTGCCGAAGGAGAGCGCATTGGCTTCTGCTTTCCCGTACACGGTTGGCAGCCACCGGCCATAGTGCGCAATTTTATTTCAAAGTGCAAGTTTGACAATGCCAAGGGGCACTTTTGCTTCGCGTTGTGTACGTGCGGCGACAATATAGGCCGCACGATGGAGATGCTGGCAACAGACTTGCATAAGGTTGGCATACAGGCTGACAGTGTGTTTTCGCTGGCCATGCCAAACACTTATGTGTGCCTGCCGTTTATGAACACCGACCGTCCCGACGTGGAACGGAAGAAAATAGCCGACGCCGGCAGGGCCATTGTGGAAATAGCCCAGGCAATAAAGGAGCGCCACAAGGGAGTGTGTTCGACAGTGAAAGGCCCTGTGCCATATCTGCTGTCAAATGTCATCGGGCGGTATTTCAACAGCAGGATGATAACCGACAGGCCTTTCCGTGTGGACAGCTCAGCCTGCATAATGTGTGGACGCTGCGCCGCGGCCTGCCCTACAGGCAACATATCTGGTGGCGCCGGAAATCTGCCTGTATGGCATGACGACGGACACTGCACTTGCTGCATGGCCTGCTACCATCACTGCCCTGCCCACGCCATAAGCTATGGGCGCTCTACAAGGCACAAGGGACAATATTATTTTGGAAGGAAAAACAACAATGGAAACGCATGAGCGGTGTTCCGGCGGATTTCCATGGCGGCGACATTTTGGGCATGAAATGCCTCTGCCTTCAAGATATGTGGGCGCGCTTGCAATGCCTTGGGCTTCCCGACGACAGTCGGATGCCATGAGGCTGGGCTGATGGAGTGAATAAAACTGGACATCGGCCATGCTGCGCTGACAGATGTTGGCGAATGCACCAAGTGGATGGACCGGCCCCGGGGAAGCGCCCGTCGCTACGCGGCCGAACATGGGATTGGACAAGCCGGCGGGCGCCATGGCATGGCACATGCCTCGGAAAAAATAATAATCCGTTTGGGCAATATGGCAAAAGCCCAAACGGATTATTGATAAAGTATCAAAAACACAACTGTCTTTAAAGACACTGCGCCCCTGTTACTTTTTCTTGCTCTTGTCGTTGAGCGTCGATTTATACCTCTTGTTCAGTCCGTTTATGACGTCGTTGGTGATGTCATGGCGCTTGTCGGCAAGCAGTATGTTGTCGCCGGCCTTCGAGATGATAAGGTCATACTTCTTGGTCTTGTTGTAGTCCTTCAGGAAGTTCTGCAATGAGTCGCGCAGCGCATTGTTGTACTTGGCAGTCTCAGCGTCGAGCTCGGCTCCGAGGCGGCTCTGCAACTCCTGCAGGTCTTGGTCCTGGCGCTGTATTGCAGCTTGCACACTGGCAGCCTGCTCCCTGCTGGCAAATCCGTTGTTCTGCAGCTTCTGCTGGAAATTGGCAGCTGCAGCCTGCAGCTGTTTTCCCTTCTGGGTGATAGTGTTACGGGCGTTGTTGCTCTTTTTCTGCAGCACGGCGGTGTACTCCTTGCAGAACTTGTATTGCGACATCAGCGAATCGACCTCGACATAGGCAATCCTCATGCCTGTTGTTGCCGCGGGTGAGTCCTGAACTGGCTTCTCGTCCATCTTGGGGCTGGAGTTGTTGCATGATGTCAGCATGAACGATGCAACTGCCAATGCCAACGAAATACGAATACTAATGTTTCTTTTCATCTTCTTTATATTTGTTCTTTTAAATTATCTTAACAATCACTGGGCTCCGCTGCAACAGCCTTACACTGGCGAATGCCATAGCTTTTCAGCATGAAGCACGCATATTTTACCATCATACGAAAGAAAAATGCTAATAGCAATTATTAACGTGCTAAATAACATATTTTCAAACATAATTCTGTAATTTTGCGGCTACAAAGATAATACAAATAAATCAATTTACAGGCATGAATGCCTCAAAAAAGAATTAACATGGATAAAAGAGACTTGAAACCAAGTTGCGTCTTCGAGCAATTTGCTCGGGTGTGCGAGATACCACGCCCCTCGAAGCGTGAAGAGAAGATGATTGAGTATCTGCGTAACTGGGGCTTAAGCCACAATCTTGAGACAAAGGTTGACAGCGTAGGCAATGTGCTCATAAAGAAACCCGCCACTCCGGGATATGAGGACAGGCAGACCGTGATACTGCAAAGCCACATGGACATGGTTTGCGACAAGCTGGTTGACAAAGAGTTTGACTTTGACAACGACTCCATACAGACTCACATTGAAGGTGAGTGGCTTACCGCCGACGGCACGACACTTGGCGCCGACGACGGTATCGGAGTGGCTATAGAATTGGCCATACTCGATTCTGACGACATAAAGCACGGGCCGTTGGAGTGTGTATTCACTCGCGACGAGGAAACCCAGCTCACCGGGGCGAGTGGCATGGAGGCTGGTTTCATGAACGGGGACATGCTGATAAACCTTGACAGTGAGGATGAAGGCCAGATATTCGTTTCGTGCGCAGGCGGACGTACAACAATAGCAACGTTTGATTTCAAAGCCGAGAAGGCACCGGCCGGCTATTTCTTCATCAAAGGATGGATAAAAGGGCTCAAGGGCGGACATTCGGGTGACGACATAGAGAAAAAGCGCGCCAATGCAATCAAGATTCTGGGCCGCTTCCTTTACAAGGAAATGCAGAGCCATGACATAAGGTTGGCTGCCTTCAATTCAGGCAAGATGCACAACGCCATCCCGCGTGACGGATCGTTCGTGATAGCTGTTCCCAACGACGCCAAGGAAAGCATACGCGCAGACTGGAACATCTTTGCGCACGACGTGCAAGAGGAATATCACGTGACGGACACCGACATGGAGTTTGGCATGGAAAGCACCGATGCCGCAGACGTAATGCCGCAGGAAGTTTCGGGCAAGTTCATCAGGGCAATACAGGCCGTAGACAATGGTGTGTTTGCAATATGCCAGGACAAGGCGCTCAACGGAATGGTTGAGACATCAAGCAACATAGCCAGCATAATTACCGACAATGGGAGCATCAAGATTGTTGCCTCGCAGCGCAGCAATGTGATGAGCAACCTTGAAAACCAGTGCAATACCATCAAGGCCCTGTTTGAATTGGCTGGCGCAAAGGTAGAGCAGACTGACGGTTACCCAGCATGGAAGATGAACCCAGACAGCAAACTGACCGACATTGCCGTTGATTCGTACAAGAAACTGTTTGGCAAGGAGCCCATCGTCCGCGGAATCCACGCAGGACTCGAGTGCGGCCTTTTCTCCGAAAGGTATCCCAATCTCGACATGGTGTCGTTTGGCCCGACATTGCGCGGAGTGCATACGCCGGATGAGAGACTGCACATACCCACGGTCGAGATGGTGTGGAACCACCTTCTTGACATTCTTGACAACATACCCACAAAATAGGAATATGAAAATAAGACACATTTTGTTGTCATCTGCAATGCTGTTGCTCGCTTCGTGCGGGCAACAGCATAAAGCCGAATCTGTTGTAGAAGACTTTATGGAAAACAACCTGAAAGATGCCTCTGCTCTGCAAATAGTTGAGTACAGTGATATTGACTCAACGAGGTATCTTAATGACTCTATAATAAATAAGCTGCGGAATACTGCCAAAAACTTGTCGATGTATGCCGGGCGCACAGAGTTTGCCAAGAGGAACAAAGACGAAAAGCTCATTATCATAAGGGTGAGATACAAGATTAACGGGCAGGATTTCCATGACACCTTTTATTTAAATAAGGAGATGACCGGCGTCATAGCGCTGAAAAACAATTAATCTACCGTTGTTTGTAAAATTAATTAGAAAAAATTTGGTAGTGTGAAATAAAAGCAGTACCTTTGCATCGCATTTGAGAGAAGATGCCTAAAGAAAAGAAAATCTGAGGAAGTTTGGGTGAGTGGCTGAAACCAGCAGTTTGCTAAACTGCCGTGCGAGTTTATCGTACCGGGGGTTCGAATCCCCCAGCTTCCGCGGAATAAGGTATTGCGGTGGATTCATCTAATGGTTAGGATACAAGATTCTCAATCTTGGCATAGGGGTTCGATTCCCCTATCCACTACAAAGAAGGCCCGGAGTTTCTTCGGGCCTTTTTATTTCACTATGTCCATATATGCAGAACGAAACAATTTCAAGAACAAAACAACTATTAGGCGATGCGGCCATAAAGACATTGGAACACTGCCGTGTGGCTGTGTTCGGTGTAGGTGGTGTGGGCGGCTATGCCGTTGAGGTGCTTGCCCGTAGCGGTGTCGGCCAACTTGACTTGTTTGACAATGACCGCGTAAGCCTGTCTAACATAAACAGGCAAATCATAGCTTTGCATAGCACCGTTGGGAAACTAAAGGTTGATGTTGCCAAGGAGAGAGTTATGGACATAAACCCTGAATGCTCAGTTTTTGCCCATGCCGTATTTTATCTGCCTGACAACGCAGACAACTTTGACTTGACAAGATATGATTATGTGCTCGACTGCATAGACACGATAGCTGCCAAATTAGAGCTGGTGAAACGCTGTAAGTCGCAGGGCATACCTGTTATCAGTTCTATGGGCGCTGCAAACAAAATGGATCCTACCGCATTTTGCGTGACCGACATATTCAAGACAAAGATGGATCCAATAGCAAAGGTAATGCGAAAGAAACTGAAAGAGCTTGGCATAAGAAAACTGAAGGTTGTTTGCAGCTATGAGCAGCCAATAAAGATTGTATGTGACGATGGTGGCAATCCGTCGAGGCATGTTCCGGCAAGCAATGCTTTCGTCCCTGCCGCAGCAGGGTTGGTGATGGGCAGCGAGGCTGTCAAGGAGCTGATTGGCTACAATACGAAATAAAGATTTGTGGAACAATCAATCACGAGCGCCATTGCAACTATGTAATGGCGCTCGTGATTAATATGTCAAGGATGGCTGTTATGCAGCAACAAATAGTAAATGACAAATATCCTGAAACGCCGTGATGTCTTATTAACCTGAACACAAGACAGAAAAATACAATCAGTTCCATCCCCCTTGCATCCGGGAAGAACATTCTGAATCATTTATATCATTATGGTTGCTGTTTTTCTGGATTTACATTATTCCATGCCATAATTGGACAATTCCAGCATGTCCTTCATACAGCTTTTTGCTTACCGAATGCCACAATTTATTGAAGCAAATGTTTGGGGCATTTATTTTGCGGTTTTGTTGTGCGTTTACAAAAATTAATTTACCTTTGCAAGGTAAACATATAATACCTAAAAGCTAAATCATTATGTAATGAATACATTAGAATACCTTAAAGTGTTTTTTGTATGCACTGTTCTCATGTTTGTCTTTCCGATGGCAGGCATTGCGACAGACAATGTCCTCACACGTCTCGACCGCTGTCTCGACAGCAGCAGCTTGTATGACGCGGCCAAGGCTAATGAGATTGCCGAGCTAAATAGAAAGGCAATATCAGCCACTAACGACAGAGAGCGATTCATGATGTACTTGCGGCTTTACAAGGCATATGAGTCTTATAAATACGACTCCGCCTCTGTATATGCAGACAAGGCATATAGCCTTGCATGTAAGATTAACTCCTACGATTTTATTGTAGAATCCGTTTGTGCCAAAGTGTTCTGCCTATTGTCTGCCGGCATGTATAAAGAAGCATTCGACGAACTTAATGTGGTGGACATTGCCAAGGCCTCGCTCCCTTGCCGCTACAAGTACTATTTCGTAAAGTGGCGCCTTCTTGCCGATGCTGCTGACTACTGCCATACCGAACCCTATTATTCCAAATACATCCGCGAGGCCCACAGTCTTGCAGACTCCTTGCTAAGCGTTAACGGCAACACACTGATGGTGCCATATATAAAAGGTATGCAACTTATGAAGGAGGGAAAGTATGACAAAAGCATAGACTTTTTCTTGCAAACACTTAAGGACAAACGCCTCGGCATGCATAATCGTGCCATCTGCGCCTCGTGCGTGGGCTGGATGTACAGAAATCTTGGTGATAAGAAAAGAGGGCTAGACTATCTTGCTGAATCTGCCATGTGCGACATAAAGTCGTCGACAAAGGAGACAACAGCGTTGAGGCAGGTCGGAGAACTATTGTATGCCGACGGCGATTACAACCATGCAATAACTTACGTACAGAAAGCACTTGATGACGCCAACTTCTACAATGCGAGGCAACGGAAACTTGAAATAGGTAGCATACTGCCAATAATACAAGAAGTGAGATATAAAGATATGGCATGGCAGAGAAATATCATGCTCCTGTGTGCAATATTAGCGTGCGCGCTGCTTGTTGTACTTGCTGCTGGTACTGTAATAATTCGTAAGCAGATGAAGAAGTTGCAGCAGCCAAAGGATACTATCGAAGAACACAATCGCCAACTTGCAGTAGCGAATGGACAGCTATCGGAGGCAAACAAGATAAAGATAGAGTATATTGGTAAGCTGTTCTATGTAAGTTCTGAGCACTTCTGCAGCATGGAGAAACTATACCGTACCATCGACCGAAAGATTGCCGCAAGGCAATATGATGACTTGCGACGTTCTTTGTCTGAGAAAACAATTGTGGAGTACAGGAAGAATATGTACGAGGATTTCGATGAAGTGTTCCTGCAGCTTTTCCCCGACTTCGTGGAGAAATATAACAGACTCTTTAATGATCCGGAAAAGAAAGATGACAATGACGGAAAAACTCTTACCAACGAGATGCGAATATTTGCACTCATCCGCCTAGGCATCACCGATTCAGAGAGAATTGCAAAGTTTCTTAATTACTCAGTAAATACAATTAACACGTATAAGTCGAGAGTAAAAAACAAGTCGAATGTGAACAATGACATCTTTGAGCAAAAGATAATGGAGATATAAACATTTATATTACGATTATACAATCAAAGGAGCTTGATTTTGTAACACCTTACCATTAAGGATGTTACAAAAGCCGAGCTCTTTTTTTGCTTATACATTCCTTATCTATTTTTGAGCATATGGCATTTTAAATTATTTTTGCAGCGTAAACATTAACAACCTAAAATTAGTAACAACAATGAGAAAACATCTGTTAACAAAATTGCTCGTACCTTTGTTATTGGTAGCGACAAACATTCTCCTCATTTCGTGCAATACCGTTGAGGACGGAGGATATGTGGCTCCAATCACATTGTATGAGAAAGTTGCCGGTCACTGGATGGTGAATTCCGTCACCCAGACTGATGAACTTGAGTCTACAAAGATGCCGATTACAGATTTGTTCGACTTCGACACGTTTGGCATAAATCTATCAGTTGACGAGAACAACAACCCTGCAAACTTTATGGTGGAAGGCAACGCACCGGCCATCATCCCCGTCTCAGGAACATGGAAGATGGCCAATCCGTTCATAAACTCAGACGGCTCTTCGGCCGATATAGTGCTCAACGACGGTGTACACCTTACGTTGACATCAGTACCGGGGACTAATCCAGTGCTAGAGTTCAAACTTACTCGTTCACAGAACGGCAAACCTTTTGTGTCGTACACTTACAACCTCACCCCTACGGCAATGTCTGCAACATCATCAAATAAAAAATAAAACAAGAGGACATATCTATGAAAAGGCGCATCTTACTTACAGCATTTGTGTTCGCGGCATTGGTAACAGCCATTGGAGCCAAGGCCGCACCAAGGTAGGAACTCCCGTTTGCTGGACAGTTCCGGCAATCTATACACCCGATCAAGAGGTGACGTTCTATTATGATGTGACAGACGTTGGTTTCCCCGAGGGAGTAGACCTATATCTATGGGCATGGCAGCCAACAGAGCCAGACACAGGCAACGGCAACAACTCGTCCGACTTTGCGAAGCTAACGTATCTTGGCGACAATATCTATTGCAAGACGATGGTGCCTACGGAATATTTTCATTCTGATGTGACTACAATGAACGGCGACAACTTCCCGGGCTTCTGGCAGCAGCTCAAGACCAAGCAAGATGATCTATGGAGCACAGAGTTCGCCGCCCCCGACAGCCGCACAGAATGGGCTGAGATAATGAAGAAAACCAATCAGGGCGTGTTTGTTTATTCGGGGAGGAAATCTACTGGCTTTACTGATAAATGGACTATCAACCAACCACTCACGTTAATATTCAATCCAGGCGTGTTCCAGGTGAACGGCATACCTATGTCTGAATTTGAAAATACCACTGGCTTTCAGGGATTCAACTTCCACTCAGGAATTGACGACTGGACATATCTGCAGGGCGTGAAAGTGTGGATTCCTGACTGCATGGCCAAGACAAGGCTCACAAAACTGTCAAATGGCTACTGGTCAATAAGCATGTCGTCACCTTACGACTACTACAGCTACAACTATGCCGACGACGGATCCCGAGTCAGCACCGGCCTTGAGAGCGACTACGAGCCTACCAACATCGCTTGGCTTTTGGTCGGGATTGTCAATGGTGACTGGGGCGGTACGTGCCCCGACCAATCAACGCAGGCTGGACAGGCTGTACCTTATCCAGACCCGATATTTTCTTATTTCCCGTCGAGGCTGTCTTCGCTTGACATACTGACATTGACACGTCAGTACAATGGCAAACTTGATGGTGAGCTGGCGTACACCATTACTGTCGGCGGCAAGACTATCACCGGAGTGATGGACGGTAAACGAGACAAACGCCAGGCCTCCATAAACCTGCTCGACGAGCTCAAAGGCATTAAAGCTCTAGAGATGAATCTCAGTATAAGGAACGCAAGCGGGAAAGAAGTGGTTAACACAATGATTCCTCTTGTGCCGCTGTCTGAAGTAGAATAAACAAATACCGACCAACTATTAATGAAGAAAACAATGGACTACAAGCATTTCCAAATATTCAAGGTAACATTTCTTTTATTCATGATGTTGCTGTCCGGCCAAAGTTCCTTGGCCCAGAAAATAATTGCATCGGGCACTGTTTCCGATCCAAACGGTATTCCACTTACAGGAGCGTCTGTGCGTGAGGCAGGCACACAGAATGGAGCTGTCACTGACCTTGATGGCAAATTCTCGTTATCTTGCGACAATTCGGGCACTTTAGAGATATCTTATCTCGGCTACATCACCAAGAATGTCAAGGCCGGCAAGGGTCTTATAGTCACCCTTGAGGAGAATGCCACCATGTTCGCAGAGATGGAAGTGGTTGGCGTTGGCTATGGCACTATGCGCAAGAACGATCTGACCGGTTCGATTGCCAGCGTCAATGCCAAAGACCTTAATCATGGCGTCATTACCAGCACTGAGCAGATGCTACAAGGAAAAGTGGCCGGTCTTTCTATAGTTCAGAGTTCTGGTTCGCCGGAGAATGGTGCGTCCATACGACTGCGTGGTGGTACATCGCTTTCAGCAAGCAACAGTCCTCTCATCGTTGTCGACGGCATTCCAGGGGTTGACATGAACACTGTACAGCCATCGGAGATACAGAGCATCGACGTACTCAAAGATGCCTCGGCAGCGGCTATATACGGTAGCCGTGGTGCCAACGGCGTCATCATAGTGACGACAAATCGCCATGCTGGTGACAGTGAGAAACTCAGTGTGCAGTATAACGGCTATGTGGCTTTTTCCAGTCAGGCAAAATACCTTGATGTTTTGTCCGCAAATCAGTGGCGCGGCTACGTACGTGAAAATAAAGTGCTAGACGCACAAGACTATGGTGCTAACACCGACTGGCAGAAAGAGCTGACGCGCACAGCCGTTTCCCCACTCTCACAACGTTCTCTTCAGCAGCTCGCGGAAAAACTCGGGCTACAGCGGTTCGCTCACATACCAGAACAACCAGGGCGTTGTGAAGCGTAACAATTTCACACGCCTTGCCGCAAGTCTCAGCGCCTATCAGAAGACTCTCGGCGGCAGGATTACACTTAGGGAAGCCATCCATGCCAACTTCGACACATGGCACCCCACCGATTCACGCATCTTTGAGCGTGCATTCAACCTGAACCCCACTTTCCCCGTATACAATGCAGACGGCTCTTACGCACAACTCAACGGAACAAATACAGAGAATCCTGTGGAGATACTGAACAACCGAACCGACGACCAAAAGCGCCACCGGCTCCTCGGGTACTTCAAGGTTGACTATGAGTTCATTCCCGGGCTCACTGCCACCGCCAACATCAGCTACGAGTACAACCGGGCCACAAGCGGACTCTACAAGCCCACTTATTCCCGCATGGAAGGACAGAGCGAGAAAGGATGGGGCCAGCGCACGGAGGCTGAATACACCAATCGCCAGATAGAAACTTACCTCACATACGACAAACAGTTGACCGACATACACCATATCAACTTCATGGCCGGTTACTCCTATCTCGACAACACCGCCGAGGGCTTTGGCGCAACGCGCATCGGCTTTGATACAAACGCCTTTGGCTACAACAATCTCGGGGCCGGCACAGACTTCCGTCAAGGCGATGTTTACTCTTACAAGAATTCCTCAAAACTCCTCTCATTCTACGGCCGCGCCAACTACAATCTAATGGACAAGTATATGGTTACCGTAACCTTGCGGCGTGACGGCAGCTCACGCTTTGGCAAAGACCACAAGTGGGGAACATTCCCGTCGGTTTCGGCGGCATGGCGCATAGGCAGCGAGAAATTCATGGAGTCTGCATCAAACTGGCTCGACAACCTGAAGCTCCGCTGGGTTATGGTGTCACCGGCAATCAGAACGGCGTAGCCCCGTACAAGAGCCTTGCGGTGCTCTCATCTGCCGGCGCGGCTTATTATGATGCTTCGACGGGCACATGGAAGAATGCTTATGTGCAGTCGCAGAACACCAATCCCGCCCTTAAGTGGGAGTCGACGGCACAGTGGAACGTCGGTGTTGACTTCGGCTTCCTCAATCGCATCGACGGTACTCTTGAATTCTATCGCAAGAAGACCAGTGACCTGCTATGGACATATCCCGTTCCACAGCCGCCTTACCTCGTGGGCACGATGCTCGCCAACGTAGGCGACATGGTCAACAAGGGTGTTGAACTTACCATCGGAGCAACCATCCTGCGCTCCAAGGACTTCTCGGTGAGTGCCAACGCTTCTATAGCCTACAACAGCCAGAAGATAACTAAGCTCTCTAACGATAACTACCAGGCTACAGGCCTCCAGGCCGGTTCATTGCACAACATTCGCGGTTTGAGCGGCATCTACTCCCAGGTTATTGAGGAAGGTTATCCCGCCGGTGAGTTCTATGGCAACGTATGCCAAGGCATCGACGCGGAAGGCAATTATATCCTTAAGGCCGATGAGAATGGCGAGGCCGTGAAGGAGCACCTCGGTTCGGCCATACCAAAGTGGAATCTTGGTATTTCTATAAACGCAGCTTATAAGGACTTTGACTTTAGCATGTCCGGCTACGGCATGTTTGGCCATAAGATACTCAACGCCACGAAGATGGAACTTTACGACGCCACGCGTCTGCCATCACAGAACACTCTTGATGAATTCCTCGGCAGCGGCATCAAGTCTGGGGCTGTATATTCCGACTACTTCATCGAGAAAGGCAATTTCTTCCGCATGCAGAACATCACCATCGGCTATAGTATACCGGGCGTAAAGAAGGCTGGCCTTGAGCGTGTGCGCTTCTACTTCACCGCCGAGAACCTGTTCGTGCTCACCGGATATTCAGGAATGGATCCTGAGGTATACATCCCCGACAATGTGCTCAGTGGCCCCGGTATAGACAGGCTTATAACAGACAGTTCCACAAGTGAGGGCTCAACATTCTCGCCGCGTCCGCGCACGTTCTCATTCGGGGTCAACGTGGCGTTCTAAATACTCAACTGACGTATTATAACTTTAAACACAAAGATAATAATCATGAAGATAAAGACTTATACTGCGCAATGCTAAGCAGCGCCCTTGTATTTTCGAGCTGTACAAATCTCGATGAGGAGCTGTACAATCTGGTCTCTGCCGACGAGTACGGAAAGACAGAGAGTGAGATTAACACAATCGTTGGTGGTGCTTATGCGTCACTGCGAGGCTACGGCTCATCTACAGATGAGGGCAATGGCGTTAACTGCTACCCTGCCAGCGAATACGTGTTCTTCCTCAACGAGTGCAGCAGTGACGAGGCTTGCATACCAACCCGAGGCACCGATTGGTACGATGGCGGACGCTATCAGCAGTTGCAGCGCCACAACTGGACGGCAGACAACACTTGTGTGCTGGCAGGATGGAGATACGCCTTCGTGGTGGTGTCGAAGGTGAACGCAATCGTCTATCAGGTTGAACAGAGCGGACTCACTGATGAAGCTAAGCAAAAGGTGAATGCAGAGCTTCGCGACCTGCGTGCATACTATTACTACCTGCTTCTTGATGGGTTTGGCAATGTGCCTATTACCACCGACTTCACCCAGACCGAACTGCCGGTCAACTCCACACGAAAGGAAGTGTATGACTTCGTTGAGAAAGAGCTCACCGAGGTCATCGACCTGCTGCCATCCGGAGTACAGTATGGTCGCTTCACCAAGAACGTGGCCAACACCCTCCTGGCACGTCTCTACCTCAACGCCGAGGTATATACCGGTACTCCGCAGTGGCAGAAATGCCTGGATGCCTGCGACAAGGTGTCGGGCTATTCGCTCACACCCGATTACAAGGCAAACTTCCTCATAAAGAACGAGACATCAACTGAGATTATCTTCGCCATACCTTACGATCACAAGCAGGGCACCACAGGCAATTACCTTGCCTCTATGACCTATCATTACAACCAAAAATGGGCGTTCTCAGCTGACGGCTCATATCAATGGTGCGGCAACGGCATCTGCGCCCAGCCCGGTTTGTACTCTTCTTATGAGGAGGGCGACAACCGTCGCGACAAAACTCTCCTGATAGGCCAGCAGTATCGTGCCGACAATGGTTCTGAAGTGCTTATGGACAATGGTGACCCCCTGTGCTATACTGAGGAGATAAATAGCATCGACGATGCCACTAAGCCACAGGGAGCGCGTCTTGCCAAGTACGAGTGGAGTGCCACGGACCCTTGGGAGCGCGACAACGATTGGGTGCTCATGCGCTACGCCGAGGTGCTGATGATGCAGGCTGAGGCCAACTATCGTCTCGGATACACATCGACGGCTCTCAACTATATCAACAAGATTCGTGAGCGTGCCGGGCTGCCCGGCCTCACCGACCTTGACGAGCAGAAGCTTGACGACGAATGGAAGCATGAGTTTGCCTTCGAGGGACTGCGTCGCACAACCAACATACGCTTCGGCACCTACTTCAAGTCTTGGTGGGAGAAAGATGATGACGCTGATGACCACCATACCGGCATATTTCCCATACCAGCAGAGGAACTGAAGAAGAATCCCAACCTGCGTCAGAACCCCGGCTATTCAGATAACTGATCACCAGGAAAAGATGAAAAGGTTATTGCTTTACACAATGCTTTTCACTGTTTGCGCCGTCATGCTGCCATCATGCAGCGACAGCAATGACGGCGACAGTGGAAACGGTGATAAGGATTACACAGAAACGGTGAAGTCCGTATTGCCCACCAAGACAAACAACATGAACGTGTATGTCCATTTCATGCCTTGGTTCGAGACATCCTCGTCGAGCCTCGACGGAAAATGGGGTTGGCACTGGATCATGAACACCTCGATTGATCCTTCTACGGTAGATGTCGCCTCGCACTATCATCCCCTAACAGGCCCTTACGCATCTGGCGACGGAACCATTCTCAAATACCAATGCTTGCTGATGAAGTATTCAGGCGTTGACGGTGTTATGGTTGATTGGTACGGTTCAGATGCCGACAATACCACTGCGCGCCATACAAGCAACACAGAGGCCTTGTTCAGCATAATCGAGAAGACCGGCCTAAAGATGGCCATTGTCTATGAGGACCAGACGCTGTCTAAAGTTTCTGACCCTGTTGCAAAAGGTCGTGAAGACATGAGATACCTCGCCACGCATTTTTTCCAATCCGACAACTATGCCAAAGTGAGAGGCAAACCGCTGCTCCTCGTATTCGGGCCACAAGCTGTCAAGACGCCCAAGCTGTGGTTTCGCATTTTCCAAGCACTAACGGACAGACCGGCCTTTGTGGTGCTCAACGGCCACTCCTCACTTGTCAACGATGAGTCATATTCCAACAGCATGGGCGAATATCTTTGGGTCAATGCGTCTTCCGACAGCTGGTACAGATGGGCGAAAGGCAAATTCGACTTTGTCATTGGCGGCGCCATGCCCGGCTTCAAGGACTATTATAAGGAGGGCAACGCCGGAGACGGCTATGCTTCCTATGATGACGAGGGTGGGTCGCTCTTCGACAGACAGCTGAGGGCGGCCGGCGACGCCGGACTACAGTGGCTGCAAGTCTCGACATGGAATGACTATGGCGAGGGCACAATCATAGAACCTACCGCCGAATTTGGTTACCGCTATCTATCAAAGTTGCAGGCCTTCACCGGAGTAGGCTACAAAGAGTCAGACCTACAGCTTATATATAGGTGGTACACTCTCATGGTGAAACATGCGTCAGACTGTTCCGCGCTCAAGACTCTCGATGAGTGTTTCAACCTGTTGAACACTCTTCAGCCTGACAAGGCATCCCAACTGATGGACAATCTTTAATGTATCAACAATGTTTAAGAAACAAAACCATTTATGCCGTTGCCTGGCCGCCGCGCTACTGTTCGTGGCGGCCCCGGCGGCGGGCTTTGCGGCCGATGTGGTGACTTCGCCCGATGGAAGCATCAAGGTGACGATAGGTGTCAAGGACGGCAGGCCGTATTACACTGTCAATCACAACGACAAAGTTGTGGTCAACACGTCCTATCTTGGTTTTCGGCTCAGCGACGCACCGTTCGACAACGATTTCATGATAACGTCAAAGTCAAGGAACACGAAGCATGAGACGTGGACACAGCCGTGTGGGGAGGATCGCGTTGTAGACTGCCACTACAATGAGCTCCGTGTCAACCTGCAGCAGAAGGACAGGCTGAGACGGCAGCTCTCTTTGATGTTCCGAGTATTCAACGACGGGCTGGGCTTCCGCTATGAGTTTCCGCGCCAAAAGAACCTTGGTGACTTCCAGATAATGGAAGAGAAAACACAGATTGCCATGCCGGTTGATGCCGAGGCATGGACCGAACCCACCAATCGAACCCGATACTATGAGGCTCTTTGGACGAAAGCTCCGCTCAGCACTAAGGACACCGTATCTACGCCAATCACCATAGAGGTAGGCGACTCACTGTTTATGGTGCTCCACGAAGCCAACCTCACCGACTATGCGAGTCTCAATTATACTCCGCGCCATCTCCCCGGAGCGGCTGTGACACTCGTCGCGGCACTCACACCTTGGAGCAACGGCGTTAAGGTGTATGCCACAGCTCCGTTCGTATCGCCATGGCGTACAATAACCATCACTAAGACTCCCGGTGAGCTCATAACGTCGAAACTGATGCTCAATCTCAATGAACCTTGCAAGATAGCTGACACTTCGTGGATTACAACAGGAAAATATGTCGGCATTTGGTGGGGAATGCATATGAGTGATTATACTTGGAGTCAAGGGCCGAATCCCGGAGCGACTACATATAATGCCAAAAGATACATCGACTTTGCCGCTCGCCATCACATGAAAGGGGTGCTAGTGGAAGGTTGGAACTATGGTTGGGACGGCGACTGGACAAAGGACGGCGACAAGTTCAGCTTCACCAATGCTTACCCAGACTACGACCTCGAGGGCCTTCAGCGCTATGCTCTCGACAGAGGCGTAAGCCTTGTGGCACACAACGAGACAGGCGGCGCGGCAAGTAACTATGAGAACCAGCTCGACAGCGCGTTTTCTCTTTACCGGCGGCTTGGCATAAAGGTCATAAAGACGGGTTACGTCAATCCCCTCATGGATGACAAGGAAGACCAGCACTCGCAGTACGGCATACGCCACTACCGGAAGGTCTTGGAGACGGCGGCAAAATATCACATCATGGTCATCAACCACGAACCGGCCATGCCATCAGGTCTCTGCCGCACGTGGCCAAACCTGATGTCGGGTGAGGGCATGCGCGGACAGGAGTACAACGCGTGGAGCTCAGATGGGGGCAACCCGCCGTATCATGTTTGTGTATTACCGTTCACGCGCGGCCTTGCAGGAGCAATGGACTTCACTCCTGGCATTTTTGACTTTACAAATAAGGCACAGCCAGGCACTCGCCCGCAAACCACCGTCACGAAGCAACTTGCAGAGTACATACTGCTATATTCACCGTGGCAGATGGCTGCGGACAAGATAGAGAACTATGAAGGTCATCCCGCCTTCAGTTTCATAGAGACCGTGCCCACAAATTTCGAGAAGACGGTGGTGCTTGACGCGAAGATTGGCTCATTTCTGACTATCGCCCGAAAAGACCGATACAGCGACGATTGGTATGTGGGGAGTGCGACGGATGAAAACCCGCGTGACATCACAGTCTACTTCTCCTTCCTCGACAAAGACAACCAGTATGTCGCTGAGGTGTTTTCCGACGGGCCAGGAGCCGACTATCGTACAAATCCCTATCCGATAAGCTATGAAAGGATATTGGTGAAAAGCAACGACTCCCTTAAAATACATCTCGCACCAAGCGGTGGCGCAGTGATAAGAATTAAATATGCAAGATAACATAACGTGAGTTCGATGAATTATAACTATTTGTAAATTTGGTGATTAGCGAAAATT
>ENA-OPVK01000188-OPVK01000188.1-human-gut-metagenome-genome-assembly--contig:-NODE-188-length-50253-cov-11.023607_pt1 | contig 50253 bp, 36 predicted proteins | sample MGYA00241495_ERZ501982 | MGnify/ENA primary metagenome ERZ501982 (study PRJEB25962, sample SAMEA2042002) | human gut metagenome | biome: human gut; feature: human-associated habitat; material: faeces...
TCAAATTTTCTTTTGAACTTCTTCAGCGCTTTTTCAATGTTTTCGCCTTCTTTTACTGGAACTACAATCATGTTTTTTAAATTAAATGTATGTTGTTACTAAAATATTTATGCATTTTATTTGCGGCGCAAAATTACACATACTTTCTTTATTCACAAAACTTTCCGACATATTTTCTTTGGAATTTCCTAGAATTTATAACTTTGTGACTTCAGAAAATCAAGTTAACACCAAATCAATCAACCTACCATGAAGCAGATTACAGACAGAATAGAAGCTCTCCGCGCCTTTATGAAACAAAAAGGAATAGCAGCTTTCATCACTCCCAGTACTGATCCGCATTCCGGAGAATATGTACCGGCACATTGGGAATCGCGCAAGTGGATTTCAGGATTCACCGGTTCAGCCGGGACCGTAGTCATCACGACCAGCCAAGGAGGATTATGGACCGACTCCCGTTATTTCCTTCAGGCTGCCGAGCAACTGCAAGGAAGCGGACTGACCCTATTCAAAGACAGATTGCCCGAGACTCCAGATATACCGTCGTGGTTAGGACAAGTACTGACCCCAGGAGATAAAGTGGGAATCGACGGATGGGTAACCACTACAGCCGAGGCACAATCATTAAAGACAGCATTGGCCCAGAACGGCCTTGAACTGATTTCAGTTGAAGATCCTTACGAAAGTTTGTGGAAAGACCGCCCTGCCCTACCGATGAATGCTCCGTTCATTTTGCCATTGACCTATTGTGGAACAGACAGTACAACCAAGATTGAAAAAATTCGTCAACAAATCCGGGCCAACCAGGCAGATGGCATGCTGGTTTCTGCGCTCGATGAGATTGCCTGGACATTAAATATGCGGGGAAATGACGTACATTGCAATCCGGTATTTGTCAGTTACCTGCTCATCACCGAACAACGTACCGTCCTCTACATCTTACCGGAAAAACTGACTCTGGAAATCCAAGAATATTTAAACAAGCTACAGGTGGAAATCCAAGACTACCGGAATGTGGAAAAAGGATTACGGGAATATGCCGGAAAGGCTATTCTGCTTCCCCCAAGCACCAACTACAGCCTCTACCAGGCTGCCGCCTCAGCAACGACAGTCGTCACAGCCCTCTCACCGGTACTTTACCTGAAGGCCATCAAGAACGATACAGAGATTGCTGGCTTTCATGCCGCGATGAAGCGCGATGGAGTTGCAATGGTACACTTCCTGAAATGGCTGAAGGAAACCGTCAAGCAACTACTGGTCACCGAAGTGACACTCGATGAAGCGCTCTACCGCTTCCGGGCTGCACAGGAAAATTTCAGAGGTATCAGTTTCGACACCATTGCCGGATATGCCGCCCACGGAGCCATTGTCCATTATGAAGCGACACCGGAAACAGCCGCCACCCTCCATCCGAAAGGAATGTTACTGCTAGACAGTGGTGCCCAATATTTGGACGGGACTACCGACATTACCCGTACCATCGTACTGGGACCTGTCACCGAAGAAGAGAAGCGTGACTACACATTGGTTCTGAAAGGAATGATCCAACTTTCCATGGCCGAATTTCCTCACGGTACCTGTGGCACACAACTGGATGTACTGGCCCGTCAGTTCATGTGGAAAGCCGGTATCAATTACGGACACGGTACAGGACACGGAGTCGGTCATTTTCTCAATGTACACGAAGGCCCCCATCAGTTCCGAATGAACCACATGCCGGCTTTACTGCTACCAGGAATGACTGTCACCAACGAACCGGGTATCTACAAAGAAGGCCGCCATGGCGTACGGATCGAAAATACCATGCTGATAGTGAACAGTAAGCAGACAGAATTCGGTTCTTTCTATAAATTCGAGGCACTCACCTGCTGCCCGATTGACAAAGAGGCAATTCTCACAGAGATGTTGAGTCCGGAAGAAACAGCCTGGCTGAACGATTATCATGCATGGGTCTACCGTGAGTTAAGCCCATCGTTGAACGAAGATGAAAAAGCATGGCTGGCCGAAGCTACCGCTGCCCTCTGATTTCAAGAATTGCTTTTAACCGCAACAAATAGTCCCCTCCTGATTTACATGGAGCACTCAACAAAACGATTTTCAAACCTTATCCGTACAATAAAAAATCGATAAAATATGGCACTCATCAAATCTGTCCGCGGCTTTACTCCTGTCATCGGGGAAAACTGCTACCTGGCCGACAACGCCACCATCATAGGCGATGTAATCATGGGACACGACTGCAGTATCTGGTTCAATACCGTATTGCGGGGCGATGTCAATTCCATCCGCATCGGCGACCGGGTAAACATCCAGGACGGTAGCGTTCTGCACACGTTGTATGAAAAATCGACCGTCGAAATCGGTAACGACGTATCGATAGGACACAATGTCACCCTACATGGAGCAACTGTGAAAGACAATGCGCTGATTGGTATGGGCTCTACCCTACTCGACCATGCAGTGGTCGGTGAAGGCGCCATCGTTGCAGCCGGAGCCCTGGTATTGGCCAACACTGTCATCGAGCCCCATACCTTATGGGGAGGCGTTCCGGCTAAATTCATCAAGCATGTCGACCCGAAACAAAGCAAAGAATTGAACCAGAAGATAGCTAATGGATACCTGATGTATGCATCCTGGTTCAAGAATGAAGACTAACCGGACTCTTACAGGAAAGATACCGATATTATAAACGGGAGGCTTGAAACCCGATGTTCCAAGCCTCCCGTTATTCCTATAAAGGACCGTACTTTATAATTGTCCGATTAACACGGCTACATCTTCTTCGCGGGTCGCCCAACTGGTAGCAATACGTACGGCAGTATGATCTTCATCCACCTTCTCCCAAATTTCCACACCAACTGTCTTGGAGAGTTCTTCCAGACGTCTGTTCTCCATAATAACAAACAACTGGTTGGTTTCCGGCTCTATCAGGAACCGATAGCCTTTCTCACGTAAAGCAGAGACAATGCGGTCGGCCATATCAATGGCATGACGGGCTATCCGGACATACAGGTCATCAGTGAACAAGGTATCGAACTGTAACCCGAGCAACCGGCCTTTGGCCAACAGAACGCCGCGCTGCTTTACGATGGTATCAAACTGTTTCACCAGTCCGGGGTGAGTAAAGACGACTGCTTCACCGAACAAAGCACCGACCTTAGTACCTCCAATATAAAAGATGTCACACAAAGCGGCAATATCCTTCAATGTCACATCAGTTCCATGAGCAGCCAGTCCATACCCCAGACGTGCACCATCCAGGAACAACGGAATCTGATGTTTACGGCAGACTGCCGATAAAGCCTTCAGTTCCTCCAGTGTATAGAGTGTCCCGTATTCAGTAGGATGAGAGATATAAACCATGGCCGGTGCCACCATGTGGTCCCAACTGGGACCGGCATAAAACTCGGTGACATATCTGTCTACATCTTCTGCCGCCAGTTTACCGTTACGATGTGGTAATCCCAGCACTTTATGACCTCCAGCCTCAACCGCACCGGCTTCGTGCTGGTTGATATGGCCGCTTTCGGCAGCCATCACGCCTTCATAAGGACGGAGAACCGAAGTGATGACCGTAGCATTAGTCTGTGTTCCACCTACCAGGAAGTGCACCGAAGCTCCCGGACAACCGCAGGCCTGCCGGATTTTCTCACGCGCTTCCGCACAATAATGATCAGTTCCATACCCAGGAGTTTTCTCCATATTCGTCTGCATCAGGCGTTCCAGGATTAACGGATGAGCGCCTTCCATGTAATCACTCAAAAAATACTGCATAGCCCCTAAATTAAATATTTGAACGGCTTTACCGTCATTCAAAGTTTTACTTCTTTCATGATTTTATCCAAAGCTCCGGCATTATTCCGGACATAATTTCCGGCCTTCTTCCCTGCTTTGTCCAGGAATCCGTAATCGGTACGGAACTTGTCCATCAGTCCGTTGAAATCAGCTGCTCCATGGATTTCAAACCCACCTTTTGCTTCCTTAAGTCCTTGAGCTTCCATAAATTTCTGATTATTCGGCCCAAAGAAGACTGGCATACCGTATACGGCCGCTTCCAGCGTATTGTGTATGCCAACTCCGAAACCACCTCCGATGTAAGCAATCTCACCGTAGCGGTAAATGGAAGAAAGCAGGCCGAAGCAATCGATAATCAGGCAGTCAGCCTGACGGGCTTTTTCTTCGGTAATCTGCGAATAACGCACTACCGGCCTTTCCAGCTTCCGGATGATTTCTACAATATGGCTTTCATTGATGACATGAGGAGCGATAATCAGTTTCATGTCCCGGTGAGCATTGAAATAAGGAATGAAGATATCCTCATCCGGCGCCCAGGAGCTTCCGGCCACCAAGGTCAAAGTCTCTCCCCGGAACAGTTCTACCATCGGCAGTTCTTTTGCCTGCCGGCAGATTTCCAGAACCCGGTCGAAACGGGTATCCCCCACCACGGTCGTGTTGGTTATTCCTATTTTTTTCAGAAGTTCCACCGATTCCTGATTCTGCACAAAAAGATGGGCAAAGCATTTCAGGATAGACCGATATTCTCCTCCGTACCAACGGAAGAACAGTTGCTCCGGACGGAAGATGGAAGACACACTATATACAGGTATCTCCCGACGGTTCAGTTCTGTCAGATAGTTCTTCCAGAACTCATATTTAATGAAGAAAGCCATACACGGACGAGCCAGTTCTACAAACCGACGCGCGTTGGCAGGTGTATCCAACGGCAGATAACATACCACATCGGCCCCCTTATAATCCTTCCGCACCTCGTATCCCGAAGGAGAGAAGAAAGTCTGCAGAATCTTATAGTCCGGATAACGTTTCCGGATTTCTTCAATCAACGGCCTGCCCTGTTCGAATTCTCCCAGGGATGCCGCGTGAAACCAGATGTATTTCGCCTGCCGGTCAATACGCTGCTGTAACACAGTGAAGGCGTCTTTCTCACCTTTCACCATGACCGATACCTTCTTACTGAAAAGTGCAGCCAATTTGACTGCACCCACATAAAGATATATAATCAGATTATAAATCATCTCTATCCTTATTTTAACACTTCGATAGCCCGACGCATACGACGTACTGTTTCTTCTTTTCCCAATACAGCAGTAATATCAAACATGTGCGGTCCTTTGCCTTCACCCACCAATGTCAAGCGGAAAGCGTTCATGATGTTACCCATATGGTAACCCTTGTCTTCAATCCACTTCATTACCACCTGTTCCTGATGTTCCAGTGAGAAGTCATCCAATGATTCCAACAGGTCTGCCAATTCAGCCATACAGACAGCCGAATCTTCTTTCCAGCGCTTCTTCACTGTCTTTTCATCATACTCAGTCGGGGCTACGAAGAAGAACTTGCAGGTATCCCACAATTCCTTGATGAAGCTTACACGGCCTTTCATCAGTCCCATCACTGTAGCTACCGTATCCATCGGAGCTTCAATTCCATGCTCCTTCAAGATAGGCATGAACAACTCAGCCAGTTTCCGGTCATCCATGTGGATGATATATTCATGATTGAACCATTTTCCTTTTTCGTAATCGAACTTGGCACCCGCCTTGCTGCAGCGATGCAGGTCAAACAGCTTGATCAGTTCGTCCATCGACATCAGTTCCTGGTCATTACCCGGATTCCAGCCCAACAATGCCAGGAAGTTGATGACAGCCTCAGGCAAATATCCGGATTCACGGTAACCGGAAGAAACTTCACCTGTCTTCGGGTCATGCCACTCCAGCGGGAATACCGGGAAACCCAGACGATCTCCGTCACGTTTGCTTAACTTACCGTTTCCGTCCGGTTTCAACAGCAAAGGCAGGTGAGCGAATTCCGGCATGGTGTCTTCCCAACCGAATGCACGGTACAGCAGGACATGCAGCGGAGCAGAAGGCAACCATTCTTCACCACGGATAACATGCGAAACTTCCATCAAATGGTCATCCACAATATTTGCCAGGTGATAAGTAGGCAGTTCGTCAGCCGATTTATACAGGACTTTATCATCCAGAATAGAAGAGTTGATGACTACTTCTCCACGGATAATGTCATGTACATGCACATCTTCGTTCGGTTCAATCTTGAAACGGACTACATACTGCTGTCCTTCTGCTATCAGACGGTCTACCTCCTCTTTCGGAAGTGTCAGCGAATTACGCATAGACAGACGGGTAGTAGCGTCGTACTGGAAATTCGGAATCTCTTTCCGCTTAGCATCCAGTTCCTCCGGAGTATCGAAAGCGATGTAAGCTTTTTCGTTATTCAACAGAACCTGTACATATTTCTTATAGATATCACGACGTTCCGACTGACGGTACGGCCCGTAATTACCACCGAAGCTGACACCTTCGTCAAACTTGATACCTAACCAGTTGAACGATTCGATAATGTATTCCTCCGCTCCGGGAACGAAACGGTTTGAATCCGTATCCTCGATACGGAAAATCAGATCTCCCCCATGCTGACGGGCAAACAGATAGTTATATAAGGCAGTGCGCACACCACCGATATGCAATGCACCTGTCGGACTCGGTGCAAAACGAACTCTTACTTTTCTTTCTGACATAGTGGTTTCTATCTAAAAATACGCTGCAAAAATAAGCTAAATTTCCCGTTTTTTTCTTATTTTGCGCCCAAAATCACAGTATCACATGAAAAGTTTCCAGACAGAAAGAAAGTTCTCTTACCGGGATCTGTTTTATAAGCTCATTCTTTTCGTCGCAACGGTGACGATTATCGTCTATTTTTTGCCGAAGGAAGGACAGTTCAACTATCAGTTTGAAATCAACAAACCCTGGAAATACGGGCTTCTGCAGGCTTCATTTGATTTTCCCATCTATAAAGATGAAAGCCAGATAAAAAAAGAACAGGACAGTATTCTGGCCAATTACCATCCGTATTATATCCGCAACAAGGAAATCGGTGAACAGATGCTGCGCAAGTTCCAGAACGACTATAATGTCTCTCTCCGGAAAATCCTGCCTTCCGTTTCCTATTACTATTATATCGAAAAACAGTTGAAAGATTTTTATAAGAAAGGAATCATTTCATCCACCGACCTGTCACAACTGCACAAGGACAGTCTGGAATATATTCAGGAAATCGATCAGAATACTTCCCACGAACTGGCTATACAGTCCATATACACCACCAAGCAGGCCTACGAAAACCTTATCTGTTCAGACACTCTTCACTTTCAGAAGAATCTGTTACAGCAGTGCAATCTGAACAATTATCTGACACCGAACCTTACTTACGACGCCAAACGTTCGGAAGCTCTACGGAACGACCTGCTGGAAGACATCTCCTGGGCCAACGGCTTTGTCATGAACGGACAAAAGATTGTCGACCGTGGAGAAATCATCGACAAACGGACATTCATCATTCTGAACTCCCTTCGGCAGGAATGGGACAAACGGAGTGAAACCACTACCGAAAAAAGATTGGCATTGGTCGGACAGGTACTGTTCGTCTCCCTGCTCATCGCCACATTCTTCATCTATCTGGAACTGTTCCGCAGTGATTACTACAAGAACCGCAGAAGCTGGTACCTGCTGTTCAGCCTCATCATCTTTTTCAGCGTGATAAGCTCCATTACAGTGGAACATCTTCTGACCAGTGTCTATGTCATTCCCTTTGCCATGGGACCTATCATCATACGTATTTTTCTCGATTCACGAACGGCCTTCATGGCACACATCATCCTGGTTCTGCTATGCTCCATCTCCCTGCGCACACCGCATGAATTCATTCTGTTGCAGTCCATGGCAGGCATGGTAGGAATCTATAGTCTGAGAGAACTTTCACAACGCTCCCAATTGCTGCGGAGCGCTTTGCTAGTCACGTGTACGTATGCCATCCTGTACTTGTCGCTCGATCTGATGCACGCCAATGACGTCAGTCAGCTAAGCACGCACATCTATATCAATTTCATCATCAACGGCATCCTGCTGCTGTTCACCTATCCGTTGCTGTTCATCCTGGAAAAGACTTTCGGATTCACGTCCAATGTAACCCTTGTAGAGTTATCCAACATCAATACCAAACTGATGCGTGAAATGTCTGAAATTGCTCCGGGAACCTTCCAGCATTCACTACAGCTGGCTAACCTGACAGCCGCTGCCGCCAACCGTATCGGCGCCAACAGCCAGCTGGTACGTACCGGGGCCATGTATCATGACATCGGCAAGATGCTGAATCCGGCTTTCTTTACCGAGAACCAGACTGGAGTGAACCCTCACGACCAACTGAGTTACAAACAAAGTGCCCAGGTAGTCATCAGCCACATCACCGACGGTCTCCGTTTGGCCGATAAATACGATTTGCCACAAGTTATCAAAGATTTTATCCGCACTCATCACGGAGCCGGTGTAACCAAATATTTCTATATCTCCTATCAGAACGAGCACCCGGATGAAGAAGTAGACAAGAGCTTCTTCCAGTACCCGGGTCCGAATCCGTTCACCAAAGAACAAGCCATTCTGATGATGGCAGATGCAGTAGAAGCAGCCTCCCGAAGTTTACCGGAATATACAGAAGAAAGCATTTCCAACCTGGTAGACCGGATTATCGATTCACAGGTACAGGACGGATGCTTCAAGGAATGCCCGATAACTTTCAAGGACATCGCGACCGTCAAATCAGTATTCAAGGAGAAATTGAAAACGATGTATCACACCCGCATCAGTTATCCGGAACTGAAAAAATAACCATAATCTCATACTGTCTCCGCCTGCAGACAGGAAATCTTCTCAAACGGAGACAGTACATCTATTCTTATAACTCTGTCCGCAGAGTTTCCAACAGACCAGCGCAGGCATCTTCCAGGATATCCAGAACATGCTCGAAACCTTGCGCTCCGCCATAATAAGGGTCCGGCACATAATCTACCGTGTTCGTCCGGCAAAAATCTGTCATCCGATGGATTTTCTGTTCCGAAGCGATATCCGGCGCCTTCTCTTTCAATGCGTCAATATTCCGGTCATCCATACCTAATATCCAATCGAATTCCTCGAAATCGCTGGTCCGCACCGGACGCGAACGATGAGTCAGGTTATAACCACGACGGAGGGCATGCGCCCGCATCCGCTCATCAGGCAGTTCTCCTTGGTGGTAAGACAGGATACCTGCCGAATCAACCTCCAGTTCCTGTTCAAGCCCGGCTTTCCGAATATAGGTACGCATAATTTCTTCTGCCGAAGAAGAACGGCAGATATTTCCCAGACAGACAAAAAGTATCTTTTTCATATTCAGTTCTTGTTTTGTTATAAATTGTACGGCTATACCGGATTCATTCCTTATCATTCATCGGAATACCCAGGTATTGCTTGAACTGTCTCACATCCGTATTCATAATCAGTGCCTCCGGGAATTCCGTTTCACCCACCAGCTCCAAAGCCCGGTCATATACGGCGATATCAAAAGAGATATGCGCATCACTTCCCAGAATGACGGGGACTTCATATTGTTTACACAACCGCAGAATCTCCAGATTATTGGGTCGTGCCGTCGGTTTGTTACGGACCGGATTCAACGAGCTGTTGTTGATTTCCAACAGTGTATGATGCTCTTTGGCAGCCAGGACTATCGGTTCGAAATTCAGTTCGGCCGTCCCGTCACCGGGATGACTGATGATGTGGATGTATGGATTGGAAATGGCCTGCACCATTCCGTGCGTATTCTCCTCCATCGTGCCCCAGTGATAGCAGAGCGAATGGATACCGGCAATGCGCAGGTCCAGCCGCTGCAGATAATACTCATCCAAATCCAGATTTCCTTCTCCGTCCAAAATATTGATTTCAGCTCCCAGCAGCAGTTCGATACCGTACATCCGGCGGGGAACCACATGCAGATTCCGGAAATAAATGGGGTCACAGGTCCCCGGAATTCCCGGAGAATGTTCCGTGATACCCAGCACTTCCAACCCTTTGTCGGCAGCAGCCCGGGCCATTTCCTGTAACGTACTGAATGCATGCCCGCTAGCTAACGTATGGGTATGCACATCCAAGGCTATCTTCATAATTTTGCTATTTTTATAGTCAGTTTATCGGTTTATCACATCGGATCGACATCATAATATACCACCAACGAGCGGAACCGTTCGTCTTCCACCAGTGCATGCTGTAGCTGCAACAGATAGCTACGCACTTTAGTCATGGAAGTTCCTTGGGCTATCTTCACCACTATTTTTTTGATGAACAACTGCTGTATTCGCCCTACAGGAGGTTTATCTGGGCCTAATATCCACTCTCCCATTCCGCTGCGCAGCCAGCCGGCCAGTACCGAAGCAGCCTGGTCCACCACCTCTTCTTTCCGGTGTTTCAAGTAGACATACACCAGCCGGTCGAACGGTGGATAGTTGAACAACCGGCGTTCCTCCAACTGTTCGGTATACATCTGTCGGTAATCGTTGGTCACGACCTGATGAATCAACGGCAGGTCAGGCGACTTTGTCTGGAGAATGACCAGTCCCTGCCGGTTCTTCCGTCCGGCACGCCCGGCCACTTGCGCCATCAGCTGGAATGCCCGTTCGTATGAGCGAAAGTCCGGATAATTCAACAGCGAATCGGCATTCAGGATACCCACTACACTCACACGGTCGAAATCCAGTCCTTTCGACACCATCTGCGTACCTATCAGCACATCGGTCCTGCCTGCCTGAAAATCCGCGATAATGGTCTCGTAAGCTGTCCGCGTACGGGTCGTATCCAAATCCATCCGGGCTACCCGGACTTCTGGAAAAATACGCTTCACATCATCTTCCACCTTTTCTGTTCCGAACCCCCTGTCCTTCAACTCCACTCCTCCACAAGCCGGACACGACCGCGGTACCTGATAAGTGTATCCACAATAATGGCAAGTCAGTTGGTCCAACCCCTTATGGTAAGTCAGGCTCACATCACAGTTCTTGCAACGAGGCACCCAACCGCAGGTATGGCATTCTATCATCGGAGCAAATCCCCGTCGGTTCTGAAAAAGGATGACCTGCTCTTTCCGTTCCAAAGCCTCCCGCATCTGCTGCAACAGCATCGGCGAGAAAGGACCCGTCATCCGCTTTTTACGGGCCAGTTCCTTAATGTCCACCACTTCGATACGGGGCAGACATATCTGACGGTGGCGCTCTGTCAGCTCCACCAACCCGTATTTCCCTTGAAGGGCATTATAATAAGTTTCAATACTTGGAGTGGCCGTTCCCAACAGGGTTTTCGCCCCGAACAGGGAGGCCAGTACGATGGCGGCATTCCGCGCATGATAGCGCGGAGCAGGATCCTGTTGTTTATAGGTTTGTTCGTGTTCCTCATCCACGATGACCAGCCCTAATCGCCGGAAAGGCAGGAATACAGATGAACGGACACCGAGAATCACATCATAATCATGTTCGGACAACTGTTTCCGCCAGATTTCCACCCGTTCCGCATCCGGGAACTTGGAATGATAGATACCTAATTTATCCCCGAATACCCGTTTCAGCCGTTCGGTAATCTGAGTTGTCAGAGCGATTTCAGGCAGCAGATAAAGCACCTGTTTACCTACGCTCAGGACCTGCTGAATCAAATGAATATAAATTTCCGTCTTTCCACTGGCAGTCACCCCGTGCAACAGACAGACATTTTTCGTATGAAAAGTTGTAAGAATTTGTCGGAAAGCAACTTCCTGTGCTTCACTCAGCGTATGTAGCGCCTGCAAGTCCCGGTCCTCGCGAATCAAACGTCCTACTTCGGCCGTATAGGTTTCAAGCACCCGCTTCTCTACCAGTCCATTCACTACCGCAGCCGAGACGCCGGCCGTCTCCAACAACTGCTTACGCGTAACTTCTTTCGGCAGATTACCGGGAGCAGACCAGGCCGAAAGCTCCAGGTATTTCATCAGCACGGCCAACTGTTTCGGTGCCCGTGCCAACAGGTCCAACTGCTTCCGGAGCATTTCTTCAGAACGCATCCCTTCTGTCAACCGGATACGGGTCTCCACTTTAGGCTTATAGCTGCGTTTCAGTTCCTCTTTTACGCAAATGGCTCCTTTCTCCAGCAAGGACTGGATGACTGGCAGCAACTGACGGATACCACTATTCTTTTCCAGTTGGGTAATACACTGTTCCGTGTCAAGACTCAACACATCCAATATCCGCTGCTCTTTTTCCGGTAACGGCCCGGTGGCCACAAACTCCGGATTATACACCACCAGCGTTTCACTTTCCAGCTTCATTCCCGAGGGTAAAGCCGCTTTGTATACATCACCCAGCGTACAAAGGTAATAGTCGGACAGCCATTGCCAGAACTTATACTGTCTTTCCAGTAAGACAGGCCGTTCATCCAACAATTCAGATACGTCTTTGGTATCATACGCCTCCGGAGCTTCCTCATGTACCCGTGTCACAAGCCCGGTATAGAACTTCTTACGTCCGAACGGAACGACCACCCGGCATCCCAGACAGACCCGGCCGGCCATTTCTTCGGGCAATGAATAAGTATATTGACCGGCAATGGGCAATGGTACGATAACATCTACATAGCGCTTCATACCGCAAAGGTACAAAATCGCTTCTTTCTCCGGTGAAAACGCACCGTATTTTTGTCGTGGAAAGATACAGACGGCACAAAAGGATATAAGAATCACTTTTCGGCATCAGACACAAGAGCGGTCTTGCGTTTTCCGGCAATTGCAGGCCTCAGTCCCAGCCTGGCCGCCAGTTCCGGCTCGTGCTTGCGCAGGTACCCCCTAAATACCTCCGGATGATGACCGAATTCTCTAGCCACATACGAAACCGGACGCGGGTGCTGCCGCAGACTCTCGATAGCCTCAGCATATTTGGCCGCCACTGTCTTCATACGCTGACGCGAACGGGCAATGTTCAGTTCCGCATCCTCGGCTGCAACGATACCCGAACGCTCCAGGACCAGCGCACGGTGCCATTTGTGCAAATAGAACCGGAATCCTTCTGCCGGTACCCCCGTCCGCCGTACGATTTCCTTCATCGTAAGAGCTGTATCACGGAACATGGCCAACGCTTCAGCATATTTCTGTACTGTAGCAGGTAAAGGTTCATACTTCCGGCCATTTCCCAACAACGCTCCCCGCTTCTTCTTGCCGGCCAACTTGGCCTGCCGGCGGGTTTCCTTCTTCTCCTTCAGCAAAGGCTGATGGTAGAACCGCAAGTGTTGCAAAAAACCGCCTTCTGATACCTTGCATTGTTCCGCCACAGCTTTCACACTCATATCCGTAGTACGATACAGTTCCACCGCCGCGGCATACTGTTCCCGACAGTCCGGACGCACTCCCCGCCGGATATTATCACTGATACCCAATCTGATGCGGTACTCCTCCCGACGTTTCAGCACTTCGGAATAATGCACCCGCATGAAATTGGCCAAAGCCGTAGCGTTCACCCCGAATTTCCGGGCCACCTGCGAAACGTTCAGGTCGATGTACCGGATAGAGTCACACGCCTGTACCGCCTCTTTATACTTCCGGTGTGCCAGACAGCTCTGCCCGTCCGCCGTATAGAAAGAAACCTCCTGCGCATCCTTCCCTTCTGTCTCTATACCGTACCTGCGAAGCATCAGTTCCCGCCAATAGCGGCGCAGATAGGCCCGCAGCGCATGTTCACTCTCTCCACACGTTGCAGCAATCTCCCGTACAGAGGCATCCGTATCGGCATAGAGAGCCACCGCCATTTCGTACCGGCGGTGCAGGGCATACCGCTGACGGATACGGGAACGTTCCTTGGCGGAAAGTTGGGTAAGGTCTTCTATTGACAAACGAGGTTCTTGCATAAGTTCAGAAATATCAGGTTCCTGTTTTTTAAAGCGCTAGCGTTGCACGTATTTTTTCGTAGGCCGCGTCTTTCAGCAGCACCGTTTTCTTTCCGTCCAGCAGGTAGAGCGACGGCATCGCTTTCAGGTCATACAGCGCTCCCGTCTTCACTGCTTCATGGTCGGTACCCACTGTCCAGCCCTTGGGCATGTCAGGCAAGGCTTTTCGCCACGCCTCGTCGTTGCCTTCGGTATAGACGGCCAGGACACTCAACTTGCCGGCCCGTACGGCTTCGGCCAATGCCGTATCGGCTGCCATTTGTAGCAGCACCTCGTGGCACGACTCACACTCGGGGTCGTAGAACATCAGCAGCAGACGATTGCTCTTCACAGGTGTGGCAGCTAACGTATGTCGGGTACCGTCGGATAAATAATAAACAAAATCCGTCGCCTTCTCCCCTACGTTATTACGTCTTATTAGCTCCAGCTTGAAGCGGTAGGCGGAGCGCATCGCATCCGTCTGCGGCAACTTGCCGAGCAACGCCTCCAGATACATTCCGTAGAGCCCTTCGTTGTAGAAAGGCGAGTTGGGATTAAAGAGATAATCGTCCGCCGTTTGGGTCAAAACCTGCCGTGCATGTTCTTTCCCGACAAACCCTGCGCACCAGTTCGCCAGACTCTCGCGCGTCAGTTCCTCCGGCGTGGTACCGTCTGCCAGCAGAGCGATGAAGTTCACGAAGCCCTGCTCCGTCACGTCGCGGTTGTCCACCAGCGTGGTGTCGGTAAAGTCGAACTGCTCCCAGTAATGGGTGAGCAAGTAGGCTTTGCGATCCTCAGAAGAAGTCAAGACTTCCGGAATGGCGGGAAAGGGAAAGCTGCCTAACGATTGCTCCACCGCAACAGGTGCCTCCTCCGCTTGACCGGGAGAAACGTCGGCGGGAGCAGCCGAATGCTTACACGACATCAAGACTGCCCCCAACAACCCTATTTTAAGATACGAGAACATACATCAATTTCCTTCTTCCGCCAACTCCAGCACCACATCAGGAGATGCAAACAGCTCTGCCAAGTTCGGATAGATCTTATGATAGACCTTTCCGTCAATTTCATAGTGGAATTCCACTTCGTCAGTGTACCAGTTGAAGGTATATTCCTTGCGCAGACGCAGTTCATACTGCCCGTCGGCTGTAACGGTAACAGAACCTATGCGGCTATTGTTACGAGTACGTTCGAAGGAAACGAAGGCACTGCGAGGTACATTCTGTTCATTTGTCCCATATTTCAGAGTTCCACTGATGGGCGTATTGCTTACCTTGAAAGTCTTGTCGAAGAACACCACTTTTTCCTTGTTCGACGAAATGACAATGTCGCCCGCACTTACAATACTGCTTGTCTTGAACGGCAAAGTCTTTCGTTCGCCGGTCTGGTTTGCTCCAGTCCCATCCGAATTTATTACGGTTCCATAACCATACTGCCGTTCAGTTTCCCGACTGGCATCAACAGTATAAATAAAGCGTCCTTCCACGTTCGGGTCAGCTTTCAGCTTGTTGCCGTTCAAGTTAAAATTGGTCAAACGAGCCTCATCAATCTCCAGCATAGGCGCATCTATATAGATTTCAAATACTTCGCCAAACGGATCTACTGACTTGCCGTCCGAACCTTTAAAGCTAGTTACATCCAGAGCAATGTCTACCTTTTGTTCCGGTGCATAAGTCCATGCCAACGGAGTAGTTACTTCTTCTTCGGCCCCTGATGTATCTGTTCCTTCATTGTTTACACGTGCCGCAAAACGGAACGGATTGTAATTGGCCAGCTCGAATGTAACGGAACGGTAAGAGTTTCCTGCATAAGTTCCACTATTTCCTGGCCATGCGCTCGGTGAGCCTTGTTGGTTGGACGAAATACGTACCACTTCCGCACTGACGGCCCGGTTGGTCTTCATGTAAATGGAGTATCTACCGGTACCAGCTGTAGGATTTTGTGGTTGGCGGGGCTTAAATACCAACATACGGCCTACATTTCCCCAGTTACTTTCATCTACTTCGTGGAATGTACAGTCAAACTCCGTTACTCCGGCTTTGTCCTCTTCCCCATTTTCGTAATAATCCAAATGCTGGGAATAAAGCAGAAACTCATCATTACTTTCAGCATTGATAGGAGAATTGTTAGCTAAATCTTTCATAACCATATTGAACTGCACATTAGCATATCGCTTTTGGGGAACCAACCGATAATAAATCACTTCATCATCCGGGAAGTAGTTCTCTTCCGATGGATCCGTTGCATTGTATTCATTAAGACCATCTACTGTAATGGAACGTTGGTTCTCCGAATAAGTAAAAGTCTTATCAACGGTTCTAAAATGTTCGGCTTCAATTCTAACGGTTCCTTTATCTGTACCTGTATGGTTCAACACGTTCTCAAAGTAGATACGCTGTACGCCGGGAGCATCCGCTATATACACATATTTATAACCGATACCGTTCGGTTCACCATAGCCTTCATCGCCGTCGTTAATCACAGGAAGAGCTACGCCGGCCGCTGAACGAACATCCAGTTCGTTGGTGCTGACCAGCACGCGGAGCGGAAACAGTTCTTCGGGACAGGTTTCCGGGATGGTGAACATCACCGTCACATGGGCACGGCTGTCTTTATCACTTCCATTAACAGAACCATACACCTGCGTTCCCACCCAAGCCGGTATAAACTCCTGTTTCTTGATGGTAATTACCTTGATTTTACGTTGCAGCTTTCCTTTCTTCACCAGCAATGTTCCTTCCAGTTTTTCGTTGTTGCCCAACGGCAAGAGCGAAATTCGGATTTCCCCTTCCCCTGTACCGTTTGTTACAGTAAAAGAATGGCCGATAGAAGGCCCCGCTACCCGGTTCCCGTCCAACCAAGAGATAGTCGGTTCATCCGCTTCGGTTACAGTTGTACTTTTTTTCCCCTTTAATGAATAGGTTAGGGTATAAGTGTTACCGACATACTCTTCGTCCAGGATGTAGCTGGTCTTGTCCACCGTCAGGATATAACTATTGTCTTCCACCGATTTCACCTCGTCTGAAATGGAAATCCACACGTTGTTGGTGGCCGGAGCTGTCGTTGCCGCCTCAAACGTTTTCTGCCCGTAGGACAAGGCTCCTGTTATATTCAAGCTGTAATGGAAATTGCGCTTTATCAGCAACTGCTCTCCTTTGTTATCGAGCAACAACGCACGATAGTATAAATCATCATTATCTGTTTCGCCGGAAAGATGTCCACGGATAATGACACTCACCGGATCGTCCGAAGTGTTCTTGCACTCAAAGATGTATTCAGACTCTGAGGTCGATACATCGGTGATGTCGCTCATCTTGGCATCGTTCAGCGGAAGGGTTACAAAATCCGCGTCATCCGGCCATAAGAAATCATAGCCTTTATCCGGGTGATAGGGTGCTACCGTACCAAAGGCATTGGAATTGATGACTGTAAATCCGGTTACGATGAACGAAGCTGGTTCCCAGTCGGCAATGGAGACCTGCGCCTGGTTTCTGATCATTTCAATCTTATTTCCCTTAGCAGTAATTTGCGTTTTGATATCGGCTTCATCCCCACCGTCGCAAGCAAAGCGTGCCCAGTAGATCATTCTGCCGGACGAACCTTCGAGCACAGACATCACTTCCGCTTCCGATTTTCCGCGGAAGTCGTCTTCCTTGAATTCCGACATATTCTGGTTGGCCAGAAAATGAATGGTACGGGTATTGTCGGGCACCTGGGCATCGAACGAACCTGTCAAGTCGCTTGTTGGTGCCAAGGTAGCTGTTGCCGTCGAGATGAACAGTCCGTAGCTGTCGAAGCAGAAGAGGGTCATGTTCTGCACACCGCCCCCGTCGGGGTCTACGGCACGGGTTACGACTTCCTGCATATCCGGTATGTCGGCCGTGAAGCGCAGGGCCAGATAGCCTTCTTTGGTTGCGGGCAACGATTCGTCCTGCCACTCATCCTGCCGACAAGCCCCTAAGATTGCCAGCATCCCGATGAGGATTACGACTGTGTATATGATTCGTTTCTTCATATTTTGCTGTTTAAATAGGTTCTTAAATCTCAATTTATTCGGTTTCGTAGGCATCGCGAACACAGCGAATGGCTACCCAACCTCCAACACTACTAGCATTTTTATTAAACACAGGTCCGCTAGCACTCCAATAATAATCCCCACTTAAAACTTCATCCATTGCAGCATTCGTTTTATACTGAAATTCCATAATAATTTCCAATTCCGCTTTTGTCGGTAAACGCCAATCTCGCAGATGTATCGTTTCTCCACTTTCAGCATCTTTATATACTTCTACATATTGTTCACAATGACTGGCTGCAATATTTTCATTATCTGCACTCCGAACGGCTCCCAATTGAGAAGCTATCATAAACGAAGGCGAAACCAATTCAGCATTGTCTTTACCGGGATCGGTAATTCCATTTGTAATTTTGGGCCTACCTACCGTATATGTACCTGATGAAGCGGTGATACGAACGTGGTACATGCGAGGATTAGCATAATTACCCCATACATCAGAACCATTTGAAACAGAATAAGTATAAGGAGGCCTCCCCCACCAACCAGACTTTTCTGTCCAACGGTAATAATATATACGAGCTTTTCCCGCATTTTCTCCAGAAGTGGCAACCGGTCCTGCCACTTTCGATCCAAAGAAATCGTTGTCTGCATCTCCTTTTCCATACGACCATCCATCATCCCATGTACACCCACAAATCCAATTTGTTATACGATTGGGAGAATCATATTCTTTTCCTTCTACATTTTGTCCTTTCAGCAGCTCGTACGTTGTTCCTTCAAAATCATCCCGATACGAATACCATCCTAAAATATTCGTAATATACTCCAGCGGATACTGGGCAATGGTTACTTTGCGTTCAATCCCTTCCTTGTTTTTTATTGTTATATCAATATAACGGATTGTATTATTATCGGGAATTGTACTATAAACATCTATCTTTCCGTTGATACCCTTGTTTGGAATAATTTGAATTTTACATTTATTAATCCAATTAGGTCTTCTGTCACTTCCTATATTTTCCGCATAATTATTATCTCCATCTGTATGTAGTACTAAAGTCTTTGTCTGCCCAAACTTATCCGTGTAATATACTTTATCAATAGTTGCGGTCACCTCCGATGAAGAAGTAAAGTAAAGGGTTGTATTATCTTCAGCAATGTTGTGCATCTCCATTTCCTCTTCGTTCACATACAGAAATATCGGGCGTTCATCGCCGTTGATATCCACATTGATGTTTTCCCAATCTTTGACTGAATACTGAATATCCGTCAATTCTTCCGGTTCGGACGGGTCGAGCGCACCGGGCGCGTTGACCGTTACTGTCACCTGGTAGCAAGTGTTGCGTTCCAGCACTTTATGCTCACTGATAGGGATTTGGTAATAACTGCTCACATATTCTGTTTCGTTTCTCGATTCATCTGTATATCTCATGGGGATGTTCACCACCAGGCGCACTTCCTTCTCCAGACTGGCATCGGCCCACTCGTGGGCATAGGCATAGGCAGTCACAGTAATCTGTTCTGCAGTCCAGTCAAAATAGTCGGTATTCACAAGACCGGGAGTCCTTAGATCTGCCTCACCACCCACTCCGGCCAGCAGTGAAGTGGTATAAGGCATATTCCGTAAATAATATCCGGGGATAGCCCCTTCCAGTTCCTGATCAAAAGTCACCTTCTCCCCTTTCTTTATATGTACAATGACTTTGGCAGCCGCACGCCGCAGGGTAACTTTCAGCTTCGTATCATCGGACTTGACACCGTTGTAGAGCACAACCGGAGCGGCTGCCGCAGGCTCTTGCGCATCCGCATAGGCGATGCCATCCATCAGGAACGACTGAGGAGCCTCCGATATGTCCCCTAACCCTGTCAGAAAAATATTCCGGTCTTGCTGCGTCATAGCTTTCAGGGAATTCAGGTCGGCGATGGCGTCAAACTCAGTTGTTGCATGGGTACTGTTGGCTATCAGGTACACCCAATAACCGGTATCGGCTGCAAAGTCCTCCCGCTTGGCCGCCAGTGTAACGGTGCCTTCTTTGTCCGTGCAACCGGTGACGCGTTCATAATGCTTCTTCCCGCCACTTTCTTCAAAGATGAAAACATCCAGATGTTCCACAGCCACTTCGGCTCCTTCCTTCGATGGAACGGTGGCCCGGCTTAGAGGTGTATCACCCGTCGAAAATTGCAGGACAATGGCATTGCCTTCCGTTCCTGTTCCAGACAGGAAAGAATCTGTTTCGCTGCTACAGGCCGCTAGCAGCGGCAGCAGCATCACCGTTTTCAGGATTGTATACAGTATCTTTTTCATAACATCGTCACTAGTTTAAGGGTTGACAGTCGTAGGATCTATTTGAGAGATAACTATCTTCTCGGGGTCGTCGCTTCCTCCCCATATCGTTTTGCCACTTGCCCAGTTGATTTGCAGCAGCGACATGTCTCCCGGATTCCAGCGGGGGATGTAGCCGATGCCCAATTCTACCTTCCTGTCTACATTTTCGGACTTCAACGCACGGATTTTGATGACATAGTCGGAGGATGATGCCACGTAGGGAGGTTCCACTTTCTGCATGCCTTGTTCACTGCTTTGGTACACCGTTATCTCATAATCCGCCGGAGTGGCATTGAGCAAGGTGGGCTGCCATTCCTGCCCCTCAGGAGCGGTAAGCCGGAAACGTGCCTTGAATGTTCCCTCATCCGAATCGGGGTCAGGGTTATAGTAGACGGTAGGCTGACTATAGTCTGCTCCCTCCATCGGTTCAATCGGGAAATAAGTAGGGTAAGCAAAATCGAGTTCGTAGTTTCCGCCGTCGTTCCAGTCGGCCACCACATACTCGACCGTGATTTTACCCGAATTCCGCATCAGGCAGCAGATGGCATAGTAATGGTTGCGTTCGATGCGTGGCAAGTATACCAAGCCGGTATTTGTTTTATTGCCAAACTGATAGTCTATCTGAAGCACCGCTCCCCTCTCATCTCCCGGTGTGTTCCAGGAAGCACTGCCCCAAGGGGTTTCAAAGGGGTAGAAAGGAACCTTCAGCAACGGAGTATAGTTGCCTGGGTTCTTGCGTTCTTCGTCTGATATGTTTTCGGAAAGAGCCGTGTTTACGTTTCCTCCCGTAACCAAAGTCAAATCGATTTCCGCCTCCTTCGGAACAATCTGTTTTAAAACCTCGTCTGTTTGCGGAAAAAGATAGTTCATCATACGGGTACCTTCTTTCAGAATTCTGGCACCGGTCACGGTAAGCGTTTCGGTCTCTCCTTCCACTTTGGCAGCAAACACTCCCAGTTTACCCACAGGACGTTCCAGCACAAAATTCACTTTTTCATTTAAGGTATAATGTCCTTCGTGGCCGGATTCAGTCTGCGGAGAAGTGTTACCTGTATTGATAGTCACCTCGTCTGTGGCAAACATAGGTAGTCCGTTATCACTCGTAGGCGTTTTGAGCAAAGTGAACGTAAAGTTTTTCAACTCAGTTTCCGATGTATTTGCATCCAATGTCTTTTCATTACCCGGCGTAGACATCGCCCCCTCATTGGCCACAGCATAGAAGCGGAGGGGCTGTTCTGTAGGTTCTGCCTTTATCTTCAAATCCATCAGGAGGGGATTGGACGTATCCAAACCGTCGGTCAGATTAAGATGACCGACCTGTTGTCCGCTGTTGTCAAACGCATAGACGCGGAGGGAATGGAGGGCAGCTTCTTCATCGGTCGGTGTTTCGGTAAAAGCATCGACGGCACGTGTATGCACATCCAGCTGTACCTGTACCATCCGTTCGCCGGAAAACGGCGTGCGGTCTTCCTCGTTGCAGCCTGTCAGACTCCCGACCAGGCATCCCAGGATGAAAATCCTACCGAATATTTGTTTGATGCTATCCATATCGTCATTAACTGTTCTTTGTTCTTATATCAAAATTCGGGTGTCAACACTTCCATTTCCCAATCTTTAACCGAGTAAGACACTTCGATGTCGAACACTGTTTCCTTAATCCGGATGAACACCTTGTTCAGGGTGTTCCGTTCTATCTTTGTCAGATAGATTTTCTTCGAGACGGGAGAACCGCCGAGGGTATAGTTGAGGGTGATGTAATATCTGGAATCCGTAATCGACGTACTTCCGTCATCCAAATGAATATCTTCGTCTCCCCACGGATTTTCCAACAAATAGGGGTTCGTGAGAGTTATTTTTTGCAATTTGCTGCCATCTCCTTCAAAAAGATGAAGATCGTCCGAACCGGGGGCATCCGCCTCATTCAGACTGGCATTAATTTCTATGCCATTATCAATAAGAGAGACACTAGATTCACCGTCTATTTGGGGGGTAAAATCCTCCTTACTGAACAGGATTCCTGTTTCAGGATTGTTTGAAAGAGTGATGCCCGTTATCTGTAAGTTGCTGCCTGGAGTATTCTTGGTCACAAAAAGTTCCAGTTTGGCCACAGCCCGCTCTGCCGGTACCTCCACCCGATAATCATTGGAGGTAGATTCGATGGTCAAATCAGCAGTACCACTCATGGGAACTTTATTATCACTGCCGTATGTACCTAAAGTAAATGGTAAACTATTCAATTGGGCTAAAGTAGTGGATGCATTGAACTGTACCTGAGAACCACCCTCATCCGTTACATTGTTCAAGACCACATAGAACTTTAGCTGAGTGCCATTCGTCGTAAGCAGCTGGACATCGACAGTCTGAACCGGATTTCCCTGTATATCCACCCCCGAAAATTGCGGATTATCCAGTTGAGTAAAAGAAAGGCAACTGTCATCAGCCCCGTCGAAAATCCACAGGTAAAGGACATCCGGAATATCCGAAGTATTCACATCATCCGCTCTTGTTGTAATACCCAAGCTTACGTTCACCATTCTCTCCTCCGGCTGAGATTCCCCAACAGGTTCCTCATTCCTGCATCCCGTCAAGAGCATCAGAAGCAGACAAGTCAGAATATGTAAAGACTTCGTTTTCATCAAAATTCAGGTGTTATATCGTTGTATCTTACAATCCAGTCATTAATGATGATCTGTGTATTAATCCACGACTGGTTGGCATCCAGGAAGAAAGTCATGACATACGTATCTTCCCTGTCGAGATATTCCTGCAGAGGCATGTCATATTGCGCCACCGTGCGGCACATATCCATGTAATCGATCAGCGGAATAGAGAATACCACCTTGCCGGTATCGGCTCTACGCACGGTCAGAACGGGATGATGGTCGGCCATCAACCGCCCCATACTCATTTCCGCTATCACCATATTCAGTTTCGTGCCGGCTTCGTTTCCATCGTTGATATCCGTAGAGCCTGATGCCTTATAATAAGGCAGATAGGTCAAGTCTCCGTCTTCCGCATTCAGGCTGTTGTCATGATGCATCAATCCGTTATTGTCCGTTACGGAGAATACGAAATCGTCCTTGTCCAGTCCTTCTCCACTCATCTGCTGCAAGATAATCCGCAGAGTGTTGGAGTTCTTCACCAATGGCACTGTAACATCTTCATAATTCCACGAATTTCTGGATGCAGGTCCTGTTCCAAGCCCCATCTTTACCGTTCCATGCCAGAAAGGATTCAGTAATCCGACAGAATCTACCTGTTCACCCAACAACGTATGTCCGGTCCGGTTGATACGGCATTTCAATTCATCGATAGAAGATACGCCTTCCGTAAGGGTAACCTTGTCATTTTCCGCCATACCGGCCCAGGCTACAAGCTGGTAATTGCCGGGTGCGACATTCAGAGACATACTGAAATCTCCGTTGCTGAGTATCTCACCCTGTTCTTGCTGCTGACTGACCAGTTTCCCCTCTTCATCGAAAGCATAGAGTGTCACCGAATGAACCTGCGACGCGAAAGCATCGGCAAAAGCCATGTTATAGTCATACTTGAAGTGAACCTGATAGACAGTACCGCAATCATCGTTATCCCAAATGGTATAGCATGACGAAGCAGAAAGAGTCCATGCAGCCAGCAACAGCAGGTTCTTAACAGAATGATTGATACGACTAGTCAGGTTTTTCATCTTTATTCCTCTTTTAAGTTTTATAACCGGCAGTACCGGTCTTACGGTCAGGCCGACCGATACCGCCGGTTTCATTACATAATTATAATTTTTTAGAACTCGATATCGTTATAGCGAACTATCCATGGGATAATCTTCACACTTACTTTCAATGCAGCCTCCTTGGTCTCGTTCGGAGTTTCCGGAGTAGGATCTACAATCGGATCGCCAATCTTCGAGATATTTGTAATGGCCAACGAATAGATGTTGTTACGCATGATGGCAAACTCCATATTACCCAGCGTATTGTTGTTACCATTGTCGAAATGCTTGATTTCTGTAGTATAGTAGTAACAGATATTACTGCTGTACTGCTTGATACCGGCAGCCTCTAAGTCCTCTTTAGTGATTGGTGTTGATGCTGTTTCTTTATCAATCAAGTCTTGAATTTTTTTAGGTGTATTGGCACCGAACGCTTCACCGATAGCTTTCAGATTCTCAAAATTATAGCCATTGTATTGATACAGGGATGTTATAGGTTGTGTACAATCCTTATCTTTATACATTCTGGCTACGAAAGAGATACCTGTACTCAAACCATGAGTCTGATGGTCAATGTCTGTAGAGTTTTCGAAACAGTAAGCCATACGTGCACCCACTTTCGGATTGGTTTCTGTACCGCCTGTTACTGTACCCGGATCTTCATCAGTAGTCGGCAAAGCACGGTAATAAGTTGCAGCGGCTCCACCGTTCTTGAAAGAACCGTCTGTTTCAATTGTCAGATTTTCACTTTCCGCGCTTACAGCAGCCAAGGTATTATAGAACCAGGTGGTTGTTGCAGGATTACCAGTGAAGTTTCCATCTGCACCAAAAGTAACACCGTTCTTATCTGCCCAATAGGGAGTAATCAAGTAATTGTTTCCATTAAGGGTTCCGAAAGGAGTGGAAATACCATGGCCATCGCCGATGTGTCTTACATGATTCTGTTCCTTGGAAAGGTTGGTCAGGGCATAACCTTCTATTTTTACATACCAGTTTCCGGCAGTAGCCGATGCTTCGTCAAACTGATAATTCAAAGATTCCCATGGTTTACTTGTGTCCTTTACCACATACCATTCTTTCTTATTCTCAGCAGTTCCCTGATTATACTCCTCCTGTGTCTTTGCTGTCAGTAGTCTATAGACATCCGAACCTTGTTCAGGAGCGCCATATACGGTAGTAGTTTTATCTACATCATTAACTAAAACATATACCGTATTGGGAGTCGGGCTACAGATATCATAAGCCACGTTCAAGGTAACTTCGGGATCATCAGCATTAATTTTACCTTCAACGGTCTTAGCCTTTACAGTACCGGCAGATACAGGCACTTCGTACACATTATCTCCCATACCATCGGCAGCCGCTTTTTTACGGAAAGTGATTTTAGACACGGCACGTTCGATTTCAACTGTAGCTTCAGCTGGGTGTTCCGGCGTATTTTCTTCTTTCAGTTCAACAGTTACCTCCGCCTTATTGCCCATCATGACTCCCTTATCAGCAGTCGCCAATACAGCGGCGGCGGCATCGGCTGTCGTTTCCGAAGCGGTAGGAACATATTTTCCCTCTGTAATCTTATCATACAGCCCTCTTACCGTTGCCAGATCGGTAGTTTCGGTAATTCCACTGACAAAATCTGCATATGGATTGGCTACGGCCAGAATCTTATATGTTCCCACAGACAACTTAAGGGTCTCATCGGTCGTATAGGTGCCAGTAGTAGTAGTTGTCCAGTCGGAGACATTACCCCCTGTTCCAGCAGCATAGAGTTTGGCGATACCGCTTGATTCATCCTCCGAAAGTGCGACAAGCAAAATGGTATTGACCTTATTTTCATTCGCGGTTCCAGCGTTACCCAGTTCGCTGTCTTCCGCGCTGCCATCGTCCGTACCCGTATTCGCTCTACTGCTATTGCCGTTATTGGCAATGGAAATAGTCAGGTATGCCGGAGTCTTGTCACCACCACCGGCACCATTCTCCTTATTCACATCCAAATTGTCGCTACAAGCCGCAAACATGCCCGCAGCCAGCAACAAACTAACATACTTTAGATTTCTCATAGTCTTTTAAATTAGAAATTTGACATATTATTTTAAGAATTCCATATTATGCGCCGCTTCTTCCAGATGTCCTTCGAGCGCTTTCCCGATATAACGTCCGGCCTTTTCATAGTCTTTCAAGAGAATGTAAGCCACCCCACGCGCATTTGCGGCCTCTGGAGACGAATCTTTCACTTTATCAAGGTATTTAAGCGCTTCTTCCGCGCGTCCCTGTTCCAACAAGGCATTGGCCGCATTGATATTGGCTGTCTCATCATCGGGATACATCCTCACAGCTACGTCAAACACCTGGTTGAAGTCTTCCGAACCGGGTTCGTAGGTCTGTGCCACGGCGAACATTTCTTCCAGGCTGAGACGCTGGGGAGCCGTTTTTACCAATGCCTTGGCCTCTTCGAGCCTGAAACGGCGTATCACGTAATCTATGCGGTAGTCTGTACGGCGCAGACCCGGATAGCAGTCGTTCAGAAGAACGCTATAGGATGCCGGAAACTTGGTGCGCATCTGTTTTTCCTTCTGGTCGATGTCCGACGGACCGTTCTCTATAAAGTCCAGAATCTGTTCCTTGTCACTCAGGCTGCTCGCGGACACGTATTCCACCAGTCCTTGCCAGTTTTCAGGTTCAGACTCCACCCGGATAACCGACTTGTCAAAACCATATCTGTCTACAATGTATTTTTTCAACGCCTCTGTACGTCCTTCGGCCAACCGCTTGTTTACGGCATAACTGCCTTCGGGCGAGGCATACCCTTTAATCGTTATTTCCGTGACTGTAAAGTCCCTGTCGTTCTTTACGGTATCTATGGAAGCGAGAATCCGTTTCAGTTCAACAGGATTTTGCCTGTACGAAGGATCTATTTCTGTACGGTTGACCCGAAAATCCAGAAAAGCCTTTCCGCTCAACTCACGCGCCTTGACAGGCTCCGCTTCGGGCACCACGTATGCCAGACGAGGACGGAAAGACAAATCGGCCTGCGCAAGTTCGTTCAGATTACCGCTTTCCACCTTGCCGCATCCGCAAAGATCTTCTACAATCTGCAGACGTGAATGCTCCATCCACGAGGCATAAGGCACTGTAACCGTATACTCCACAAGTTGTTTCTCCTTGCGTTTCTTTTCTATGACGCGATACATTTCATCGGAAGTGTAGGCCGTTTCCGGATTGCGCTGGAGGTAAATCCTGCGCTTTCTTCCCATCAACTCTACAGGCGGCACATACGCGCTGCCTTTTCCGTCCGCTCCCGAAAGCCGGGGAGCCAGAATGAGGGAACCGCCCGACTTGATACGGGTATCGGTAACATCCATCTGCATACTTACTGTTACGCTGTCGCGGTGACGGGATATTTCCGCGTTTCTGATGACAGTTCCACTCTGCAACACCTGCTGCGCATAGATGTCGGATATACCAGACATAGCGGCAACACCTATTATAAATAGAAGTATATTTGTCCGTTTCATAGCCGTATATTTAAAATGCGTAAATAAGACTGATAGCCGCCTTGGTAGGCCCCACATAGTGGTGAGGTTCATCATCCTCCACCTTGTCACCGCAATGAGCGCACCCGTATTTGTCTGCACGGGTATAGATATAGCCCACTCCAATTTCCGCCTCAAGACTCCAATGTCTGGAGAGCAACCACTGATAGCCGTACCCGATACCGGCTCCAATCATCCATCCTTCGTAGCGATAATTCTTCAGCGACCCGAAATCTGTCCCAAACAGCTTGAAATCAGCATCAAGGTTTCCGATATTATAGATACCGCCGACCAAATGCGCCCCCAGGAAATGTCCGTTGAACCGTTCGCACAGCCAATAACGAGCCTCCGGCTGCACCAGCCAGTTTTTCCACTGTTTGTTTTCACTGAAGGTCCAACCGTTATAATTAACCGATAAATCCAACGTCCATTTGGGTGACAAACCGATTTCTGTTCCTAAATTGATGGTAGACGAAGCATCATAAAGCAGATTGGTCTTGACTGCTAGATTCTGTGCCGATAAAGAAACACCTACCAACAGAAAAAGTACGCAAATGATCTTTCTCATGTCCCGTATGTTTTAGTAAGAATGTATGTTTTTCAATCTGTATGCTGTATTTTCCCCACTTCCATTACTTTGTAGGTAACGGAAAAGACAGACTAAACTATTCAGACATAAGGAAAAAAAGGACAAGAAAGCGCTTCTGCCTTGAATCGGCAGACTAATCCATGCTCCTTTATTCACACTGGCAGGAAGGAACAGCATAAACATCTGTTCACATTTCGGTTGTCGGTAGGATAACTGTTTGATTTTGAAAATGTATTATTAGACAAACTTCTCTATTTTTTTGATAATTTTTTCTTTAAAGTTGTTGAATAATTAAATCGTTTTTACTAATTTTGCTTCAGTAAATCAATTCCGTTACCTACAAAGTAACAGTACAATCCTTTTAAAAAGGATTAACCATAATCTTCTCATATACAGATTCTTATATTTATCCATTCCTAAACACATACGAAAGTACTCCCCGGTTCATGGCATGAATACGGTCGTCGGTATGTCGCTGGAAGTAAGTTTCCGTTACTTTTACCGAAGAGTGCCCCATGGCATTCGATATCAGTTCCTGCTGATAGTCACAGAAATTGGCAAGGGTAGCCCAACTGTGGCGGGCACTGTAACTGCTCAGCGCTATTTTCTGTCCCAGCAGACCGGAAAGTTTCTTCAGATGCCGGTTAAATTTCCGCAAGGCATGCTGGTATTGCCGGTACTCACCGGTACCCGGATGACGGATAAAGGAGAAAAGATAAGGAGATTCCTCATCGGTACTCTGCAATGCACGAATCAGCTTCCTGGCTTCCGGCTCTATGCGTACCGTGAGCCACGCGCCTGTCTTCCGACGACGGTAGGTCAGGATATCCCCCTCCAGGTCACACCGGCGCAAATAGGCAATGTCTACAAACGGAATTCCCCGCAACATAAACAACAGCAGGAAAAGCTTTCTCGCCTTTTCCAGTCCGGTATGTTCCGGCAGCGGTTTCTGCAGGCGACGTAAGAGTCCGGCATCGATTGCCCGCTTCACCGTTACCCGTGTACCGGTATATACGCCGTGAAACAGGCGGAACCGTGCCGGAGCCAGCCCCTCGTCTACCGCCCGGAAATAGACGGCACGGAGCATCCGCATATAGGTGGAAATACTGTTCCATTGGAGCTGTCGGGAAAGCAGATAATTCTGGAAAGCTTTCAGCCACGAGGGAGTCAGTTCCGCAAACGGCAACGGACGGCCTCCCATAAAATCAAGAACGCGGTTATAGGTGCTCTGGTACACATGAGCCGTACCCGGACGTCCTTCCTTCATGAAACCGGTAATGACCCGCTTCATGAAATCCATCAGGTTTTTCTTTTTCTTCATACATTCATTGTTTTAGGATAAATAACCAAAATTCAATACCGGCTATATACCGATACATGACACGATATACAAACTTCGCAAAATTCATGGTATACCTTTAACTATATCCATCGGAAACTCCCAAAAATATCTTCCCGAACAGCCGATAATCCCCTCATCAAACAGACAAAAACAAGCGGAAATAGTTCGTCCAATATGCCGGAATCAAATAGAAAACAATTCAAAAAAAACAGGGCTTTTAAAGGGCTATCGGGTAGCCAGGCTTTATTTTCACCTACAAATCAACCTTTTAACCTCTTTTTTTTAGTTTCTCTGATGGTTTCATTCAAAGAAATGATTATTTTTGTCCCGATAACTAAAACTAGAAAACAATGAAAAAAGTATTATCAACTTTATTGCTGGTAGTCTGCTGTTGGCTGGCTATACCGGCGCAGGCTCAAATACATTTCGGTGTAAAGGGCGGTCTGGACGTATCCAAACTAAGCTGTTCTACCGATATGTTCAAAGGAGATAACCGCACCGGTTTCTTTATCGGTCCGATGATGGAATTCACCGTTCCTGTACTTGGAATCGGAATTGACGCGGCAGCCTTGTATGCGCAGTCAGGCCTGAAAGCCGAAAGTAAAGACGGACTGGAATCAGAAACAGAGACCTTGAAATCCATTGAAGTCCCCATCAACCTGAAGTGGACCATCGGACTGGGAAGTACTCTGGGTGTATATCTGGCAGCCGGTCCGCAATTCGGTTTTAATCTGGATGATAAACTGTGGGATAATATAGAAGCCAAGAAATGCGCGGTCAGCGTAAACGTAGGTGCCGGTCTGAAACTTATCCAGCACCTGCAAGTCGGAGTAAACTACAACATTGGAGCCAGTAAACTGGCTAATATCGGAGATGAAAATTTCGAAGCCAATATCCGCAAGAACTCCTGGCAGGTTTCACTGGCTTACATCTTCTGACAATATCTTTACTAACTGATAAACATGCAGAATCCCGGTTCCCACCTAACTTCAGGAACCGGGATTTTTTATCCTAAAAAACGTACTCACGTTTTGATTGAAACGAACGCACATCTTGATTAAAACGAACGGATGTCTTGATTGAAACGAACGGATGTTTATTGATACTTTCTATTTCTTGTACTTCTTGCACAAAGCGAAAATCTTCTGTATGTTGTTTTTTATCAGCTTCATAAACGAACTTGCTTATAATGCAAAGATAGTAAAATATGCTATTATCATGCTATTTATAAGAACTTTTTCTGAATACTCCCTATAAAACGGAGTATCTTCAAAAAAGGTTCTCCATGTTTTCCATGTCTAATTTTCAGCATACCCTACAACCCCTTTTAAGAAAATTGAAAGAAAGAATTTGACATTGTAAGTCCCATCCAACTTCTGTTCTTGTCTTTTGATTTCTGATTTGATAGTCAGCATTTTACGTTCTAATTTAATTAGTCAACAATTAGTCAACAAATGCCATGCTTGGATTATATAAACTACTTGCAAGAGCAATAGCAGAAGTCATAAAAAGCCAAAAAGAAAAGCGTTAACTGCTTGATTTTGTGCAATTAACGCTTCTTTTATTCGTGGACCAGCCTGGGCTTGAACCAGGGACCTCCAGATTATGAGTCTGTTGCTCTAACCAACTGAGCTACAAGTCCGATGTTACAATCCTGTAACGAAATGTGATGCAAAAGTAAAGGTTTTACCTGTAATCTGCAAAAAAAACAGCAAAAAAATGAAGAAAAAAACGTTTTTCGCCTTACTCTTAAGATTTAAGTTGTATTTTTGCGACACAAGTTCTTAAACCAATTGTAAACAATATGTCACAAACCAATCCAGAGCCTAAACTGACCGGACTGACCGACCAGGAAGTGCTGTCGAGCCGCGAAAAGTACGGCGTCAATCTTTTGACTCCTCCCAAACGCCCCTCCATGTGGAAACTCTACCTCGAAAAGTTCCAGGACCCCGTTATCCGTGTCCTGCTGGTAGCTGCCTTTTTCTCCCTGATTATCTCAATCATCGAAAACGAATACGCCGAAACCATCGGTATCTTCTTCGCCATCTTTCTGGCAACCGGTATCGGCTTCTATTTTGAATACGATGCCAACAAGAAGTTCGACCTGCTGAATGCGGTGGGCGAAGAAACTCCTGTAACGGTCATCCGCAACGGAAAGATACACGAAATTCCCCGGAAAGACATCGTTGTAGGCGACATCGTCATTCTGAATACCGGTGAGGAAGTTCCTGCCGACGGAACACTGCTGGAAGCGGTTTCCCTGCAAATCAACGAATCGAGCCTGACCGGAGAGCTGATGGTCAACAAGACAGTGGATGAAGCTCACTTCGACGAAGAAGCCACTTACCCGTCGAATACCGTTATGAGAGGAACAACGGTAACCGACGGACACGGTATCATGCGTGTGGATAAGGTGGGCGATGCCACTGAAATCGGAAAAGTGGCCCACCAGGCGACCGAACAGAGCGAAGAGCAGACTCCGCTGAATATCCAGCTCACCAAACTGGCAAACCTTATCGGGAAAGCTGGATTCACTATTGCTGCCCTGACTTTCATCATCTTTACCAGCAAGGATTTGTATGCCTATTTCACCTCCGGAGCATATACCGGCGACTGGCATTCGTGGCTGGAAATAGCCCGCATCGTATTGAAATACTTCATGATGGCCGTTACCCTGATTGTAGTGGCCGTGCCTGAAGGATTGCCGATGAGTGTAACCCTGAGCTTGGCCCTGAACATGCGCCGTATGCTGAAGACCAACAACCTGGTGCGGAAAATGCACGCCTGCGAAACCATGGGCGCCATCACCGTCATCTGTACAGATAAGACCGGAACCTTGACACAGAACCTGATGCAGGTATACGAAGCACAGGTAGACAACAGTCAGCCAGACCTGATAGCAGAAGGAATCGCAGTAAACTCTACTGCCTTTCTGGAAGAAAAAGCACCCGGAGAGAAGCCTTCAGGTGTAGGTAACCCCACTGAAATCGCTTTGTTATTGTGGCTGAACGGCCAGGGGAAAGACTATATGTCTTTACGTACCCAAGCCAAAGTAGTCAACCAGCTGACGTTTTCAACTGAACGGAAATACATGGCTACCCTGGTTGATTCACCTGTCCGGCAGAAACGTATCCTTTATATAAAGGGAGCACCGGAAATCGTGATGAGCAAATGTAACCTACCGGCAGACACCATTGCCCGCTATAACGAACAGCTCCTCGCCTACCAGAACAAGGCCATGCGTACCTTGGGTATCGCCTACCGGGAAATAGCCGAAGGCGAATCGTCCGATTGCGCCACCCTGGTCAACGAAGGTGGATTGACCTTCCAGGGTATCTTCGCCATCAGTGACCCGATCCGTCCGGACGTGCCGGATGCTGTCAAGAAATGCCAGTCAGCGGGTATCGGTGTAAAGATCGTTACGGGCGATACTCCGGGAACCGCCACCGAAATCGCCAGACAAATCGGACTCTGGCAACCCGAAGATACGGAACGTAACCGCATCACAGGAGTAGAATTTGCCGCCTTGAGCGACGAAGAAGCCTTGGATCGAGTACTCGACCTGAAGGTGATGAGCCGTGCCCGTCCGATGGACAAGCAGCGTCTGGTACAGCTTCTGCAACAGAAAGGGGCTGTGGTAGCCGTTACCGGTGACGGTACGAACGATGCGCCTGCCCTGAACCACGCCCAGGTGGGTCTGTCCATGGGTACCGGTACATCGGTAGCCAAGGAAGCCAGCGACATCACCCTGCTGGACGACTCCTTCCACAGCATCGCGACAGCCGTCATGTGGGGCCGTTCATTGTACAAGAACATCCAGCGATTCATCGTCTTCCAGCTGACCATCAACGTGGTGGCCTTGCTCAGCGTATTGCTCGGAGCGTTCTTCGGAACAGAATTGCCGCTTACCGTAACCCAGATGCTGTGGGTGAACCTCATCATGGATACCTTTGCCGCCATGGCCTTGGCTTCCATCTCTCCGAGCATGGATGTCATGAACGAAAAGCCACGTAAACGGACGGACTTCATCATCACTCCGGCCATGCGTAACAACATCCTGGGTGTAGGCCTCGGATTCCTGGTCATATTGATGGGACTTCTGGCTTACTTCAAGACACTTCCGGGAGGTATGGATGTACATCACCTGACTGTCTTCTTCACCATCTTCGTGATGCTGCAGTTCTGGAACCTGTTCAATGCCAGTGTATTCGGCACCAACCATTCCATTTTCAAGGATGCAAGCCATGCTTTGGGTATGCTTAGCGTTGCCCTGATTATCCTGATGGGACAGTTCCTGATTGTCACCTTCGGCGGGAAAGTATTCCGTACCGAGCCCCTTCCGCTCATGGAATGGCTGTACATCATCGGAGGAACTTCCATCGTACTGTGGATCGGTGAAATCTGGCGGGGAATCCAACGGTTAAAGAAGAATTGATGCGTTATGAATCCGACAATCCATAACCTGATATTCGACTTGGGCGGGGTCTTGTACGACCTCGACATTGAAGGTTGTCTGCAGGCATTCGAGCAAGCGGGCCTGACCGAGGTACGTCACCTGATAACCGGCACCAACGAAGCCGGTATCTTCCAGGCATACGAAACCGGGGAACTCTCCACTCCCCGGTTCCGCGAAGAAGTACGCAGACTTATCGGTAACCCCCAACTGACGGACGAAGACATCGACCGGATGTGGAACCGCATGCTGGTACACCTGCCTCAAGAGAAACTGGATTTATTGCACGAACTCGGTCGGCATTACCGCCTGTATCTGCTAAGCAACACCAACGACCTTCACTGGGAACACGTTGTCCGGCAGGCCTTCGCAAAGCAGGGATACCAGGTCTCCGATTTCTTCCAACAGGTATTCCTGTCCTTCCGGATGAAACTGGCCAAACCGAACCCCGCCATCTTCCTCACCGCGCTGGAAAATGCCGGTCTGAAAGCCGAAGAAACCCTGTTCATCGACGACTCACCGGTCAACTGCCAGGCAGCGAAATCAGTCGGTATACAGGCTGTCCATTATACACCGGGCGAAGACCTCCGCTCCCTACTCGCTACCGTCTTATGAGAATCATTACCGATACAGACCGTACAGAAAATTTAGGACCCTGCGCAGCCACAATCGGCTGTTTCGACGGCGTACACCGCGGACACCGCTACCTCATCAATCAGGTATGCGAAGTGGCCGCGGAGAAAGGGCTGCATGCCGCTATCGTGACCTTTCCGGTGCATCCGCGCCAAGTAATGCAGACCGACTACCAGCCTCAACTGCTGTCCTGCCTGCACCAGAAAACTGACCTCATCAGCCAACTCGATGCCGACTATTGCTTCATGCTGCCTTTCACCCGGGAGCTGTCACACCTGTCGGCCCGGGAGTTCATGCAGCTTCTACAGGAACATTACCACATCCAGGTACTTGTCATCGGTTATGACCACCGCTTTGGACACAACCGCAGCGAAGGCTTTGAAGACTATTGCCGGTACGGACAGGAACTGGGCATGGAGGTCATCCGGGCCAAGGCCTTGGTAGAAGACGGAGTATCCATCAGCTCGTCCCACATCCGCAGCCTGCTCAAACAGGGTGCCGTACACGAGGCCAACCGCTGCCTGGGCTACGAATATTACCTGGACGGCACCGTGACCGACGGATACAAGGTGGGACGGAAACTGGGCTTCCCTACCGCCAACCTGCTGCCGGCCTGCCCCGAGAAACTGATTCCGGCCGAAGGGGTCTATGCCGTCTACACCTATGTACAGGGCATCCGTTATGCCGGTATGCTGAACATCGGACACCGCCCCACTTTAAACAACGGTACTGACCTAAGCATTGAAGTGAACATTCTCGACTTTTCGGAAAACATCTACCGGAAACAGATGCGTATCGAGTTTGTAGCCTTCATCCGCCCTGAACAACGCTTCGATTCACTGGAGCAGCTCACGGCCCAACTGAAAGCCGACCGTGAACAGGTCCGGAAACTGTTGCAGATGCCCGTTCGTTGATGAATATCATTTAATTCGGTTTCCGCTTCATAAATCGCCACTGGTATAGCAATTTATCCAAAGATTGTGCGTATCTTTGCCCCGAAATTTTAGAAAAACTGAATGAAGACATTTGAAGAACTCGGCGTTTCCTTAGAAATACGGAAAGCGATTGAAGAAATGGGATATGAGAATCCCATGCCCGTACAGGAAGAAGTAATCCCATATCTATTAGGAAACGGAAACGATGTAGTGGCTCTGGCACAAACCGGAACCGGAAAAACAGCCGCATTTGGTCTGCCGCTGATTCAAAAGATTGACGTAACCCGTCGTGTTCCACAAGCATTGATTCTCTGTCCTACCCGCGAACTCTGCCTGCAGATAGCCGGTGACCTGACAGACTACTCGAAGTATATCACCGATTTGAAAATATTGCCGGTATACGGTGGTTCCTCCATCGACAGCCAGATACGTAGCCTGAAACAAGGGGTACACATCATCGTGGCCACACCGGGACGCCTCATCGACCTGATGGAACGTAAGGTGGCCAACCTGTCTACGGTCCGCGATGTCGTGATGGACGAAGCCGATGAAATGCTGAACATGGGTTTCACAGACAGCATCAACGCCATCCTGGAGAAAGTACCGCAAGACCGGAACACCCTGATGTTCTCGGCTACCATGAGTCCCGAGATTTCCCGCATCGCCAAGACTTACCTGCACGATGCCAAGGAAATCACCATCGGTACCAAGAACGAAGGCAGCAAGAACGTCAACCACATCGCATACATCATCCATGCCAAAGACAAATACCTGGCACTGAAACGCGTGGTAGACTTTTATCCGCAGATTTACGGTATCATCTTCTGCCGTACCCGTAAAGAAACACAGGAGATAGCCGACAAGCTGATACAGGACGGCTACAATGCCGACTCCCTGCACGGCGAACTGAGCCAGGCACAGCGTGACCTGGTGATGCAGAAATTCCGCCAGCGTCACCTGCAGCTGCTGGTAGCTACCGATGTGGCTGCCCGTGGTCTGGATGTAAACGACCTGACCCACGTCATCAACTACGGATTGCCGGACGATACTGAAAGCTATACACACCGCAGCGGACGTACCGGACGTGCCGGAAAGACCGGTATCTCCATCGCCATCATCAACCTGCGCGAAAAGGGAAAGATGCGCGAAATCGAACGCATCATCAAGAAACAGTTTACGGTAGGCCAGTTACCGAGCGGCAAGGAAATCTGTGAACAGCAGCTCATCAAGGTAATTGACGAAATCGAAAAGGTAAAGGTGAACGAAGAGGAAATCGAAGCTTTCCTGCCGGGCATCTACCGCAAGTTCGAATGGCTGAGCAAGGAAGACCTGATCAAGCGGGTGGTATCGATGGAGTTCAACCGCTTCCTGGAATATTACAAGAACGCTCCTGAAATTGAACAGCCAAAGAACAGCGACAAGAAAGGCGAACCGAAAGAACGCAAGGAACGGGGAACTGACAAGGAGAAATCCAGCCGGAAAGCAGAGAAAGGCTATACCCGCCTCTTCCTGAACCTCGGAAAAACAGACGGCTTCTATGCCAATCAGATTATCGAGCTCATCAACCGCAACCTGAAGAAGGAACGTATACAGGTGGGTCGTATTGACCTGATGCAGAACTTCTCGTTCTTCGAAATCATCGAGGCCCAGGCTCCGATGGTCATCAAGGCCCTGAACAAGGTAGTCCTGAACGGCGGACGCAAGGTCATCGTCGAAGTAGCCGGCGAGAACAACGGCAAGAGCGACAAGGACGGCAAAAAGCGCAGCCGGAAAGAAAAAGAAGGAGAAGAAAAAGGGAGCAAACGCAGCAGCAAGAAAGAAAGCCGTGAAACGACCCCCAAAGCCGAAAAGAAGACAAAACCTAGCCGGGAAGAACGTGGCTATACAGCAGCTCGCGGACCGAAACGAAAGGACGATTGGAAACAATTCTTCCAACACGAAAACGACCGTCCCTTGAAAGGTGAAATTCCTGATTTCGAAGAAGAAGGCTGGGCCAAGCGCAGCAAACGGAAAAAATAGCCTTAGAGTTCAAAGCGAAAAGTAATAAACCAGAAAGCGGGAGGATTCGTCAGAGTCTTCCCGCTTTTCAGTTTTTAGTTTTTAACTTTTAATTTTTAACTTTTAATTAATAATCAGCTTCAGCTTCTTCGCTTCCGTCCGGGCCTGCAGCCACTGCAACATCTTGGCCCTGTCCATCACCGACATCGGCCGGTTACAGCCAATGACCGCGTACGTCACCGTATCAATCCGGTTACTGTCAATGTTCAGCTCCATACCCTTCGATACAGAGAACGACTGGACTTCCGGGAAGATAACCTTCATCTCCTTCCCCATCCGCTCATTCACCACGTAAGAGCCACTGAACAGCGACAAGGCCCGTTGCAGCGAGTCGATTTCCTCGGTCTGCTCGTTCAACTTCTGCTGACTGTTCTTGTAGAAATCCTCCATGACCATTGTCTTGATGCTGCTCAGGTCCTCTACCCCGTTGTTCACACCCTGGAACACCGTCAGCTTCGTATTGCCCAGCTTATAGTCGGGCAGTTTTGTCTGAGCCGCCACAATCAGGTTCTCGGGCACTTCCTTTCCAATCAGCACCACCTTGATGGTCTTGTCGGAATAATTGATTTCCCGGTTCAGCACCTGCGTATCAGGGAACTGCAGTTCGTGCGAAATGAAGTTATTCGCCGAAGTCTGATAAAAGGTTTCACGCACGATGTTGTACGTCAGATAGACCGCCGGACACATGGTACCGATGGTAATCCAGATGATGTAACGCTTCACCATCTTCTCCCGTTCCTTGTCGACAAACTGTTTCCGCTTGAAGTGCATGAAACGGACTCCCAGGAAGGTAGCCAGGCTGATAAATACGGAATTGATGAAATACAGGTAGAAGGCCCCCAGGAAATACAGCAGATTCCCCGTAGCCAGTCCGAAACCGGCCGTACACAAAGGCGGCATCAAAGCCGTAGCGATAGCCACACCCGGAATCACATTCCCTTTCTCCTTGGTAGCAAGGGCTACGATACCTGCCAGACCACCGAACAAGGCGATAAACACATCGTAGATGGTAGGCGAGGTACGGGCCAGCAGCTCCGACTGCACCTCATCCAGCGGCGTGAAGAGGAAATACAGGGTGGCCGTCACCACACTGAAGAGAGTAGCCACCAGGAAACTCTTCAACGAGCGCTTCATCAGTTCGAAGTCGTTCTGCCCGATGGCGAGTCCCACACCCATAATCGGCCCCATCAGCGGAGAAATCAGCATGGCACCGATAATGACCGCCGTAGAGTTGACATTCAGCCCCAGTGAGGCGATGAACGTCGCAAAGATAAGAATCCACAGGTTGGTACCCTTGAATTCAACCCCGTTCCGGATGGAGTCTACCGTGACCTGTTCGTCCTCCTTACTCCGGTTCAGGTCCATATATTCATCGAAGAACTTGCGCAGCAAGAACTTCTTATGATTTCTTGTTTCCATGATGCATTAATGTTTTCATTCCGTTATCTGACCAACCGAGTCAGAATCGGTATACTTTTCAAAGGTAAGTCTTTTTTCAGAATATACCCAATAAATACCAGAATTAACACGGTATTCAGCAACAAATGAAGCACGGTGTTATGCACAGGTATCCAGACACTGAGGGCATACAATACACCGGCCAACAGCAGATACACCGCCATGTCCTTGAGCGGATAATCCACCGGATATTTCTTCTGACCGATGAAATAAGACAGCAAGGTTATCACTCCATAACCGGCCACCGAAGCCCAGGCCGAAGCCACATAACCGTACGTCGGCACCAGCCAGACGTTCAAGGCCAGAATCACCACACAGCCGATGAGGGAGAAATAGGCTCCCCATTGGGTCTCATCCGTCAGTTTGTACCAAAAGGACAGGTTGAAGTAAATACCCTTGAAGATTTCGGCCAGCATCACAATAGCTACCACACTCAGCCCTTCCCAATAGTCGCGGGCCACCATATAGCGCAGAATGTCCATATAGCCCATCACCACCAGAAAGGCCAGCAGCGAAAAGATAAAGAAATACTTCATCGCCTTGGCATACATGTCACGGTTATCCCCTTCCCGGTTCTTGCTGAATACAAAGGGTTCATAGGCATAACGGAAAGCCTGGGTAAACATCGCCATCACCAGCGCCACTTTACTCGTCGCACTGTAGATACCCAACTGCACCAGTCCTTCCTGTCGGTCTTCGAAGAGGAAAGGATAAATCATCTTGTCCACGGTCTGATTCAGAATTCCCACCAGTCCGAATATCAGAATCGGGAAAGAATAGGCAATCATTTCTTTCAGCAGTTTCCGGTCGATACGGTACGAGAATCCACGCAATTCAGGGATGAAGAACAGCATCTGTACTGCCGACATAATCAGGTTAGCCACAAAAATATAGCCTACCAGATAATCCGGGTCGTAGAACCAGTCGATCAGTCCTGGCTGAACCTTATACAGCCACGGGCAAAGCAACAGGAAGAACAGGTTCAGCAGAATGTTCCCTACAATGTTGAACAGCTTGATTCCCGCAAATTTAATGGGCCGTTTCTGGTAACGCAGATAGGCAAAAGGAATACACTGAAAAGAATCCAGCGCTACCACCAGAATCATCATCGCCACATAATCCGCATGATCCGGATATTCCAGAAACGAGGCGATGGGATGCAGGAACGTCAGGCACAGTGCCACAAACGCCAGCGAGAGTCCTCCTACGAACATCAGCACGTTGGCATACACCTTTTTCGGGTCATCGCCCGCCTTATTGGCAAAGCGGAAAAAACCCGTTTCCATCCCGAAGGTAAGGAATACCAGAATGAGCGCCGTATAGGCATATACGTTCGAAACGACACCATACCCTCCGGAAGCCGCAGGCAGCACCGCCGTATAAAGAGGGACCAACAGATAATTCAGGAAGCGTCCGATGATACTGCTCATACCATAGATGGCAGTATCCTTTGCCAAAGATTTTAATCCGGCCATGATGATAATTAATAATTAATAATTAATAATGAATAATGAAAAACGGATGCAGATTCACCCGACAAACGCTTGCCGGGCGGGCAGACCCCGCCCCTACAGATTATCGGTTTACAGATCCGATGGCACTGTACACATCAACAAACTCAAGAACTAATCACCTAGTATCTACATTAACTAGTATCCGTCAACTAACCAACCAACTAATCAAACAATGTCTTTTCCGTACTGTAGCGTGAGCGTCCCAGGTGTTTATAGGCCAGGTCCGTCACTTCGCGTCCCCTTGGCGTACGTTTCAGGAAACCCTCCTTAATCAGGAACGGCTCATACACCTCCTCCAACGTACCCGGGTCTTCCCCCAAAGCCGTAGCGATGGTGGTCAGCCCCACCGGTCCCCCCCGGAACTTGTCGATAATCGTACAGAGAATCTTGTTGTCTATCTCGTCCAGGCCATAACGGTCGATGTTGAGAGACTCCAGACCGAAGCGGGCAATGTCCACATCGATGCGTCCGGAACCTTTCACCTGCGCGAAATCGCGTACCCGTCGGAGCAAGGCGTTCGCGATACGGGGGGTTCCCCGGCTGCGCGAAGCGATTTCTCCCGCCGCCTCTTCATCGCACGGTACCCCCAGGATACCGGCCGAGCGAAGCAGAATACGTGTCAGAACCGCATCGTCATAATATTCCAGATGCAGGTTAATACCGAAACGGGCACGGAGCGGAGCCGTGAGCAGACCGCTGCGGGTAGTCGCCCCCACCAGCGTAAACGGATTCAGTTCCAGCTGGATGCTGCGGGCCGAAGGTCCCTTGTCTATCATGATATCAATGCGATAGTCTTCCATGGCCGAATACAGATACTCCTCCACCACCGGGCTTAACCGATGGATTTCATCGATGAAGAGCACATCGTTCGGCTCCAGGCTGGTCAGTACGCCTGCCAGGTCGCCCGGTTTGTCAAGTACCGGTCCCGAAGTCACCTTGAAACCTACCCCCAGTTCGTTGGCAATGATGTTGCTCAGCGTAGTCTTTCCCAGTCCGGGAGGTCCGTGCAGCAGCACATGGTCCAGAGCCTCCGCCCGCAGACGGGCCGCCTTGACAAAGATACGCAGGTTGTCTACCACCTTGTCCTGTCCGCTGAAGTCCTCGAACTGTAACGGACGCAAGGCATTCTCAAAATCGCGCTCCTTGCCGCTGGGCCGATAATCACGTATATCAAACTGTTCTTCCATATCTTTTCTGAATACGAAAACAAAAGTACAAAAGATTCCGTGAAAAACCTTATTTTTGTTCCAAACTCAAAAACAGAACTTATGCAAACAACCGAGAAACGCGTTCTGGTAGGGATGAGCGGCGGCATCGACAGCTCTGCCGTATGCCTCATGCTACAGGAACAAGGATATGAAGTGGTAGGCGTCACCTTACGCACCTGGGATGTTCCCTCACACTTTTCCACTCCCGGACAAGAGGAGCCGGACGAAGTGCTGGAAGCCCGGTCACTTGCCCGTCGGCTGGGCATCGAACACCATGTAGCCGACGTACGCGAAGAATTCCGGCAGGTCATCGTCCGTTATTTCATCGAGGAATACATGCGGGGGCGGACTCCGAACCCCTGTGTACTGTGTAATCCCCTCTTCAAGGAACGGGTACTCTGCGAGTGGGCGGACCGTACCGGATGTGCCTACATCGCCACCGGACATTACTGCCGGCTGGTAGACAAGGACGGTCACCGTTATATCGTGACAGGCGACGACTCCACCAAGGACCAGTCGTATTTTCTTTGGAAACTGCCACAGAGCATTCTCCGGCGGATGATGTTCCCGCTGGGAGGCATGACCAAAGCCGATGTCCGCACCTATCTGGCCGAAAAGGGTTTCGAAGCAAAGGCCCGTGGCGGAGAAAGTATGGAAATCTGTTTCATCGACAAGGATTACCGGGAATTTCTGAAGGAACACTGCCCCGACATCGACGAACGTATCGGTCCGGGCTGGTTTGTCGACAGCAAAGGACTGAAATTGGGACAGCACAAAGGCTTCGCCTATTACACCATCGGCCAACGCAAGGGGTTGGAAATAGCCTTGGGAAAACCCGCCTACGTACTGAAAATCAATCCGGCCAAGAACACCGTAATGCTCGGTGATGCTGAACAGCTGAAAGCCGAATACATGCTGCTGGAAGATGTCAGTATAATAAACAGGGAGGAACTGCTTGCTTGTCCGGAACTCTCAGTCCGTATCCGTTACCGCAGCCGTCCTATTCCTTGCCGGGTCTTTCCCCTGGAAAACGGTCACCTGCTGGTACGCTTCCTGGCAGAGGCTTCAGCCATCACGCCGGGACAATCGGCCGTATTTTATGACGGGAACCGGGTATTGGGAGGTGGATTCATTGCTTTCCAGCAAGGTATCAGGAAATTAGCGCAAGAATATGCAGAAAATATCTAAAAGCTGAGGAACGTGGCGGAATTTAAAGGATTTTAGCCATATTTCAAAGTAAAAGATGTGAATTTTATAAAAATAAAAAGAGAATAATGAGAAGAATCTAAAAATATTTGTCTATCTTTACATTCACAAACCTGCCATAAAACAGAAATTGTATAACACAAAAATAAAAAAGATTATGAAACTAAGAAGAGATCTTACCGCAATCGCGCTTGGACTAAGCACCGTTGCAGCGTTTGCCCAGACAGGCAACACAGAAACACGCCAGATTAAGGAAGAAGGCAAAACTGTATTTAACCCGCATTGGTTCATGCAGGTACAGGGTGGAGTTGGTTATACCGTAGGAGAAGCCGATTTCGGAGACCTGATTTCTCCGGCAGCTGCCTTGAACTTCGGCTACCAGTTTACTCCCGTTTGGGGACTCCGCTTTGGCGTAAGCGGCTGGCAGGCTAAAGGTGGTTGGGCAAGTCCGGCTACTACCTATAAATATAACTACCTGCAGGGTAACGTCGATGTAACCCTCGATTTAGGCAATCTTTTCTGCGGTTACAAAGCCAACCGCCTGTTCAACCCGTATTTCTTTGTAGGAGTTGGTCTGAACGGCGCATTCAACAACGATGAAGCTGTAGCTTTAAACAATCAAGGCTACGAAATGGCTTATCTGTGGGACAAGAACAAGATCAGTCCTGCCGGACGTGCCGGATTGGGTGTGGCTATCCGTTTGGCTGAAAAGGTATTCTTCAACATCGAAGCCAATGCCAACGTGATGAGCGACAAGTTCAACTCAAAGAAGGCAGGCAATGCTGACTGGCAGTTCAATGCATTGGCAGGTTTCACATTCAAGTTCGGCAAACCGTCCAGAACTACCGAACCGGTTTACTACGAACCGACTCCGACTCCTCCGCCAGCACCGGCTCCTGTAAAGGAAGAACCGGCACCTGCTCCGGTTGTAGAAGAAGTAAAACCGATGACACAGAATGTATTCTTCGAAATCAATTCAGCTGAAATCCGTACTTCAGAAGACAACAAGATTGCCAGCCTGGTATCTTACCTGAAAGAGCACAGCAATGCTAAAGTCAGTCTCTGTGGTTATGCCGACAAGCAGACCGGTAATGCCCGTATCAACGAACGCTTGTCTAAAGAACGTGCAGAAGCTGTAGCTGAAGCACTGAAGACACAGGGTATCGCTGAAAGCCGTATCACGGTAGACTACAAGGGTGATACCGCACAGCCGTTCGGTACCGCAGCAGAAAACCGCGTAACTATCTGTATCGCTGAATAAGCCCGAATAACGAACTGCCGGAAACTCCGGTATCTCATAAATAACTGTATTCCGTGAGAAACAGACTTCATAAGTTTGTTTTCTCATGGAATACAGTTTTTTTTTTGTCAAAATTCAACGTTATGGGAATCACACTTGGAAGAAAATCGCTCCGAAACGGACGCTCATCACTGTATCTGGACTATTGTTTCAACGGAAAACGCCAAAGGCAATACCTGGGAATCATTCTGGACTCCCCTACCGACAAACACACCCGCGCCACCAACCGTGCCAAGCTCCAACTGGCGCAGGTATTACGTTCACAGAGGGAAATCGAATACCTGAAGGAACGGTATCCGTTCCGGATGACCGAAATGCCATTCAGACTGCCACAAACCGCCGGCAACGGCATCGACTTCTTCAGTTACGCCGAAGAATACCTGACACAGTATCACCAGAAGGATATCCGGCTGGTGCGAGGAGCATTTACCCAGTTACGGAAATTCCACACGGGAGTCTTGCTGCTGGACAATATCACTCCCCGCTTCTGCAACGCTTTTTTGGACTACCTGCAACGGAACCTGAACGGAAATTCGCCGGTAAACTACTTCAAGAAATTCAAGATGTGCCTGAGTGCCTGCGTAGAATCCGGGCTAATACTCCAGAATCCGGCCAGCGGCATCCGCCTGCACCAGTACAACGATGTAACGAAAGAGATTCTCTCTGAAAAGGAACTGACCCAACTGGCATTGACCCCCTGCCGCAGTCCGGAAGTGAAACGGGCCTTCCTGTTTTCATGTATGAGCGGTCTGCGCTGGTGCGATGTAAAACTGCTGTGCTACCGGAACATTGATTTCGCCCAGAAAAGGATTACACTTATCCAAAAAAAGGTGGCCGGCCATTCCAGCCGTTCGGTACTTCACCTGAATCTGAACGCCAGTGCCCTCTACCTGCTGAAGGTACAGTCCGGATTGAGCGAAGAACGGGTATTCCGCCTCCCGTCGCACTCCTACTGCCTGCGCATGCTGAACGAATGGACCCGCAAAGCCGGCATCCGCAAGCATATCTCTTTCCACTGCGCCCGCCATACCTTCATCACCAACCTGATGGCCAGCGGTGCCAACATCAAGACTGCCGCTTCGCTGGCCGGTCACTCCAGTACACGGCACACCGAGAAGTACATCCACATCATCGATACACAGAAACAACAGGCTGTAGACAACCTTCCTCCGCTGCCTTTCGATTAATTTCCCACATTTGCTATCCGTAAATCAATCTTTTTGCCTACATTTGCGCAGAGAAATTAATAACCTAATATACAAAAAATTATGGCAGAACTTAAAATTAGCCTAAGACGCATTGCCGAGGACGGATTCACCAAGAACGACGAAATCCTGGCCGATACCTCGAAAGTACTTCACCCGCAGATGGGATTCGAACTGATGTCTGATATCAAGAAAAACCTGCTTACCATCGTGGCACAGGTAGGCTTCACTACTCCCGAAAAGGAAATCGCCGCATTCCTGCGTTTCCGTTTCACCCTCGAAGTCATCAGCCTGAGCAGCCTGGAATATGTGAGCAACCCGGAAAAAGGGACACACGACTATAAATTCCCGCAAGGCTTCCTGGAAGCTGTACTAACCGATGTTTATGCTACGGCTCGTGTGCTGCTGGCTCAGAAACTGGTAGGAACCCGCCTGGAAGGAGCTTACCTCCCGTTCGGTGGTGCCAGCGAACTGATCAAGCTGACCAAGAAATACTGATGAATCACTTATTCATCCTTCAAGTTCCGCAGCTTGCCCAACGCTGTAGAGAAGAAGTTCTCAGTAAGCAGGTTGAACTTGCGGAACTTGAATCATTCATTCAAGACTTACCTTCCACTCTCCCATAGTACCTGTTCCTGAGGAAGAACTCACACCCATTTTTATACCATTTCGCTCATCCGAAGCATATACACGGACATAACCTGTAGAGCCCCATCAGCCGTACCATCCAATATTTCGAGTGACTTAGTCAGTTTACATACGATGGCATCATAAATACACATCCTTCCACATTTCGGAAAGTCCAATATCTCAGGTTGCACCATCCTGAGCCGACAGTTCTGTAGTCTTTCCGTCCCTCATCCGTCCCTTTTCAGATATCCAAATACTTAATTCTCTTATAATAAATCAGTAACAAAGACTTTTTCATTTACGACGCGGCTACAGAACCGGCTGAAATCGCGTCCAGAAGGCCTTCTGGCGGGGTATTTGTTTGTTTCTTTCTCGTTTTTTGTCCCTCGTACGTCCCTTATCCGTCCCTCCGATTGCGGCTACCTCCTGTTCATTATCCCAAATAAGGGAAACAGGATAAATCGGCTTGATAATTAGAGTCTTTAATTTATAAATTAAAATTTTTATTATGAGAAAAAAGTATTTAAGTGCACTTCTGTTTGGAGCGCTTCTGTTCGCTTCAACAGGAACTTTTACTTCTTGTAAAGATTATGATGATGACATCAAGAATTTGCAGGAACAATTGGACAAGAAAGCTTCACTTGAAGAACTTCAGAAACAGATTGATGCTATGCAGTCTGACGTAAATGCTGCTATGACTGCAGCTGAAGAAGCTAAAACAAAAGCACAAGAAGCTTTAGACAAAGCTAATAGCGCTGGTGGTGGCGGTGTTTCAAGCGAACAGTTGGAAGATTTGAAGGATGAAATTCAGGCACAGATTGATAAGCTGGCTTCATTGGAAGATGTGAAAGCTGAAATCGATGCGTTGAAAGCTGAAATCGCTAATACTTATGCTACACAGGATGCATTGGATGCATTGACTTTAAAAGTAAATACCCTGTCTGAAAAAGTTACAGCTATTGTTGGTAATTTATTGAATGGCTTGGTATATCAGCCTTCTCTTTATATTAACGGTATTGAAGCTACTGAATATCCATGGATGTCTTATATTCCTTTGAAAGGGGTTACAAATCCTAATGTAACATTTATGGATGATGAAAATACTGTTTGTGTTATAACAACTCCATCTACTGAATGGAATTTTGCTAATCAGACAGTAGCAAAATCATACGACCCGATTGTATGGGTAGATTATCATGTAAATCCATCTAAGGCTAAAATTGCTAAAGGAGATTTGAGTATCATTTCAAACGATGCTGAGGTTGTGACAACACGCTCTTCTGTTGCTCTTCCGAAATTGGATGCCAATGAAGATATTAAACTTCAGAATGGTATTCTTTCAATTCCTTTGCGCGCTGATGGTAGTGCTATCTTGACTCAGCCTACTAATAATAATTCTACAGATGTAGCTGATTTGACCAAGGCTTCTATTTTTGCTTTACAGGCTAATGTGAAGACTGACCAAGGTGAGGACCGTGTTGTTACTTCAGATTATGCAGCTCTTTATGCTTCAGAAATTACTCCGAAAGCTATTGCTTATAGTGTTTCTGATTACAATGGTTTTGATATAGAAGCAAAGGATTGTGCATATTCTACTCCTAAAGATGAATTGTGGCCGACTGTTGAAGAGGCTATTAAAAATGTCCCGACTCTGCGTGTCGCTTATGATAGTGAAATTGATTTGAGTGATGTGCTGGCTATCCATTATAATCATGCTTCTCATACAAGTAAAAATGGAACTCATAAAGTATGGAATTGGGGTGAGGAAAAAGATTACGGATTGAAGTATGAATTTTCTTTGATTCAATACAAGGCAGGTAATAATAGTACTTCTGATAGTAAGTATGTTGATCAAAATCAGATTGCTAATGGTATTGTAGCTCCTCGTATGGTTACTGCAGATGGAAATACTTCAACTTCTACAGGTATTTCTTCTGTTGGAAGACATCCTTTGGTTCAGGTACGTGTAGTAGATCAAGACGGTGCTGTTGTTTTGCATGCATATATTAAAGTAGAAATTGTTCAAACTATTGAAAACATTGTTACAAATGTATTTAATAAGGGTGAACAGAAGTTCTGTTGTGATGGATCAACTCCTGAATTGACTTGGTCAGAAGTTTCTGAACTTCTTATTGAAAAGGTTGACTATTCAAAAGAAGAGTTCTTGGCTTTGTATGAAGTTGATGATGCACCAACAGCTGAACCTAATTATGCAGCGGGTGAGCTTTATCAGTATGAAAAAGTTGGCAATAAATTTGTTAAGGTTTCTACAGCTTCAGGTAAGTATGGTGAGGTAACCGAAAGACCAGATGCACAAGGAACAACTAACCCAGTTCTTGTTTGGGATTTGAGTATGGATGATCAGCAGAGAATTTATGATTTGACTGGCCATGAAAAGACTATCTATGTAAGATACATCCGTAAGACAACTAATCCTGCAGGTACAGAAACTATTGCTCCTGTTTATATGCCAATTAAAGTTAATGTTGCTAAACCACAGGGTACTGTAGTTAAGAAGATTGCTGAATATTGGTATAATAATAGTACTAATACTCGTTTGAATGTTCCTTATCCTGTAGATGGAGGTAATTCTTTGAATTATGAAGTCGATTTGAACCAGGTATGGGAAGGAAATAAACCTGTATTTGGTATGGGTACAACATTTGCTTCTTATACAGATGCAATCCTTGCAAATCAGACAGATATGACAGGAGTAGGTGGTTATAAATATTATTTCACTGCGGGTAATAATATGACATCTGCAACTCTGGAAGACTTGTTTGGAAATACTTATAAATTGTTTGCTGGTAGAGTAGGTTCTCCAGTACCAGTAAGTAAGGTTAGTGATATTTTTGGAGTTCGTTACGATGTAGATACGAACAATGCTTTACAACATGCATTGAAGTCTGATAATGGAGAATATACTAATAATGCATTGTATGCCGAAGTTGTAACTAAGGAAGAAAATACAACTCTTATTAGTGTTGGTCAGAAAATAATGATAGCACAGATTGATCAGGCTACAGGTAAGATAACTTATGAAAACAATGAAGTTTCAAAACGCCTTTTGAATGCTTACGATCACTCAGATGCAAAATTATTTGCTGAAATTGGTATTTGTGCATTCAGTCCTTGTGATGTTGCATTATCTTTGAATGGTGCTGAATACCCTGCATATTTCTTACGCCCAATTTCTATTAAGGATAACAATACAGGTGAGTTTGTGGATGCTCAAGCAAATGGTTCTGTAATTAACATTGCCGATGTATTTGACTTCGAAGACTGGCGTGATGAAAAATTCAAAGATGGAAACGACTATTCAAATGTTTGGTTATATGCATTCTATGGTTTGAAGAATGTTGAAGTAAAAACAGATTTGATTACTACAGACTTAAATGGTTATGATCTTAATACTAAGCTTTTGAGTGATGTAACAAATTTGATTAAGATTACTCAGCCTACACCTACCAGTGTAAATTTGACTGCATATAATTCTCAAGTTCAAGGTACTTTAGCTACTTGGAATGCTATAGTAGCAGCATTGGGTGAAATCAAATATGAAAACAATGGTAATAATGTTGGTTCATTCAATCTGCGTATTCCTGTTGACTTTACATACGATTGGGGTACTATTAGAGCTTATGTTGTATGCAAAGTTAAATCTACAATGGGTAATTAATAATTATCATTGATATTGAAAAGAAGAGGGCGGGCTATTCAGCAATGCCCTCTTTTTTTATTTAGTAAGTAAAAATCGTTATTGATATGAAACTACATTTAGGTTGTATTGGATTTCTGGCTCTGTTGTGTTGCTTTTGGGGAGGTTGTACTGAAAAGGCCAAACAAGATACCGTTATAGTGAATCCGGAGAAGGAATTTATAGAAGCTTTGACGCAGAAGGATACTGCAGACTTTATAGGTCTTACAAAACAGTGTATGGATACAATTCAAGGAGGGAATATAGATGCTGCATTGAATTTAATTTATTGTATTCAAAATGATACACTTATGCCACTTACTCCGGAGATGAAAGTGGGTTTGAAGAATCATTTTAAACGTTTCCCGGTTAAGGATTATGAACTGATTTCGTTTGAAATAAATGGTTATTATACAAACAGTGTGAAATATAATATTCGTTTTAAGGAAGAGACTGAAGTCCCCAATTCGATAAAGTTTACTTTTAATCCTATTTGGTTGGGTGATGCCTGGTATTTGACCTTGAAAAATAATTGATTACACTACTGTAAACAAGACTGTAAGCATTAACGTAAACATTCGAACAAATGCATCTTTTAAACCTTGAGGTTTGGTTGTAGCTTTGCGGTAGCGAATACAATCAAACCTCAATTATTATGAACAGA
>ENA-OPVK01000191-OPVK01000191.1-human-gut-metagenome-genome-assembly--contig:-NODE-191-length-49891-cov-3.600329_pt1 | contig 49891 bp, 40 predicted proteins | sample MGYA00241495_ERZ501982 | MGnify/ENA primary metagenome ERZ501982 (study PRJEB25962, sample SAMEA2042002) | human gut metagenome | biome: human gut; feature: human-associated habitat; material: faeces...
ATGCCGGCAAGGTGGCCCGTTTTGTGGAGTTTATGGAGAGCGAGGCCCGCATCCTGATTTGCACGCATGCCACGCTACGCTTCGCGTTTGAAAAGCTGGCTACGGAAGCGTTCAGCGGCTGCCTGCTGGGGATAGATGAATTTCACCATGTGTCCGCGGACCGTGAAAGCAGCCGGCTGGGCGCTCTTCTGCATGACGTGATGAGGGAAACGGACGCCCATGTGCTGGCCATGACGGGCTCCTACTTCCGCGGGGACAATGTGCCCATTCTGCTGCCGGAAGATGAAGCCAGGTTCAGCCGGGTAGTGTATACGTATTATGACCAGCTGAACGGGTACAGGCATTTGAAATCCCTGGGGATAGGCTATCATTTTTACCAGGGCCGTTATCTGGACGCCCTGCCGGAGGTTCTGGATACGGACAGGAAGACCATCCTGCACATTCCCCATGTGAACAGCGGGGAATCCACCAAAGAAAAGTATGATGAAGTAGGCCATATTCTGGATATCATGGGCACGGTGGAGGGAGAAGACCCGGAGAATGGCCTCCTTTACGTGCGCCGCCGCGCGGACGGGCGCGTGCTGAAAGTGGCGGATTTGGTGAATGATGAGGCCGCCCACCGCAACAGGCTGGTGGCTTATCTGCGTAAAGTGAAACAGAAGGATGAACTGGATATTATCATTGCCCTGGGCATGGCCAAGGAAGGCTTTGACTGGCCCTGGTGCGAACATGCCCTGACGGTGGGTTACCGGGGGTCTTTGACGGAGATCATCCAGATTATCGGCCGCGCCACGCGCGACTGCCCGGGCAAGACCCATGCCCAGTTCACCAATCTGGTGGCCGCCCCGGCGGCGAAGGATGAGGAAGTGACGCTGGCGGTGAATAATATGTTGAAAGCGGTGACGGCCTCCCTGCTGATGGAGCAGGTGCTGACCCCGGAATTCAAATTCCGGGCCCGTGCGGAGAGCGAGGACGAACGCAGGCCGGGGACGATTCACATCCGCGGATTCAAAGAACCGGGCACCGGGCGTGTGAGGGATATCGTGGAGAATGACCTGGCGGATTTGAAAGCCCGCATCATGCAGGATGATACGGTCAGAAAGCTGATTGCCCATCCGGATGCGGACCCCCGCATCGTCAATAAGGTGCTGGTGCCTAAAATCATTGCGGAACGCTATCCCGGATTGACGGAAGAGGAACGGGAAGAAGTGCGTCAGGCCGTGGTGACGGATTGCGCCATCAGGAGCGGGGAAATCAGGGAAGAGAAGGATTCCGTGAGCGGTCAGAGCCGGGAATTTATTAAGATGGGTGAAAAATTTGTTAATGTTAATGATTTGGATATCAACCTGATAGACGGAATTAATCCCTTCCGCGGGGCATTTGAGATTATGTCCAAGCAACTGACAGCCCCCGTTTTGCGGCTGATACGGGATGCCATTGCGGAAACGCGCATCACCCTGGGGCTGCAAGAGGCCGTTCTGCTGTGGGAATCTGTGCTGGCTTTCAACAAGGCGCGCGGCAGGGAACCTGACCCGAACGCGGAGGATGCCAATGAAGCCACTTTGGGGCAGGCCCTGGTGCTGATACGCAGGGAAAAACGGAGGAGGGCGCGGCATGGATAAGGAAGCGCTGGAAAGAAGGCTTGCTGCCATTTTTGAGGAGGCGGAGGAAGCCGGGATCCACCTGGACAGCAAGCCGGAGCGAGTCCCTGTGAGCAGGGGGGACAGGCTGGCGGAGTCTTTTGAGGAGATCTCCCGTTTTGTGGATGAATGCGGGAGGGAACCGGTCAAGGGGCTATCCATGAATGAACGCAGGCTGGCCGCCCGGCTGGAACAAATCCGTCAGGATCCCGTCAGGGCGGCCCAGCTGCGCCCCATTGACCGGCACGGGCTGCTGCCCCAGCCGCCTGCCACGGTGGAGGAGGTGTTCCATGATAAGAGCATGGAGGCTCTGCTGGAGGATGAAGACGCTGCGGATATTTTTGACGTGAGCGCTCTGCCCCGGCGGGAGCTGCCGGAATATATTGCCAAACGCGTGCCATGCCGGAATTTTGAGCTGTTCCGGGAACTTTTTGCGCGGTGCCAGCGTGAACTGAATGAGGGTAAACGCCATACTTCACGTGTGGCCAATGGGCAGAAAAATGTGCTGGAACAGGGAAATTTTGTTCTGTTGAAAGGGATGCTGGCCTATATAGCCGATAAGGGAGAGACTACGTATAACCGCCGCAAAGAACGGAATAAAGACTGTATTTGTCCCGACGGAGAACGCGGCAGAAAGCTCGGTCGTTCAGGGCATCGAGGTTATACCCGTGCGAAGCGTCGAGCAGCTGATAAAGCACCTGCGCTCCGAGGAGACAATAGCTCCCGCGAAGTTCGACGATTTCAGAGACAGCTACGCCCCGGACGAATTTGCGCCGGACTTCCGCGATGTCAGAGGTCAGGCGGAGGTAAAACGCGCGCTCGAAATAGCCGCTGCGGGCGGTCACAATATAATCATGGTCGGCCCGCCCGGCTCGGGCAAAAGTATGCTCGCAAAGCGTCTGCCGTCTATTTTGCCGGACATGACCTTTGAAGAGAGCCTTGAAACGACGAAGCTCTATTCCGTCGCGGGCGCGTTGCCCGAGGGCGTATCTCTGATGACCCAACGTCCGTTTCGCTCGCCGCACCATACCGTTTCGCCCGCAGGACTTTCGGGCGGCGGCACTATTCCGCGCCCGGGCGAGATATCATTGGCGCACAACGGCGTTCTGTTTTTAGACGAACTGCCGGAGTTTTCGCGCCAGCCGATGGAGGACTCAAAAATAACGATCTCTCGCGTCTCCGCGTCGCTGTCGTACCCGTGCTCGGCGATGATAGTCTGCGCGATGAATCCGTGTCCCTGCGGATATTACGGTCACCCGACCCGCCGGTGCACCTGCACCCAGCAGTCGGTTCAGCGATATCTTTCGCGCCTTTCGGGTCCCCTGCTCGACAGGCTGGATATTCATATCGAGGTGCCGCCCGTTGAGTTTGCGAGCCTGTCCGGCACTTCGCAGGAGGAGTGTTCCGCAGATATCAGAAAGCGCGTCAACGCGGCGCGAGCCATTCAAACCGAGCGTCTCAAGGGCAGCGGCATTTCATGCAACGCAAAGATGGACGCGGCGCAGACGAAAAAATTCTGCCGCCCGACTCCCGAGGGCATGATCCTGCTCGAAAGAGTGTTCGAAAAGCTCGAACTGTCCGCGAGGGCGTATGACAAAATACTGCGCATCGCGCGCACCGTCGCCGACCTCGACGGCAGCGAAACGGTGAACTCCGACCACATATCCCAGGCCGTGCAGTACCGCTCTCTCGACCGCACGCTGTGGAGAAATGTGAAGTGAGACGGCGGACTATAAATTATAGACAAAGCCTCCCCATGTGGGAGGCTTTTTGCTGTTAAAATAAAAAACGGCTAAAAATCGTTGTTTGTTCACATAATAATTGAAATTTGTCTCAATTTCGTCTACAATAACCGTTGGTATTTGTGATATAATCGAAACGGAAGATGGAGAATAGTATCCATCGGAAAGGTGAAAGGAAAAAATATGGATTTCAACGGTCAGAAATGCCCTGCCTGCGGCAGGAACTTCGATCACGATGACGATATAGTCGTCTGCCCGGTCTGCGGCACACCTCAGCACCGCGCGTGCTGGGACGAGAGGGGCGAGTGCGTCAACGCATCGCGCCACGCCGAGGGCTATGTCTGGCAGCCCGAGGCTGCCGGTTACAGAGCCGAGCCCCAGCCGGAGGAGCAGACGGAAAATAAGCAGGGTGCGCAGGTCTGCCCCGTTTGCGGCGCGGAAAATAATCCGAATTCGCTCAGCTGCACAAACTGCGGCGCGCCCCTGACTGCGGGCGGCGCTCAGCCGTTCAACCCGTTCTTCAACGCGGGCGAGGCGGGCAACCCGTTCCTCTACGGCGTAACAATGGACCCGGAGAGCGAGATAGACGGCGCGAAGGTCAAGGATATCGCCTGCACGGTTCAGTCGGCAAGCGCGAGATATATCCCGAAATTCAAGGCAATGGCGGACAACAAAAAGAAAATAACTTTCAACTGGGCAGCGTTTTTCTTCAGCCCCTATTGGCTGTTCTTCCGCAAGCTCTGGAAAACGGGACTCATTTTTATGGGTCTGATGCTCGCTGTGGCTCTGCCGTTCACTTCGAAGGTTGAGGCGTTCACAACTGCATATCAGGCTTATTCCGAGGCGATATACACCTCATCTCAGGCGGATATAACTGCGGCGCTCCAGAATGCGGCGTCAGCGATGATACCGATTCTCCCAATGCTCGGCATTCAGTTTGCCATGCACATAATCGCCGGATTTATCGCGAATCCCCTCTATAAGCGCAGCGTAGTGGCAAAGGTCAAGAAGCTTCGCTCAGAGTTCCCCGACGACCGCGCGTTTGAGGCGGCGACGATGAGAAAGGGCGGAACATCGATTTTACTTGCTTTTACGGGCTATATAGGTTATTATATAGTATACAATCTGCTGTTATATTTAGTAGAGATGCTTATAAAATAAAAGAAAGGTTTGGTGCAAAATGAAAGTCAAAAAGGCTATTATTCCTGCGGCAGGTCTCGGCACAAGAGTTCTCCCCGCGTCCAAGGCAGTTCCGAAGGAGATGCTCAACATAGTCGACAAGCCGGCTATCCAGTATCTCGTTGAAGAGGCTGTTGCGGCGGGCATCGAGGATATACTCATCATAACCAACCGCGGCAAGGGCGTTATCGAGGATCACTTCGACCATTCTTTCGAGCTTGAGGCAAATCTTGCCGGCAAGAAGAACAAGGAGAAGATTTACGAAGAGGTCAAGGCAGTTGCAAACCTTGCAAACATATATTTCATCCGCCAGAAGGAGACCAAGGGTCTCGGCCATGCTATCCTCTGCGGCAAGAGCTTCGTCGGCGATGAGCCGTTTGCTGTTCTCTACGGCGACGATGTCACCGTCAGCGACGATCCGGTAACCGCTCAGCTGTGCAGAGCATATGAGAAGTACGGCAAGGGCGTTGTCGGCGTCAAGGAAGTTCCCGATGAGCTTATTTCGATGTACTGCTCGCTCGACGTCACCCCTCTTGAGGGACGCGCAATGAGCTGCCACAAGATCATCGAGAAGCCCACCCCTGAGCAGGTCATGTCGAACTATGCTATCCTCGGCAGAGTCGTTCTCCCGCCCGAGGTGTTCGGTATGCTCGAAAAGGGACTGACTACTGTTAAGCCCGGCGAGGAGCTTTATTTGACCGACGTCATGAGCGAGCTCGGCGCAAGAGGCGACCTCGTTGCTTATGACTTCGACGGAATCCGTTACGATATGGGCAACAAGCTCGGCATCATGAAGGCAAACTGCGAAGTTGCCCTCAAGCATCCCGAAATCGGCGAGAGCTTCAAGGCTTATCTCAAAGAGCTCGTCAAGACCCTCGACTAAACAACAGCACAACCAAGTAAAGGAGCGCATATGCGCTCCTTTTTTGATAGATAGGGGTTGCGTTATTGCATATATCATCAATCGGCAAGCATGCAATATTGCAAATCAACACAATCACGCGTGGCGGATATCATTTGCCCGGCGAATTTTGAACAATTCTATTGACGCGTGCTTTGCAGGGACAGCTCTTGCGGTTGTCCGCGGCATATCCAACATTTATAAGCAAAATCCTGCCCACGGAAAAACCGCAGGCAGGATTTTTTGCTTTGAATACCGTGTTTAACACGGGTTTATATTATTCTCTTCTTCCAGCTTTCGCCGTCACGCTCATAGAAAAACTCGGTCAGCGACGGGTTTTCCATGACATGAACCATGTCGATGAAGTCCTGCGAGAGCTTATACTGCGTCAGCTCGTCGCGCTCGATCCAGAATACTCTGCCCTCGGCGGAGTCTTTGAGCTCGCCGCTGAAGCGGTCGGCGCGGAAAAACAGCACTATGTACCGCGTGCCGTCGTCGCGGACAAAATCGTTGATTCCGCATACCGTCGGGCGGGAGATATCAAGTCCAGTCTCCTCTTTGACCTCGCGGCGCACGGCGTCGGTGAACGCCTCACCCGGCTCAACATGGCCGCCGGGAAAGGTTACGCCCGGCCAGTCCTTGTTCACTCTGTCCTGCACGAGTATCTTCGTGCCGTCGCAGATCATGCACATCACGGTAAGCTCAGTCTTTTCAATGTTTCCCATTATGTTGCCCTCGCTTTCTCTCGTCTTCGACGAAGCTGCTTTCTATGGTCATAACGGCGTAGTAGTTCTCGCCGATCTCGATCGATATTTTGTCGCTTATCAGCTCTTTTATCTGCCCTTTCGTGAACGGATATTTGTGCGGTACGACGAGGTCGAAAATGAGGTTGGTGTGCGTAGGACCTTCCACCATTCTGAAGTCGTGCATCGTGAATCTCGGGTCAACTTCCTTTATCAGCTCGCCGACCTTTTCGCGCAGGGCGTTTATATGTTCGTCATCAACGACTATCGGATCCATATGCAGGACAATGTTTATGGCGAATTTCTTCTTTATGTCGCGCTCGATGCGGTCTATGGTGTCGTGGCATGCCATTATATCGCAGTCGGACGGCACTTCGACATGGGCGGAGGCGAACATCCTGCCCGGTCCGTAGTCATGAACCATGAGGTCGTGGACGCCGATAACACCCTCGTATGAGAGAATGTCGCTCTCGATCTCCTGCACCGTCTCTGGCGAAGCGGGCGCGCCGAGCAGTTCGTTCATCGTGTCCTTGAATATGCCTATTCCGGTCGCAATGATAAACAGGGCTACTACTATTCCCATGTATCCGTCGAGCGGCACAGAGGTAAATTTCGAGAGAATAAGGGCTATCATAGATACAGTCGTCGCCGCGGTGTCGCTGACGCTGTCCATAACAACCGCTCCGACGGCGGTCGAGTTTATCCTTTTGCCGATATTTCTGTTGAAGACCGCCATCCATATTTTGACTCCGATCGAGGCGATGAGCACTATGAGTGCAGTCATGCTGAACTGGAGCGGCTCCGGGTGGAGAATTTTATCTACCGACGAGCGGATCAGCTCGCCACCCATGAGCAGTATGATAAACGAGACTATCAGCGCGCAGACATATTCTATTCTGCCGTGACCGAACGGGTGCTCGTCGTCGGCGGGCTTATTTGCCAGACGGAAGCTGACGAGCGTGACGGCGGACGAGCCAGCGTCCGAGAGGTTGTTCGCGGCGTCCGCGGTTATGGCGATACTGCCAGTCGCCGAGCCGACAATGAACTTTGCGGCGGTCAGCAGAATGTTGCACAGTATGCCGACGATGCCGCTGAGTGTGCCGTAGCGCGAGCGCACGGCAGGGTCGTCGGTTTTTTCGCTGTCCTTGATAAAGAGTTTTATCAGAAGCTTTGTCATGATAACCTCCGGGGTAATATGCAGGTATGCGGATACAGGCGCCGAAATGATTTCGTGCCGCTCACGCGGCAGCGGTGCGTCGAGTCGCCGCACCCTACAAATGCATGCTAATAAAATTGTGATAATTTCGCGGGCGGATAATATCTGCCCCTACAATCGCTCAATTACAGCCTTCTGCCGCTTGTATGCAGGAAAAACTCCGCATTTTAATATTCCGCAGGAACGCCGGGCCCCTGCGGAATGATTTTTTGATTCTGTTTTTTTACATTCTCTCCGGTACGCTTATCTTGAGCAGTGTCAGGATGTTCTTGAGAACTTCCTTGACGCACAGGCACAGATATATTCTCGCCGCACTCAGATCCTTGTCGTCACAGTTGACGCGGCAGGCGTTGTAGAACTTGTGGAAGAGGGTCGCGAGGTCGATGCAGTAGCGCGTGATGCGCGCGGGATCATAGTTTTTGGCGGAGAGGGCAATCTCGTCGGTGAGCGACGCTAAGTGCCTGATTATCTCGCGCTCCTCGGGCGCGGTGAGCAGGTCGAGCTGCTCGGGCGTGCACTCGGGGATGTCACAGCCCTGCTCCTCGAGCTTTCTCAGTATGCTGCAAATTCTCGCGTGGGCGTACTGGCAATAGTAAACCGGGTTCTGCGAATTCTCGGCGACGGCGAGATCGAGGTCGAACTCCATCTGCGTTGCGGGCTCGCGGAGATTGAAGAAGAAACGCACCGCGTCTATCGGTATCTCTTCGAGCAGGTCAACGAGCGTTATCGCCTTGCCGGTACGCTTGGACATGCGCACGACTTCGCCGTTTCTCGTCAGGCGCACGAGCTGCATGAGGATTATATCGAGCTTGTCGCCGTCAAGACCTATCGCGTCGAGTGCGCCCTTCATTCTGGCGACATGGCCGTGGTGGTCTGCGCCCCAGACATCTATCGCCCTGTCAAATTTTCTGACGGCGAGCTTGTTGCGGTGATATGCGATATCCGCCGCGAAATAGGTCGGGTTGCCGTTCTGGCGGATGAGCACATCGTCCTTGAGACCGAGCTTGTCGATCTCCTCCTGCGTCTTGTCCTGGGCGAGCAGGCGCTTTGTCTGAACCTCGATGTTCTTGTACCACAGCGCGCCGTCAAGCTCGTAGGTGAGTCCCTTTTCTTTGAGCAGCTCTATTGTGTCGCGAAGCTCCGTGCCGTTATGCAGGGTGCTCTCCTTGAACCATGTGTCGTATTCTATCCTGTATTTTGAAAGTATCTCGTGCATCGAGTCGATGTTCTTCGGCAGCGCGAAATCGACGAGCGCCTTGCGGCGGACTTCCTCGCTCTCGGAGATATATTTGTCGCCGTAGACATCGGCAAATTCCCTGGCACGCACGGCTATGTCCTCTCCGTGGTAGCTGTCCTCGGGCAGCTCGGGCGCGTCGGCGCCTTTGTATATCTGCTGATAGCGGATATCGAGCGAGAGGGCGAATTTATCGATCTGATTGCCGGCGTCGTTGATATAGAATTCGCGGCTGACATTGTAGCCTGCAAAGTCCATGACCGCCGCGAGGCAGTCGCCAAGAGCGCCGCCGCGGGCATTGCCCATGTGCATCGGTCCCGTCGGATTGGCGGAGACGAATTCGATATTTACCTTTTCGCCCTTGCCGAAGTCGGAGCGGCCGTAGTCGCTGCCCTTCTTACGGATATCCATGAGAATCTCCGAATAGAAGCGGTCGGCGAGACGGAAGTTTATGAATCCGGGACCCGCCGCCTCGCAGGATGAGAATGCGGTGCCCTCGAGGTCAATGTTCTTTGTTATAGCCGCGGCTATCATAGCGGGCGCGCGTCTGAAAGCTCTCGCCCACGCCATGGCGGCGTTCGTGGAGTAGTCGCCGTTTTTTCTGTCCGCCGGGATTTCGACCTTGAAATCCGTGAGCTCGGCTTCGGGCAGCTCACCTGCCGCCATCGCCTTTTTCGCGGCGTCCCTGACAAGCTCGCAGAGCTTATCCTCGACCTGTTTTACAAGCACTGACATAAAATTTATCCATCCTTTCGTGTAACCGCAGTTTCTGCGGGCAAACCGTCATTTTTACTGTCCGCTGACCGTTATCTTCAGCTCGTTCGACGCGGCAAGATCCGCGTTGACATCGATAGTGTAGTTGAGCAGCAGCTCGCCGCCCTCCTCCGTCACGGACGACTCGACTTTCTTGGCGAATATGCCGAGTAGCATATCGCCGAACGGTGTCGCGTAGTGGCAGACATGGCGCCTGCCGCGCTCCATGACCATCTGTGTAGTATATGCACCGTTTCTCGTCATTGTGACGAGTCCGCCGTCCTCGATGAGCAGGGTGGTCACGCAGCCCTCCATCTCGGCGGCAGGCTCTTCATATGAGAGCTCGTAACCGTTTTCGAGCAGGCGCAGAACGCCCTGCGTGCTCGTCTGCGACGAGTAGCTGTCGTCATGCCCGGAGTGGCTGTCCTCAATGTTTATAAACACCTTTTTTTCCATCGGAAAAGTCCTTTTCTTTCTTGCTCTGAGGCTATGAAAAACCTCGTTCTTTTGATTTTTTATAATACCACAGTTATACGCCTTTCGTCAACCCGTTTTATTTGAAAACGGGTGCAGTATTTTTCTGTTAGAGCATTGCAAACGCGCCGATATTATGATATATTATATTAGTATATATAATATATACTCTGTGCAGAGTATTTTTTAAGGAGAACAGTTATGATCGATATCCGTATAGCGATGAATGACATCTACAAGAACCTCGAGCCAACCCTCACGAAGTGCGGCTTCAGAATCACCACTCCCGCAGATATCTCCGATGGTATCCCCGTCTCCGTCACGAGCGGACGCGCCGTTATGGATTTTTCCGGCGACAACAAGGCTCTGCGTATCGAGCACTACGACAACAAAATAGCCCTGCTCTGGGCGCAGAAAGAGGGTGCGAACGAGACCGACTTCGCGAAGATAGCTCACTCTCTGCTCGACGTTGAGACCGCCGACGACAAGGACATCAAGTTTATCTCGGACGAGTATGCCGAGCTTATCGAAGAAAGCTTCGGCAAGAACGGCACAGTCGATAAGAAAAAAGTGAAGCTCCCCACCCCCGTATCGAAAGCTGCGGCAAAGAGCGGCGAGGCGTGCTATGACGCGAACACATTCGCAAACCGCCTGAGCGTTATCTATCCCGAGCTGCGCGACGAATACAGAAAGAATATTGAGACCTACGGCGAGTTCCTGCCCGAGGATTTCTTCAAGAATCACGCCGCTCCCGTGGTTATCAAGGTCATAAAAGAGAACGACCCGCAGAAGATGAGAAAGCTCTTCAATCTCCTCAACGAGATTTATGACGACGGCACGAACGAGATTCAGAGCATCATAGCCGTCACCGTCCTCGGCGAGCTCAACAACGATCAGGATCTGCTCGCAAACTGCGTCGACTACATGAGCGCGGACATGATCTCTCCCGTTGTCCAGGTCAACAAGTATCTCGCGAAGTCCAAGAGCGCGAGAATGAGGCTCGAAAATCCGCCGAAGTACAAGCCCAAAAAGAAAAAGAAGAAAAAGAATATGTTCTCCACCCTGGCAAATCAGTGATTAGGGGCAAGAGCTTTGGAGAAGGAGGATGAAAGCTTTGGATAACAATGAGAACAACGAGATCCTTGAAGAGAACGCCGAGAATCAGGACGAGCTCGTGCTCGACGAAGACATTGAGCTTGACAAGGATATGAACACCAAGGTCACCGAGGAATACGACGCGAGCCAGATTCAGGTTCTTGAGGGACTTGAGGCGGTCCGCAAGCGTCCCGGTATGTACATCGGCTCGACGGGTCCGCGCGGTCTGCACCACCTTGTGTATGAGATAGTCGACAACTCCATAGACGAAGCTCTCGCGGGCTTCTGCACGAATATCGATGTTGAGATACTCCCGGGCAATGTTATCAGCGTCAAGGATAACGGACGCGGTATCCCCGTGGGAATGAACGAAAAGATGGGCATCTCCACCGTGACGGTCGTCCTGACCGTCCTGCACGCCGGCGGTAAGTTCGGCGGCAACGGCTACAAAGTCTCCGGCGGTCTGCACGGCGTCGGTTCGTCCGTCGTCAACGCCCTGTCCGAGTGGCTCGAAGTTGAAGTTGCGCAGAACGGCCATGTCTATCAGCAGCGCTTCTCGAACGGCGGCCACCCCGACTATGACCTCAAGGAGATAGGCACCTCGTCGGCGACCGGCACGACTATACGCTTCAAGCCCGATCCCGAGATTTTCCGCGAGACCACGGTCTATGATTTCGAGACCCTTGAAAGACACCTGCGCGAGTCCGCGTTCCTCAATGCGGGACTGTGCATAACCCTTGCGGACAGGCGCGACAGCGAGAATATCATCGAGCGCACTTATTGCTACGAAGGCGGACTTTCGAGCTTCGTCGAATATCTGACCACAAGCCGCGGTCAGACTCCCCTGCATGAAAAGCCGATCCACTTCTCCGCCATGCACGGCGACAGAAGCGCGGAGATTGCCATGCAGTATACAGACAGCTACAACGAGACAATGCTCTCGTTTGCAAACAACGTCCACACCGTTGACGGCGGTACTCACGAAACCGGCTTCAAGACCGCTCTGACCCGTGTTTTCAACGACTACGGACGCAAATATTCCATTCTCAAAGACGGCGACAAGAAGCTCTCGGGCGACGATGTCCGCGAGGGACTGACTGCCGTCATCAGCGTCAAACTCACCGAGGCGCAGTTCGAGGGACAGACTAAGGGCAAGCTCGGCAACACCGACATAACCCAGCTCGTCTCTACAACGGTCTATGAGAAGCTGATGACCTATTTTGAAGAGAATCCCGCAGTAGCAAAGGCGATATTCTCGAAGGCTCTCGACGCTTCGCGCGCGAGAGAGGCTGCGAGAAAGGCGCGCGAACTGGCTCGCCGCAAATCTGTTCTCGATTCAAACTCCCTGCCCGGCAAGCTTGCCGACTGCACCGAGCGCGACGCCGAGCGCACAGAGCTCTACATCGTCGAGGGAGATTCCGCAGGCGGCTCCGCAAAAGAGGGACGCGACAGACGCTTCCAGGCGATTCTTCCCCTCTGGGGCAAGATGCTCAATGTCGAAAAGGCGAGACTCGACAGAGTTATCGGCAACGAGAAGCTCATGCCTATTGTCATCGCCCTCGGCACCGGAATCGGCGACGAATTTGATATAACAAAGCTTCGCTACAACAAGATAGTTATCATGGCGGATGCCGATGTCGACGGCGCGCATATCAGAACGCTGCTGCTGACCTTCTTCTTCCGCTATATGCGCCCGCTTATCGAGCAGGGTCATGTCTATCTCGCTCAGCCCCCGCTGTTCAAAGTCAGCAAGGGCAAGAAGATAAAATACGCTTTCTCCGACGAGGAGCGCGACCAGTTCATGGCGGAGTTCGGCGGCTCGGGCAGCTGCGATATCCAGAGATACAAAGGTCTCGGCGAGATGGATGCCGAGCAGCTCTGGGAGACGACAATGGATCCCGACTTCCGCACGATGCTGCGCGTCAATGTAGAGGACGCGATGCTCGCGGACGAGACCTTCTCCATTCTTATGGGCGACAAGGTCGAGCCGCGCCGCGAGTTCATCGAAACCAATGCAAAATACGTCCAGAATCTGGACATATAACGGAAAGGAGTAGATCTCTGTGAGCTTTGACGAAGCATATAACGAACAAAAAATAATCAATGTCGAGATCAATAGAGAAGTGCGCAAATCCTTTCTGGATTACTCCATGTCGGTCATCACCTCGCGTGCTCTGCCCGATGTGCGCGACGGCTTGAAGCCCGTCCACAGACGCATACTTTACACCATGTACGAAAACGGCCTCTATCCCGACAAGCCGTACCGCAAATGCGCGGACACGGTCGGTTCGGTGCTCGGCCGCTACCATCCTCACGGTGACGCCTCCGTCTATGACGCCATGGTGCGTTTGGCGCAGGACTTCTCCATGAGATATACGCTCGTTGACGGCCACGGCAACTTCGGTTCCGTCGACGGCGACCCCCCTGCCGCCTACCGTTACACCGAGTCAAAGCTCAAGAAGCTCTCTCTCGAAATGCTGACGGATATCGACAAGGACACGGTCGATTTTATCCCGAACTACGATGACCGACTCAAGGAGCCCACGGTGCTCCCGTCGAGATATCCGAATCTGCTTGTAAACGGCTCTGTAGGCATAGCGGTCGGTATGGCGACAAATATCCCTCCGCACAATCTGCGCGAGGTCGTAGCCGCCATGAACTGCCTGATAGATAACCCCGACGCGACGCTCGAGGAGCTTATGACTCATCTGCCAGGCCCCGATTTCCCGACCCGCGGAATAATCATGGGCAGAGCGGGCATACGCGCCGCCTACGGCACAGGCCGCGGCAAAATTATAGTCCGCGCCCGCGCCGAGATAGTCGAGACAAAGGGCGACCGCCACAAGATAGTTGTCACCGAGATTCCTTACGGCGTCAACAAGGCGAAGCTCATAGAGAGCATGGCGGATCTCGTCAAGGATAAGCGCATCGAGGGCATATCCGATATCCACGACTATTCCTCGCGCTCCGGTATGCACATCGACATCACCTTGAAGCGCGACGCGAATCCGCAGGTAGTTTTGAATCAGCTCTATACCTACACTCAGCTCCAGTCTACCTTCGGCGTGATTATGCTCGCCCTCGTAAACGGCGAGCCGAAGATACTCACCCTTAAGCAGATTCTTCAGCAGTATATAGACTACCAGTGCGAGATAGTCACCCGCCGCACAAGGTACGATCTGAAAAAAGCTCAGGAGCGCGCCCATATTCTTGAGGGCTTGCTCACGGCTCTCGATTTCATCGACGAGGTCATAGCCATTCTGCGCGCGTCAAAGAGCATCCCCGAGGGACGCGAAGCGCTCATGAACCGCTTCGGTCTCGATGAGATTCAGGCGCAGGCGATAGTCCAGATGAGACTCGGCCAGCTGACCGGACTCGAGCGCATAAAGGTCGAGGACGAGATGGCTCAGCTCAAGGCGAAGATAGCCGACTTTATAGATATTCTCTCGAACGAGTCGAGGATACTCACTATAGTCCGCGAGGAGACCGGCGCCATCGCCGAGAAGTTCGGCGACGACCGCCGCACCGTCATTGAAAATGTCAGTGGCGAGGTCGATATCGAGGATCTTATCCCCGAGGAGACCTGCGTGTTCACCATGACGAATCTCGGCTATATCAAGCGTATCCCCGCCGACGCATACACGATCCAGCACCGCGGCGGCAGAGGCGTCAAGGGCATGACAAGGCGCGAGGAGGACGTGGCAAAGACCATGTTCACCTGCTCCACCCACGATTACGTCATGTTCTTCACCACCCGCGGCAGGACTTACCGTCTCAAGGGCTATGAAGTGCCCGAGGGCTCGAGAAACAGCAAGGGCATGAATATAGTCAACCTCCTGCCCCTCGAGGCGGGCGAAAAGGTGTCGGCGATGATAAGAGTGCCCGAATATGACCCCGATGCGTTCCTCTGCATGGTCACGCGCAAGGGTATCATCAAGCGCACGAGCCTCGACGCTTACCGCAACGTCCGCAAGAACGGCGTTATCGCGATAAATCTCGACGATGACGACGAGCTCGCATGGGTGCGCCTGACCTCCGGCAACGACGACCTGCTCATAGCCACGCGCAAGGGCATGGGTATCCGCTTCAATGAAAACGACGCGAGACCGCTCGGCAGAACGGCGCGCGGCGTCAAGGCGATTGAGCTGCGCGAGGGCGACGAGGTCGTCGGCATGGAAGTGCTCGACGATGCAAAGACTGTCCTCACCGTCAGCACCACCGGCTACGGCAGACGCAGCGAACCTTCGGATTACAGACTCCAGTCGAGAGGCGGCAAGGGCACGATAAACTACCGCACCGAGACCTACGGCGACGTTGCCGCGATAGCGGTCGTTGACGAGAGCGAGGATGTCATCTTCATCTCGTCCGACGGCATTATAATCCGCATCCCTGTCTCACAGATAAGCACATTTGCAAGACCCTCCAAGGGCGTCAGAGTCATGCGTGTGTCCGAGGGCGAGCAGTTGGTTACCGTCGCCTGCACTCCGAGCGAGGAAGATCAGGAAAAGCCGGAAGAAACCGCGGCTGAGGAAGTGTCACCTGCCGAAGACAGCGAAAATTCCGAAACAGAGGAATAATCGGTCGGGTTTTTATTAAAATTTTGTAAGAAGTTACAAATAACTCTTGTCATAACCCGGTTTCTCTGATATGATATTAACATGACCAGCGAAGTCAACAACTCGGAAAAGGGGGATACACAATGAACATCGCTCTCATGGCTCACGACTCAAAAAAAGAACTTATGACCCAGTTCTGTATAGCTTATTGCGGTATCCTGAGCCGCCATTCCCTGTGCGCGACCGGCACTACGGGCAAGCTCGTAGCCGAGGCAACGGGACTTGAGATTCAGCGCTTCCTCAGCGGAAGTCAGGGCGGCGACCAGCAGATAGCTTCCAGAATAGCCTGCAACGAGATCGATCTTCTGCTCATGTTCAGAGATCCGCTCACACCCAAGCCGCACGAGCCCAACGAAGCAAATCTTCTCAGACTCTGCGACGTGCACAACATCCCCGTTGCCACCAATATAGCCACCGCCGAGGCTCTTATTCACAGCCTTGCGCGCGGCGACCTTGATTGGCGCGATATAGTCAACCCGAAATAAGCTTTGACCCGCCCCGGCGGTATTTCCCGCCGGGCGGATTTTTCCGGAGCTTTTTCGCTCATCCCGCCAACGGCGGGATTTAATGTTTTTATGGAAGGAACGAAAACATGGCTCTTTTTACGAAAGCTGTCAAGGGCACTCAGGATGTGCTGCCCGCGGCGAGCTATAAAAACCGCTTTCTTGAAAATACCCTGCTCGATATAGCCTCGCGTTTCGGCTTCAAGGAGATCCGCACTCCCGTGTTCGAGCATACGGAGCTGTTTGCCCGCGGCGTCGGCGACACCACCGATGTCGTGCAGAAGGAGATGTACACTTTTCTCGACAAGGGCGGACGTTCTATAACGCTCCGACCCGAGGGCACTGCGGGCGCTGCGCGCGCATTCCTGGAGCACGGGCTTTTCAACGAGCCCCTGCCGCAGAAGACCTGCTATATAACCTCGTGCTATCGCTACGAGAAGCCGCAGTCCGGCAGATACAGGGAGTTCCATCAGTTCGGCGTTGAGGTCTTCGGCACTCCGGCTCCCGCCGCCGATGCCGAGATAATTTCCCTCGCCGCCGAAATATTCGCTTTCCTCGGAATCGAGGACTTGACGCTCGAGATAAACTCGATCGGCTGCCCGACCTGCCGCGCCGAGTATCACAAGGCGCTCAAGGCATATTTTGAGCAGTATAAAGACGAGCTGTGCGGCACCTGCCTCGACAGGCTCGAGCGCAACCCCATGCGTATTCTCGACTGCAAGAGCCCCGTCTGCTCGAAGATAGCCGAGGGCGCGCCCGTTATGCTCGACTATCTCTGCGACGAGTGCCGCGAGCATTTCGAGAAGGTCAAGAGCTATCTTGACGCGCTGATGATAGACTATGTTGTCAACCCGCACATCGTGCGCGGACTTGATTACTATACAAAGACCGTTTTCGAATTCGTCTCGCATAACGACAAGACCGACGGACTTGTCTGCGGCGGCGGCGGACGCTATGACGGACTCATTGAAGAGCTCGGCGGTCAGCACACCCCGTCGCTCGGCTTCGCAATGGGACTCGAGCGCCTGCTCAGCGTCATCGAGGCGCAGGGCATTGAGCTGCCCGGCGACCAAAAGTGCGATATCTATATCGGCTCAATCGGCGACGCCGCTTCGCTCGTTGCGGCGAAGCTCTGCACGGATCTCCGCTCGGACGGGGTCAGCGCGCAGTTTGACGTCGCGGGACGCTCGGTCAAGGCTCAGATGAAATACGCCGACAAGCTGGGCGCACGCTTCACCTGCGTTATCGGCGACGACGATATCGCCAAGGGCGAAGTCCTCGTCAAGAACATGGAAAACGGCGAAAAGACCGCTTTCTCAATTGAAAACTTCAGCGATGAATTCTCGTCGGCTCTCGTTCAGGCTGCGGCAAACGCCTTTGCGGACAGCATCAACGATGGAGATCTCAACGCTGCCGATATATCAAATCTCTTTGGAGGGCTCAGATAATGGAGAGAACTTACATTGCGGACATCAAAAATAATCTTGGCAAACCCGTGCTCGTTCAGGGCTTCGTCGAGAACCTGCGCGACAGCAAGTATATGGCTTTCATCGTGCTCAAGGATATCACCGGAAAAATCCAGATAACCGTCGAGAAGGAGAAACTGCCGGAGCTCTGCCCCGTGATAGCGACTCTGACTCAGGATTCCGTTATCTCGGTCGTCGGCACCGCTGTCGAGAACGATTTCGTCAAGATGGGCGGAATTGAGATTATCCCCGAGTCGATAACCGCAGAGTCGATAGCCGACGCGCTGCCGATAGTGCGCAAGGAGATTCCCGCGACCAAGAAGCGCCCGGGCGTCGAGCGCTCGAGCATCGACCAGCGCATTGACTACCGCTGGATCGACCTTCGCACCGACGAAAATCAGCTCATGTTCAAGGTTCAGACCGTCATGGTCAACGCCATGCGTCAGTTCCTTATAGACCATAATTTCATCGAGATTCACACCCCGAAGCTCATCGGCGCGGCGAGCGAGAGCGGAGCCGAGGTCTTTGAGGTCAAGTATTTTGACCGTCTTGCCTATCTCGCGCAGAGCCCACAGTTCTATAAGCAGATGGCAATGGCAAGCGGCTTCGAGCGCATATTTGAAGTCGGCCCCGTTTTCAGAGCTGAAAAATCATATACCAATAAGCACACCACCGAGTTCTCCGGCTTCGACCTTGAGTTCAGCTACATCACCTCTTTCAAAGATGTCATGAAGATGGAGGAGGAGCTGCTGACATATATGCTTAAATCGGTCAAGGAGAAGTACGGCGAGGAGATAAAGGAGCTGTTTGGCAAGGAGGTTATCGTCCCGACGACCCCGTTCCCGGTCATAAAGCTTGCCGATCTCTATGACGAGCTCGAAAAGGAGTTCGGCTATACCGTGCCCGACAGCGAAAAGGGCGACCTCACGACCGACGCCGAGCGTCTGAGCTACGACTGGGTCATGAAGAAATACGGTCACGAGTTCCTGTTTATCACCGACTACAGCGCCGAGAAGCGCGCGTTCTACCATATGCGCGACGAGAACGGCGTGCCGCAGGGCTATGACCTCATCTGGCGCGGCGTCGAGATAACCACCGGCGCGCAGCGCGAGCACAGATACGATGTGCTCAAGAGCCAGGCGCAGGAGAAGGGACTCGAGAAGGATGTTGAATTCTATCTCGAATTCTTCAAATACGGCTGCCCGCCCCACGGCGGCTTCGGAATCGGTATCGACCGCCTGACCATGCTCATGCTCGGACTGCACATCAAGGAAGCGATGTTCCTCTTCAGAGGCCCGAACAGACTCACCCCGTAACGGAAAAAGAGAAATCCCGTCGAGTTTTTCGGCGGGATAATTTTATGCTTGTGCCAAAAGAAAAGGTAAAAATTTTATGCATTCCGACCGTTCAAACGGATATATAGACGAAAGACAAAGACGGGAAGTGAAATTGATGACAGGCAGGCAGTTGGATCTGTGTATTTGCGAAATCGCCGCGGGAGACAGAGACGCTCTGAGCCGATTATATCTTGACATGAAAGATCCGATCTTTCGGTTTGCGCTGTCGTTGGTTCGCAGCAGGCAGCTCGCGGAGGATATAGAAGCGGAGACATTTCTTAATATTATGCAGTCTGCCTGCGGCTACAAGCCCGGCACAAATGCGAGGGCGTGGATTTTCGCCATAGCGCGCAACTGCTGCATGGACTGCATGAAGGAAAACGCAAGGCTTTTGACGGTAGACAGCGAGAGCCTTGATTTGCTGCCCGGTGACACGGAGGGTTTTGAGCAGACCGAGAACGCGATGCTTGCGCTGGAAGCCTTGAAAACGCTGAGCGAAACAGAGAGGCAGATAGTATCGCTGTATCTGTATTCCGGCCTGAAGCAGACGGAGATCGCCAAGGTTTTGAACCTCCCCTATTTGTCTGTCCGTTCAAAATACGGCTACGCTCTCACTAAGCTGAGGCGTTATTTCGACCGAAAAGGAGTGCATACGGATGAGGCGTAAATCAACAGAAAAATTCATGAGAGACGCAATGAGTTTTAAAGCCCCGGAGGAGGTCTGGGATAAAATCAAGGATAAGCCGATTCAAAGTGTTCGGGAAAGCAAAGCCAAGGGTCATCCGAAAAAGGTTTGGTATGCCGCGGCGGCGTGCATTGCGGCTTGCACGGTTCTCATATCCGTTTTAGCAGTCGGCAAAAGCCTGGGACTTCCCGCTTCCGATTCGACTTTGAATACCGAAAACGGCACGGAGCGAGGTGGTCAAATCGCGACGGACAGAGCGGGAGAGCCCGAAAAGAAAGTGCCAGGCGAGACTGTTTCGCAGACGGCGGAGAAAACGACAGCGGCCGTTTCCCACGGCGGCAGCGTGGCGGGTGTTTGCATCCCGACATATAAGGTCTGGAATCACAGACTTTACGGGTATGCGGGCGACAACCTCGCGCTGACGGATTCCGATTTAGGTCCGCTGCACCGCGAAAAAATAAACGGCACGGAAATCGCCGTCTATTCGCTGAAAAATATCCCCATGGAACAGAGCATAGGGGACAAGAAAAACGGTATTGTCCTGCGCTATGACTGCATATTGGACGGCATTTTTGAGCTTCGCGGAAAAAAATACGGGATAGTGAGCGAAACGGCTTATATCTGGCCCGTCCCCGAAAAGGGCGAGTATTTAGGCGAAGTCAACGGTGTGAAGTGCTATGAATTTAAAGGAAAAGCAGACGCGATACTCGTTGACCTCGGGAAATATGTATCTCCCTCCGACGGGAGCATATACGAGAGCCTGTATGTTGCGGAGCTTATAGGATAAAAGAGCATAACAAAAAGCGGGCGGCATAATCTCGGTTATGCCGCTCGCTTTAATTTTATATTGTTATTTTATCCCGTTGATGAACGAAAAGATCGCATCTATCCGCGCAAGGATATCGCGTATATCATGCGCTATGCGGATAGCGGTGATGATATAAGCGGGGGTGAGATCGATCTTCGTAACACCCGAATAGCTGCGGGTGACGGTGAAGCCGAAGTCGCGGGTCGCGTCCTTGCCGGTGACGGTCATGCGCTTGTAGGCAACGGTTATCTTGTCATAGCTCTCGGTCGCGGGAACCTTTCCGGTGAAGGCTATCTCGGCGCTCTCGCCTGCTTCAAGGACTATCGGATAGGGCAGGGCGAAGTTCAGCGTGCCATTCTCCGAGGTTATCGAAGAGATCTTTATCTTGTCCTTCTTCGACAGGTTCTTGACCATGACGGAGTTGCAGGAGAAGAGGTGCTTCGAGAGAGTCGGCAGGAACGAGGAGTTTGTGCTCTTGAAGAGAACGACTACGTCGCTCGTCGGAGCGAGGCTCTCCATGAACTGGGGATATTCGATGTGCGAATATGCGTCCTTGATGTTGTCGGTGAGCAGGAGATCCATGAGCAGAGAGTAGGTGCGGGGATCCCATTCCGCCTGACCGTGATAGTGGCGGTTGACTACCCATGTGCGCTCGGGCATATAGCCGGTCGAGAGGTCAACCGTTCTGTCGGGCGAGATGTTGTTCTTGCCCGTCTTGACAGCCTGCTTGTAGTCAGTGGGGAAAGTCTCGCCGAAGGGCGCGCAGACGGCGCCGCAGGAATACTTCATGTTGACTATGCCGTCGCTGTTGTCAACGGTGCCCGATGCGAGCGGAACGCCGGAGCAAGCCTTTATCGAAACGCTGACGCCCTTTTTCTGCTGAGCGTAGAGTGTCTCGGAGATATGCGACATAAAGCCGTTTCTGACTTTCTCGACTTTTTCAATGAGCTTTGCATTCTTGACGGAGTCGAGGCGCACGGACTTGATATATTCGTAATTCTCCGGGTCGCACATCTCCCAGAATGCGGGGATGTTTATGACGCTCGGGAGAACCATGCTCTTGAGACCGTAGTCAGCGACGTTGTTCGCGCCGTCGGCAGGGATGATGTCCATGACGAACGAGAAGTCGGTCTCGGTGTGCAGGATAGCTCTGAGGATATCGAGGGTGGTGTCGAAGTTCAATGCAAGGGGCTTGTCAGTGTAGAGATCGGAGACAAGGTTGCTGCCCGCGAGAAGCGGAGTGTCGAACACCGCGCGGTAGATATAGTTGTCGTTCGGATACTCATACATATAAGTGCCCAGCAGCAGGCTGCCCTGGCTGATGCTGTATACGCTGACCTTGTCGTGCCCGGTGAGGGCGCAGACCTCTGCGAGATAATCGTGGAGCTGAGCCGCAACATCGGCGTGGCTGAGTCTCCAGTCATAGAGGAAGTTGAAAACATGGTCGTCGCCTATCTTGTCGCCGATGACCTCCATGTCGAGGAACTCGGAGCCTGTGTAGGGGACGAGGTCGAGCTGGTCGTTCTTTGTGAACGCCTCAAGGCTCGTGTTTTTAGCGCCGCTGAGTATCGGCACGATGTCGTAATAGGAAGTGCCGTCGTCGTTCATTCTGAGCGGCTCAACGATAGAAGTGATGATGTCGCGCAGCGGCTTTTCGATGCCGTCCGTGCCCTTCTGGGCGAGGAGCTTGATTATGCCCGTGACGAGGTCGGGGGCATTGACTCCGAGGAGCTTGAGAATCTCTTTGGTGTCGGGCGGGAAAACGCGCTTCAATGAGCCGTCCTCCTGCTTCTCCGAGAGAATGGTCGCGCCGAATCCGGAGATCATGACAACGGGCGAATGGCCGCAGGCGCACTTGGTGGCGGCCGCCGCGGTCGAAGCAAATACCGAGCAGAGCATCACTGCGGCGATGACAATGCAGAGTATCCGCTTGAACGGATTTTTCTTCATTTTTGTATTCTCCTTTCGCAAGCACATATGTGCAACAGGAAAATTATACATTATTTTTACAAAAATGTAAATAATCTGTTTGTACCTTTTTTCGACACGCAGTACCCCGTAACGCCTATGGACAAAATTGAGCGAAGTGTGATATAATGAGCATGGAAGAAAAGCGGCAAAACAGAAAGGATGGTAATCACCAATGAAAAAGACTCTCAGGCTGACAGCTCTCGTTATGGCTGTCGCGATAATCGTCTGCGCCTTTGCGGGCTGCGGAGCGAAAATCGACAAGCTCATAGTCGGCAAGTGGAGCGACTCGCAGAACAACGCTACTATCGAGTTCAAAGAGGACGGCACTTTCCAGTATGAGTCGAGCAACCTCAATATCCTGGGCATTTCCGTCGGCACTTCGGTCTCCGGTACATACAAGGTCGACACCGAGGCTGACCCCGCGACCGTGACCATAGTCCCCGAGATAGCTATCGCAGGCTTCAAGGCGGGCACGGAGATAACCTTCACCGCGTCGTATAATAAAGACAACAAGGTGCTCACGCTCAATAACGACAGCTGGGGCACTCTGAACCTCACCGAAGTCGAGGCATAAAGCTGAAAACAAAACGGGACTGCCGAACAACGGCAGTCCTTTGCTGTTTATATGAACTTCCGCAAAACGGAAGTTTTATTTTTTATATCAGCCTTTTGAGCGCTTCTGTGACTGCTGCCGCCGGGGCTTTGCCGCCGAGCGCGCGCATACACTGCCCGATAAGATACTGAAACGCCTGCGTCTTGCCGTCTCTGTACTGCGAGACGCTCTTTTCGTTTTCGGCGATAACGCGTTTTACCGCGTCCTCTATCGCCGCCGCGTCGGTCATCAGAGAAAGTCCGTTTTTTCGGACATATTCCGCCGGGTCGGCGTTTTCGGTTACTATTTTTGCAAAGACTTTTTTCGCCGTGCCGCGGTTTATCTCCCCTGATGAGAGCATATTTATGAGCCTGCCCAACGAGTCGGGGCTGAATTTTGCATCTTCAATGCTCATTCCCGCGCCGCGAAGTACGGCTGGGAGCTCAACATTTATCCACGATGCGGCGTCCTTTGCGCTCTTGCAGAGCATAACCGTGCGGTCGAAGAGCTCTGCCGTGAACGGCGAGGACATCAGTGTGTCAATGTCCGCTCTGCCGAGATTATATTCTTCGCTCCAGCGACGGCGCTTCGCCTGCGGCAGTTCGGGCATCTGATTTTTGATTTTCTCAATGTCGGGGGTTGAAACGACTACCGGCGGAATGTCCGGCTCGGGAAAATATTTGTAGTCGCTCGTGTCCTCTTTCGAGCGCATAGCATAGCTCATACCCACGCCGTCGTCCCAGCGCCGGGTCTCCTGAATAATATTTTCACCGTTTTCAATCAGCGATATTTGCCGCGCGCTCTCACTTTTTATCGCGCGCTCGGCGGCTCTGAATGAGTTCAGATTTTTCATCTCCGTGCGCGTTCCGAGTTCTGTCTGACCCTCTGGGCGGACGGAGAGATTTATATCCGCTCTCAGCGAGCCCTCCTGCATCCGACAGTCCGAAACGCCGGAAAAGCGCATCAGCTCGCGCAGCTTTTCGAGATATTCGACCGCCTCCTCGGCGCTTCGCATATCCGGCTCGCTGACTATCTCAAGCAGTGGCACTCCGCATCGGTTGCAGTCGATGAGCGTGCGGTTGTCGTCGGGGGAGTGCATGAGCTTCCCCGCGTCCTCCTCCATGTGCATCTCTTTTATGCGTATAATTTTGCCGCTGTCGAGCGTGACCGAGCCGTTTCGGCACAGCGGCAGATATAACTGGGATATCTGATAAGCCTTCGGCAGGTCGGGGTAAAAATAATTTTTACGGTCAAAGCGGCTTATCGGTGTTATCTCGCAGCCCGCCGCGAGACCCGCGCGGACGGAAAGCTCAACGGCTTTTTTGTTCAGCGTCGGCAGAGTGCCGGGCAGTCCGAGACACACGGGGCAGACATGCGTGTTCGGCTCGCCGCCGAACTCAGTCGGGCAGGAGCAGAATATCTTTGTCTCAGTCAGCAGCTCGATGTGGACTTCGAGCCCGATAACAGTTTCGTATCTCATTTGAAAGCCTCCCATAGTACCTTGTAATGCCTAAACCTTTTACAAGCATTGCACCGTCCGATTGCGTTTAACTGTGTCTTCAAACTTGTTCAACGCAATCATACTCTGTAAATTTTTAAATGTTACAGGGTCAGACATCTTGCCGCACCCAAAAGATTCTCGTCCGCGAACGGCGCCGCCATGAGCTGAAGGGCGGCTGTTTTTCCGCACGGCACGCTTATCGCCGGGAGTCCAGCGAGGTTAGCCGGAACGGTGTATGCGTCGCCGATATAAGTTTTCAGCGGGTCGTCAAGGCTCTCGCCGAGCTTCGGCGCAGTTGACGGATAAACAGCGCCCGCGATGAAATCATATTTTTTGAAAGCGTCCGAAAGCGTGTCGCGTATAACCCTGCGTGCTCTCAGCGCCTTGTTGTAATATGCGTCATAGTATCCCGCACTGAGCACGAAATTACCGAGCATTATCCTGCGCCTGACCTCGCGCCCGAAGCCCTCGGAGCGGCTTTTGATATACATTTTTGTCAGGTCGTCTGAATTTTGTGCGCGCCGTCCGAAACGAACCCCGTCATACCGCGCAAGATTCGAGCTTGCCTGCGCGCAGGCGATTATATAATAGGCGGGCACGGCAAACTTGAGCGGCGGAAGCGAGAAATATTCAACCCTCGCGCCGAGCGATTCAGCTTTTTTGAGTGCATTATTCACCGCACTGCGGATATCTTCGCCGCAATTATCAATAAATTCATTCGGCACGCCTATAATTTTGCCGCAGAGCGAATAGGACTCGACAAAATCCGAACGGACGGGAGCAGTGTCCTCTGTTGTAGAATCACCGCAGTCGCGCCCGGATATTATCGCCGCGAGAGCCGCGCAGTCGGAGGCATTTCTTGCTATCGCGCCTATCTGGTCAAACGACGAGGCATAGGCGACAAGCCCGTTTCGGGAGACGGTGCCGTAGGTCGGCTTGAAGCCGAATACTCCGCAGAACGCCGCGGGCTGTCTGACCGAGCCGCCCGTGTCCGAGCCGAGCGCGAGCGGGACTATCCCCGCCGCGACTGCCGCCGCCGCGCCCGAAGACGAGCCGCCGGGCACGCGCGTTTTGTCAACGGGATTGAGCACCACGCCGTAATACGAAGTCTCGCCCGTCGAACCCATGGCGAATTCGTCCATGTTGAGCTTGCCGACTATAATAAGCCCCGCTTCTTCGAGCTTTTCTACCGCCGCCGCGCTCACGGGCGGCACATAATTTTCGAGCATATGCGACCCGCAGGTCATTTTGACATCTTTTACCGCGATGTTGTCCTTTATGCCTATCGGCACGCCCGCGAGCGGCGAGATATATTCGCCTGCATCGATGCGTTTTTGTATCTCCGAGCCTTTGCTATATGCGCGCTCGCGGCAGAGCGTGATGAAGCAGTTGAGTTCTTTATTCTGCTCCTCGGATTCATATACGGCGTCCAAAACTTCGGCGATTTTAATCTCGCCGCACCTGATTTTTTCTGCCAGAACGAGGGCGGAATCTTTAATCATATCTCTCATAGCGCACCTCATTCCACTGTCTTCGGGACGCAGAAGCAGCCGCCCGCCGTTTCTGCGGCATTCGACAGAGCCTCTTTGACGCCGAGCGTCTCGCCCGTCTCATCCTCACGCAGGACATTCACCGTGTCGGATAAATTGGTCAGCGGCTCAACGCCGTCGGTATCGAGCGCCGACAGCGTGTCCATATATGATATTATCTTTTCAAAATCTCTGCGGCAATCCTCGTGCTCGTCGGTGTCAAGCTCAATATGCGCGAGCGATTCGAGATGCGATATGAGTTCGTCGGATATTTCCATCTGCTGACCTCCGTAAGCTTTCTATTATAAATTATATCAGAAAAAGGCAAAATTTTCATTAGTTTCAGGCTCATAAAAACGCGAACCGGGGGAAAGAATATAAAACGGATTTGAAAAAATCCTAATTTTCCCGCGAAGGGATCTATGGAGTGTGCTCTCAATGGAAAACCGCAATCAGCAGAACAAGCAGGGTCAGAACCAGCAGAATCAGCAGCAGAACAACAAGCAGCAGAATCAGCAGGAGAACAAGGCCCAGAACAAGCGCAATAAGCTCAACGAGGAATAAGCCTCCCCCGCCGCGCGGCGGGTACATATCCGAAGTCCCTGTATTATTTTGCAGGGGCTTTTTGTTATTGCAACTGAGAACTTTTTATGATAGAATACTCCTGTATAAGGCTCATATAAAAATGAAAGGAATGAATTTCAGTGGGAAAGAAAAGTTCATCTGAAAAGCTTGTCATAGCAGCCGCTTCCGCAGGTGCAGCAGTCGGCGCGGCATATCTTGCTGTCGGCAACGCGATTTTCAACAAGACCATGAGCAAAAAGTCCATCGCAAAAAAAATGGACGAGAAAAAGAACGAGTATGACGGCATCACAAAAGAGGGTATGGAGTGGTTCGACTCCGCGAGTCCCGCAAAGGTGAAGATAGTCACTCCCCGCGGCGGATATGTCCACGGCGAGATAATCCTTGCAGACGAGCCGAGCGATGTTTGGGTGATAGTCATTCACGGCTACACCGGATCGCCCAGAAGAATGGGCTCGTTCGGCAAGAAGTTCCACGAGATGGGCTATAACTGCCTGTTCCCGTATCTCTGCGGCCACGGCGCGAGCGAGTCGAACTATGCCACCATGGGATGGAACGACAGAATCGACATCAAGGCGTGGATCGACTACATAATCAACGAGAATGCGAGCGCGAAGATAGTGCTCTTCGGTCTCTCGATGGGCGCGGCTACAGTCATGATGACCACCGGCGAGCCGCTCGAATCGAATGTCGTCTGCGCTATTGAGGACTGCGGCTATACATCAGTCTGGGACGAGTGCAGAGCCAACATGAAGGACGCTTACGGCCTGCCGGCCTTCCCGTTCCTCTCTGCCGCAAGAAGCGCAACGATGCTGCGCGCGGGCTACGATATGAAGAAAGCCTCGTGCATTGAGCAGGTCTCGCGCTCCGTCACGCCGACCCTGTTCATCCACGGCGACAAGGACGACTTCGTCCCGTTCTGGATGCAGGAGCGCGTCTACCGCGCCGCCGCGTGCGACAAAGAGAAGCTGGTTATTCCCGGCGCACCGCACGCAGAAGCCTCGACCGTCGACCCCGAAAAATATTGGTCAACAGTTGATAAGTTTATCAAAAAGTATCTTTGATGAAAAGCGAAAATGAACCCCGTTGACTTGACGGGGAGTGAAAAAATCCTACCCACGGTTTTCCTGCGGGTAGGATTTTTTATGTCGCTTGTTTTGAAATAGAGGCAGAGTGAATAATTTGGAATTTGCGATATTGTGTATTGCTAATTGATGACATATGCAATGAATAATACAACTCCCAATTTATCACTCGTCCGTGCGTCCGCTCAGCCACAGTATCTCAGCTCCGCGGATATACATTATATATATGACATTCAAACATTGTAGAAATCTTTGTACCAGCGTGCAAAATTGCGAAGCCCGGTTCTGAGATCGGTCGAGGGCTTGTAGCCGTAGTCACGCTCGAGCGGGGTCGTGTCTGCATAGGTCACGGGGACATCGCCGGGCTGCATAGGGACAAGCTGCTTGTGCGCCTCAAAGTCGTAATCATTCGGCAGAACGCCCGCGGCGATAAGCTCCTGCTGAAGAATGTCAACAAAGTCGAGCAGATTTTCTGGGTTCTGGTTGCCTATATTGTAGACCGCATACGGCGGAACGGGCAGACCGTCTTCGCCGTTTTTGCGCTCCGGCGCGCCCTGCATGACGCGCACAACGCCCTCAACTATATCATTGATATATGTGAAGTCGCGCTTGCAGTTGCCGTAGTTGAAAATGCGTATCGTCTCGCCGCGAAGAAGCTTGTCTGTGAAACCGAAATACGCCATGTCCGGGCGGCCTGCGGGTCCGTAGACCGTGAAGAAGCGAAGTCCCGTCGAGGGGATGTTATAGAGCTTCGAATAGGCATGAGCCATCAGCTCGTCGGACTTTTTCGTTGCGGCGTAAAGGCTGACAGGGTTGTCAACTTTGTCGTCGGTGTTGTAGGGCACTTTTTTGTTGCTGCCGTAGACCGACGAGCTCGAAGCATATACAAGGTGCTCGACAGGTGTCGCACCGTCGTCGTATGAGTGGCGGCAGGCTTCGAGGATATTATAAAAGCCGATTATATTCGATTCGATATAGGCGTCGGGATTCGTTATCGAATAGCGCACCCCCGCCTGCGCCGCGAGGTTGACAACTATCTGCGGCGAGTATTTGCAGAACACTTCGTTCACTTTGTCTTTGTCCGCGAGGTTAGCTTTAATAAAAATAAAATTTTCGTGTTTTTGAAGCTTTTTGAGCCGCGATTCTTTCAGGCGGATATCATAGTAGTCGTTGACGCTGTCGAAGCCGATGACGCGGATATCTTCAAAGTCTGAGAGCAGACGCTCCGAGAGAAAAGAGCCGATGAATCCTGCCGCGCCCGTCACGAGCACGGTCTTGCCGTTTAAATCAATTTTTGTCTTAATCGATTTTTCCTGCATATCCGCTTATCCTTTCAGAAAGGGGCTGACACCTTGCGGCGCAGCCCCCGTAGTTATTTCTTGAATTTTTCCAGTATTACGCTGAAAGCCACTATCGCGGCCTGAACCACAACTGCCGTCAGGGGCGACACAAACGCAAACGCCTTGAGTGCGACGCAGAGTATCGCACCCGCCGCCACGACCGCCTGCACGATAAGGGCGAACACTGCCCAGCGCGAAGCGAAGTTCGCGAGCCTGCCGCACGCCGCTATGCTCTTGAAATAAGAGCGGGCGGAGCCGTCGTGCATGACCTTTGCGGGGGCTGAGTCAACAACGCTGTCGCGGTATGCGCTGAATATGCGTGCGCCGTGGGAGAGCGTCATTTTGACATCTTTCTGCGCTATGCCGAAGCGGGCAGCGATGAGCTCGTCGGTCACGTTCGGGTCGTCCGTGCGAACGACAAGGCTGAAGCCGTTGTCCGCCATCTCGTTTATCGAATCCTTGAGCGAGGCGTCCTCGGCGTAGTTGAAAACGAACATCGCCGCGACCTGGGAGTCGATCGCTATGTAGAGGATCTTGCGCCCGTTGCGCTTGACTTTGTCTTCCTCGGACTTGAGCGGAACTTCGATATTGTGGTGCGTGAGCAGGTTGCGGTTGCCGAGCAGCACGCGCTGATTATATATTGTGGCTGAGAGACCGAGTCTGTCCTCGTATATCATATCGCGCACGGGCGGCAGAAGCTCTGTCGAGCCGCCGATAATGCGGTTGAAAACATCTGTGAGCGGACCGCCGGATTTGAGCACTATAGCGACTGCGTAGAGCAGAACGTCGTCTATGCGCACGGTGTGGAAGTCCTTCATTCCGTGCATCTCACACGCCGCGCGGTCAAAGAGATCGGCGCTGTCAACAGAAGCGGCGACCGCTTCTGAACATTCGAGAGCCGCATCGTAGCCCGCAATCATGCCGCCTTCTGAGTTGAGCTTTCTGTTCTCGAGATAGAGCGGAATCATCAGCGCGAGTTCAATGGCGCAGGGTGAAGTCAGGCAGAACGCGCCGGTGAGCACGCCGAACGCCTGGAAGATATCTTTTGTTATTATGCCCGATATAACTGCGAGCAGCACGGAGACAGCCGACGAAATTATCAGACTGCGCTTTATGCAGCTGTCCGCAGGGGAGTTGGCTTCGGAATTTTTGATGAAGTCGGCGGGGAACTCGACCCTGCCGGAATATAAAATGTCGGGGTTGCCCATCTTGAGCGCGCGTCCGACTTCAAAAGCGTCTTTCTCGCTCTCGATAGCCCTTATGCCGTAGAGCCCCGACTTGCGCTTTGCGGTGCAGAAGAGGAAATTCTGCATCACGCGCGCCGTGCCGCGGCTGCTGTTTTCGGCGGTCATGAGCAGGGCGAATATCGCCGCCGCGCAGTAGAACATGCCCGAAGCGCCCTCGGGTGATTTGTTGAAGAACGAGAGTATCGTCTGAACGAGAGCGAGTATAAACGTCAGCCCGCCGACTGCGCCGCCGGTCACGCGGCCGTTTGCAAGCGCTTTTACGCCGGATAAAATATTCGGGAACGCGAGATAGAATGACGCGAGCAGAAGCACTATATTTGCCGCCGCAAGTCCCGCGCCTCCGCGGTCGAACGCGGGTGCGTCTATCGCCGCCCACTCGAGAATTTTCGGCACGAGCAGCAAAAGCAGCGATACGCCTTCAAGTACGCACAGACCGATAACCGAGGTCTTGAACTGCGATGCGGCGTTCTTGAGACTGTTATAGACTCTTCCGCGCTGTTCGGGCTTTTCATATTCGAGGGGAGCTTTCTCGGAGTGCTTTTTCTTTTTCTCGGGCTGTTTCTCCGGTTCGTCTTCTTTCTCTTCGGGCAGGTTTTCGTCCTCCTGCGGCTCATCGTCGCCGAGACCGCTGAGCAGGACGAACTTTTTCTTCTTCTCCGCCCTCTTTTTGTCGAGCTCGCTGCGGAGCTCGTCTTCGTCTATCTTTTCGGTCTCCGGCTCTTCGCCGAAGCCGCTGAGCATCATCTGCTCCTCCTCCGGCTGATTGCCGGCGGCGGGATTCGTGAAAGGCTGATCTTCTATCGACGCGGGCTTATCGTCCCCCGAGCCGACAAATTCTTCGGCGGGAATGACCTGCGGCAGGGGCTCGAGCCCCGATGTTTCGGAGAGCGGACCGCGCTTTAAGATAACTCCGGGTTTCTCTATCGTCTCGGCGCTCTGGGGCTCTTTTGCCGAACCGATTGCAGCCATGAGCTTTGTCTTATATTCATCGTCCGGCTTGTTTTTTGCCGGCTCGGAGAGGGATTTCATCGGACCGAACACGACTGTGTCGCCGAACAGACCGGGTATGGCGCGGCTCTCACGCTCGGAGTCCTCTTCCGGCTCTTCGGTCGGCTCGCCGAAATATCTCGACGCGGGCGCGCCGAAAAGCTCCTCTACCGTCGGCTTTTTCTCGGCTTCATCCTCGTCCTTTGGCTTTTCTTCCTCGCCGTGAAGCGTCAGAATGTTATCGCTGTTATCAGGTTCATCGGATTCATTTGATTCGTCCGATTCGTCTGTATCAACTTTGTTGTCAGATTCGTGAATATCATCATCTTCGCCGTCGGCTTTCACAACGGACAGCTCAAGCTTTGAATCGAAGTATATATCCTCGCTTTCATCGGCGGCAGCTTCTTCAACCGGGGCTTCTTCGATTTCCGGCTCAGCTTCATTGGCAATTTCCTGCGCCGTTTCGGCTTTCTCCGGTTCTGTGGGAACTTCTGCCGCCGCTTCTCTTTCGGGTTCTATAGAAGAAGTTTCGCCCACAGGCTCTTCGGCCTTATCCGATTCTGCAAAATCTGCTTCGCCTGCGGATGCCTCAGACTCTTCGATTTTGTCGGATTCTTTGTCAGTTTGTTCCGCTTCATTAGATTCGACGGATTTTTCAACTTCGGGTTCCGCGGAAGCTTCGGCCTCGACCGACAAAACCTCGGCATCCGGCTCGGCGGCAATCTCTGGATCCGAATCCGCCTGATCTTTCGGTTCTTCGGTTCCCTGCTGAGTGTATACGGGTTCAGACTCCGACGGCGTATCATCGTCAGAGTATCTGCCTTCATAGTATTGGATGCTTGTCAGAAGTTCGGTGTCGTCCTCGTCGGCAGGTGCCGTGGAATCGGTATCCGTACTCGCCAACAAATCGTCTATGTCGCTCAGCGACCAGATCCTGTCCGGCTCGCCACGGCTGTTTTCAAGCTCCGCCACCTCGCGGAGAACTCTGTCAAGTGAAATCTTGCTCCGCTTATCGGAAGATCTGTTTTCCACTCATCTCACCCCAATTGTATATACTGAATCGGATAAAAGTCAGTTTCTGTGTTTCGCCGCTTCGAACATGAGGATTCCCGCCGCGACGGAGGCGTTTAGAGAATTTATCTTGCCGCGCATCGGCAGGGAGGCGATGAAGTCGCATTTTTCGCGCACGAGGCGGCCTATGCCCTTGCCCTCAGAGCCGATGACGAGAGCGATGCTGCCGCTGTAGTCGAGGGCGGTGTAATCCGTGCCGTCCATGTCCGCGCCGAATATCCAGACGCCGCGCGATTTGAGCTCGTCTATGGCGGCGGGGAGGTTCGCGACCTTTACTACGGGGACATATTCAATAGCGCCCGCCGAGGTCTTTGCGACTGTGTAGTTGAGGGTCACGGAGTTGCGTTTCGGGATAATTACCCCGTGAACTCCGGCTGCCTCCGCGCTTCTGAGTATGGCGCCGAGGTTGTGCGGGTCTTCAAGTGAGTCACACACGACTATGAACGGGCTTTCGTTCCTGCTCTCGGCGAGGGCAAAAATATCGTCCATCTCGGCGTATTCGTGAGCCGCGGCAAATGCCGCAACGCCCTGATGCGCCGCGCCGTCGCAGAGGCGGTCGAGCCTGCGCTGATCGGCAAATTTGACGGGGATCTTGCGCTCGCGGCAGATGTCGATTATTCTGCCTGCCTGTCCGCCGCGCTGACCCTGAGCAACGGTCACGCTGTCTATCGTTCTGCCGCTTTCGAGAGCCTGAAGCACTGCGTTGCGCCCGACTATGAGCCCCTCTTTATGATCCATTGAATATACCTCTCAGCCAAAAAGTCTCTATATAAGCTTTATTATATCATATACTGTTATAAAACGACAATAGAAATGCTAAAAATTTACGCGGAATATTTTTCCTTTCTGCGCATTGCGATTGAGTTTACTATAAGAATTATGAGCGTGAGGATAAGTGTACCCGTCAGCGCGCCGAGGGTGTCGACTCCGACATCGAAAATGCGGCATGCTCGTCCGGGGACGAAATACTGGTGTATCTCGTCGCTGACTGAATAAATGGCGCTGCAAATGACGGAGACAACAGGCGAAAAACGCCTGCGGCTGAGGAAAAACGCGCAGCCGATAAGAAATCCGAGCGCCGCATATTCAAAGAAATGCGCGAATTTTCGCACGATGAAGCTGTTCAGAAGTGGGCCGAAGAGTTTCATCAAAATACCGCGCACACTGTCACTCATATTTTGCGACTGGTTGCCGTCTTTGCTCGAAAGCCAAAATATGCATCCGGCACACGCCGCCGCCAATAACCAGAAAAAGACGGCGAGCACAATGCGCACCGTCCGATTTTCGGGGAGTATATATTTGAGTTTATTTTCCTTTTTCATCTTGTCAGTCCTTTGCCGTTACGAAAACAAAATCGACCGCCGAGCTCTCGGGGTCAACGCTCAGGCCGTTGACGCCCTTCGCCGTTGCAAAATAGCTCGGGGTTATGAACATCGGGAGCACAGCGCCGAGCGAGAGCAGTCTGCCCTCCGCGCTGCGGCAAGCCTTGACGAGCCCTGCGCCGCTCAGCGCCTTGAGGTTCTTGACGGACGCGTCAAACTGCGCGTCGCTGAGGCGTACTATGTTGTTCGTCCCCTGCGAGGTGAGCGTAGAAAGGAAACCTGCGGCGTCCGTTATGCCCGCGGACATGGAGGTCAGGGCTATCTGATAGTCGCCGTCCTGCACGCGCGAGGAAAGAGTCGCGCTGTCGAGTGCGGTGACAGTGAAATTGACGCTCAGACCGAATACTTTTTGCCAGCCCTGTATCATGCGGCGCATGGCGTTTTCGTGCTCGGGCAGGCAGATTATCTCAAGGCTCAGTTTGCCTGTGAGATCTTTCTGCGCCTGAGTCCAGTATCCGGCGGATCTGTTCATATCGTAGCCGAGAATGCTTACCGGCTCGCTGCCAAGATCCGCTCCCTCGCCGACAGAGCAGGCGGGCGGGATTACAGAATAAGTTTTCTGCATATCCTCGCTCTCGAGCGTCAGCGAGTTGTAGTCAACCGCCGTGCAGAGCGCGCGGCGCAGCGACACGTTGGAGAGCGACACGTCGGAGCAGTTAAAACACAGAGCCCAAACAGTGTCGTAGCTCTTGGTGACGGAGAGATCGGACGAATCGGGCGCAGTCGTGCCGAGCTGGGCGGCACAGTAAGTTCCGTCGAGCAGGGAATTGAGCCTTTGCTTGCTGTCGCCGTCGATTACGAGCGACACGCTCGCGGGCTTCGCCGGGAAAGGTCCGGTGTAGTCGTCGTTGTTTTTTATAGTCAGTGCGGAGTCGTGCAGCCAATATGAGAGATAGAACGGACCGTTGCACAGGAGCGTCGAATAGTCGAGCCCGTAGCGCCCTTTGGTCGCGTTGAAGAAAGTCTCGTTGCAGGGCATGCATATTGCCTTTGTCAGCAGATCGAGAAAAGCCGACTCGTCCGTAGCGCTTTCGAGCGTTATGCGCAGCTCAAAGTCGCCGACCGCCTGCACGCCGAGTTTGTCGGAGGACATCTTGCCGTTTATTATGCTCTTTGCGTTCTTTATGACGCCGAGGCTCAGCGCTTCGGGCGCACCCGTTGCGGGGGCTACCGCGCGCCTGAGCGCAAAGACAAAATCCGCCGCCGTGACGCGGGAGTCGAAGGTCTTGTCTATGTTGTCGCCGAGGATCGGCTTGAACGCCTTTTTCATTATGACCCAGCGAGCGTCCTCGCGGAGCTTAAATGTATAGGTGAGAGTGGACGCATCATAGCTCCAGCTCTTTGCCGCGGCGGGAGAATACTTGCCCTCTGCGTCCTTGCGGACAAGGCCCTCGAAGCAGTTGAGCACGACGGTCTTGGCCTCCGCGCCCTGCGCTATCTGCGGGTCGAGGCACTCCGGCTGAGCTGCTATCGGATAGCTCAGCGACGCGCCCGAGCCGTCCTTGCCGCAGGCGGCGGCTGTGAATATCAGCGCGAGCGAAAGAAATATTGAAGCTATTCTCGTGATTTTTTTCATGCTTTTCCTCCGTATATCGAAAACGCCGGCGTATTTATACAAATTCTGCGGGCGGTCTGAGGCATAATTTTTTCGGGGCGCGCAGCCCCTTTCAGATATATTATATAGTAGCATAAAACCACTCCCGTTATCAACCGTTAGTTGCAAATATTATCCGGCAAATATAATATTGTTCAAAAAATTTTTATTGTTAAAAATATATCTGTATAAATGTTGCAATTTTTTTAAAAATCTGTTACAATTCTTTATCATATCTTACAGATTTTGGAGATCGGAATTATGAACGCTGTTTTATATATCGCGGCGGCTCTTTCGGCTGTCTGCGCCGTGCTGCTCGTTATTGTTATAACGAAGCTCAGCCGCCCCTCCGCGCAGGACGGGCAGATAAAGGAGCTTGAGCATAAAGTCAGCTCGCTCGAGGGTCAGCTGCGCGACGAGTTCGAGCGCAGCCGCAGAGAGAGCGCGGGCAATCAGAAGGACATGCGCTCCGAGCTTACCGAATCGCTCGACAAGATGAACGAGCGTCTCGCACTCATGACCGAGGCGAATTTCAAGCATCAGCAGCAGCTGACGGATATGTTCTCGAAGTCGCTCGACACTATCCGCCGCAACAACATAGAACAAAACGACAGACAGTCGAGAATTATTGCAGAGTCGATAGAAAAAATGCAGCAGAGCAACGAGAAAAAGCTCGATGAGATGCGCGCAACCGTCGACGAGAAGCTCTCCTCGACCCTCACGACCAGACTCGACAGCTCGTTCAAGACCGTCTCCGAGCAGCTCGAAAATGTCTACAAATCGCTCGGCGAGATGAAAGAGCTCTCGACCGGTGTTACAACAAATGTTACGAATCTCAACCGCGTGCTGACGAATGTCAAGGCGCGCGGTACCTGGGCGGAAGTCCAGCTCGAGGGCATACTCGACCAGACGATACCCAATATGTACGAGAAAAACTTCGCCACCCGCCCGGGCAGCTCCGAGCGCGTTGAATTTGCTATACGCATTCCTGCCGGCGACGGCGGCGCGGACGCATATCTCCCCGTTGACTCGAAGTTCCCGATGGAGGACTATGTGCGCCTCTGCTCCGCCGCGGACAGCGCGGACGCCGAAGAAGTCGCCAAGGCGCGCAAGGCTCTTGAGGACAGAGTCCTGAGCGAAGCAAAGCTCGTCACCAAATACATAAATGTTCCGGCGACGACCCCGTTTGCGATAATGTATCTCGCGACCGAGGGACTCTACGCCGAAATCGCGTCCTCGCGCACTGGAATAGCCGAGCGAATCCAGCGCGAATATAACATTATGATAGCGGGACCGACTACAATAACAGCGCTTCTCAATTCTCTCTCCATGGGCTTCAGAGCCGTGGCGATAAACGAGAAGGCGAATGAGGTACGCCGCCTGCTCTCCGTCGCCAAGGCGCAGTATGAAAAGTTCGGCGACGTGCTCGACAAGGCGAAGAAAAAGATAGACGAGGCGGGGCGTACTCTTGTTGCCGCGCAGGACAGAAACCGTATCATGGCGGGCAAGCTCAAGGGAATCGAGAGCATGGACGCCGCGGAGGCGGACGCATATCTCGGCATAGCCGAGCAGACGGACGGCTCGGAGGATTAAGCATTTTCGTTTTTATTTAATATAAAACCAGAAAAAAGGAGGAAACGAAATGAAAAACAAAGGAAGACTGGCAAGACGCATCATTGCAGTTATAGTCTGCATGACCCTCGTCCTTGCCGCCCTCCCGACCGGAGTTTTCAGTGCCTTTGCGCAGACCGAGAAGGGCAAGCTCAAAGTCACATCCATCTCCGACATTCACTATTTTGCTGATTCCGAAAAAGGAACCGGGGACACAAAGAACGGATTCAGCGAAGCCTACAACGAATGGAACGACAAAGGTTCCCGTCAGCACAATGAGGTTGACGCGCTCCTGACAGCGGCTCTCGACAAGGCCGCTGAGGAGAAGAGCGACTATGTGTTCCTGCCCGGCGACTTGACCCTCAACGGCGAGCTTGCAGGCCACAAGGCTCTTGCCGCAAAGCTCGAAGCCTTTGAAAAGGAGAGCGGAATACAGGTCATCGTTGTAAACGGCAACCACGATGTCAACAACTATAACGGCGTTACATTCAAAAACGGCGTCAAAGAGTCCGGCGAAGTCACCTCTCCCGAGGCGTTCCGCGAGATCTATAAGAATCTCGGACGCGACCTTGTGACGGACGAAAAAGAGGATGTCTTCACCCCCACCACCGGCCAGGCGGGTCAGCTCTCCTACGCTATAGGCCTCAAGGGCGGCTACAGACTCATCGTCATGGATACCAACAAGTATTCGTCCGATGTCACCGCCAAGGGCGACGATGTTCAGGAGACCGCGGGCAGCATCACCCCCGAGCTCATGCAGTGGGTGCTCAAGCAGTGCGAAAAGGCGAAGAAGAACGGCGAGACTATCATCGGCATGGGTCACCACAACTTCGCGCCGCACATGACCATCGAGCCTGAGCTGTTCTTCGCTTTCGTGCTTGACGATTGGATGGAGTGCGCCGAGACCCTTGCGGACGCAGGCATGCATTTCACCTTCAGCGGACATCTCCATACCCCCGATATCGCCTCCCATGTCAGCGACAACGGCGAGACTCTCTATGATATCGAGACCACATCTCTTTCGGGCTTCCCGAACAAGTTCAGAACCGTCACTTTTGACAACACTCAGGACGGCAAGATAATCTGCGATGCGAAGTCCCACGACATTGACGAGGACGGACCCATTGTTGTCAACTTCCCCAACGGCACATCGAAGACCTATGCCCAGCCCTATAAGGACAGCTTCTCGTTCTTCAAGACCTATGGTCCCGGCGATCTCCACAACTTCGCCATGACCATGATCGACAATGCCCTTTCCGGCATCTTCGAGGACATTCAGGAGGCCGGCGGACTCTATGCATATCTCGAGGCTTCGGGAATCGACCTTGAGAAGATAATCATCGACGCGCTCGGCACGAACGGCTTCGAGGTCGGCAGCGTCGAGATATTTACGGTCAGCAGCAACATTATGAGCTTCATCAAGGATCTGTGCGCGCAGGTCGACGAGGCTTATATCAATAACCCCGACCATGTTATGGAGGTCATTGACGGCGTAGTCACAAAGGCTCTCAACTATCAGGTCTCTGATTATAAATGCACAAAGTTCTATGAGGCTATGGGCATGGAGAGCAAGAACGAGAAGGGCACCTTTGAGGATGCCGCTTACACCGTTCTTTACACTCTTTACAACGCCAACGAGGATATCAGCGACGACAAGTTCATGAACGATGTCCTTGATTATTTCGAGAACAGAGACGGCGCAAAGGAGCTCATCAACTTCCTTATCGACACTCTGCTCAACGATGTCGTCGAGGGAGAGATCCTCTCGACCCTCCAGTTTAACCCCGGCAAGCTCTTCCCCGCCGGTTCTGTCACCAGCCCCATAGGCGTTATGACCGACATCTTCATGAATATAATCTTCCGCGGCAACCCGAGCTATGAGAATGTTATTTACAGCGTGCTCAACCTCCTGCCCGAGAAGTACAGCAGCCTGCGCAATATACTCAACACCGTTGTTATCGACGAGTACATGACCCAGAGCCAGTATGACAGCATCGGCTACACCATCGGCAGAATGATCCGCAGCCTCGTTGAGGATACGAATCCTGCCGAGAAGTCCGACCTCAATGTCACCCTCGTTTATGACGGCCCCGTCGAGCCCGAGGTAACGCAGGACAATATGCGCCTGCCTTCGAATATAGGCACAACTTTCACCGGCGACGCATCGACTGAGAGAAGCATCAACTGGTATACAAAGTACAGCCTCAAAAAATCCGACATTCAGATAGCCGAGTATTCGGAGAATCCGACCTTCACCGATAAGCTTCCCAAGGGAGTCAAGGTCAGCACGACCTCCGAGCTCGTCAAGAGAGAGTATCCCGGTGTCGATCTCGGCATTATCGGATTCATCTCCTACGGCATCAATGTCAACCGCCACACCGCGACCATAACCGGTCTCAAGCCCGGCACGAAGTATTGCTACAGAGTCGGCGATGCAAAGTACGGCTGGTGGAGCGGTACGGGTATAATCGAGACCGCGGACAATTCCGATTCCTTCACCTTCTTCCATGTCAGCGACGAGCAGTCGCAGAACGCTGTTCAGTACGGCACATGGGGCAAGGTAGTCGATACCGCGCTCAGGATGTTCCCCGAGGGCAAGTTCTTTGCCAGCGCTGGCGACCAGGTCGATTACACCAAGCACTTCAAGCAGTGGCAGTGGTTCTTCAATGCCTCTGAGAACATCAAGAACACCGCTATCATGCCCACCGCGGGCAACCATGAGAAGAGCGGATATATGCTCGACCAGAACTTCGTCCTGCCCGAGACGGTCGATCAGGACAGAGAGAGCGGCGTGTTCTATTCCTATGATTACAACAACGCTCACTTCATCGTCCTCAACACCAATAACCTCAGCGAGGATAAGGCGCTCAGCGACGATCAGCTCGCATGGCTCAAGGCGGACGCCCAGGCGAGCGACGCTCAGTGGAAGATAGTCGTTCTCCACAAGGCGCTCTATTCCAACGGCTCGCACTATGACGACAAGGATGTCAAGGCTATGCGCAAGCAGCTCTGCGGACTCATGCCCGACCTCGGCATCGATATTGTCCTCCAGGGTCACGATCATGTCTATCTGCGCACCGATGTCATGGACAACAATAAAGTTGTCAAGGCTGAGGAGCAGAAGATAACCTTCGGCGGCAGAGAGTACACCGCAAAGCTCAATCCCGAGGGCACCGTCTATGTCATCAGCGCATGCGCAGGTGTCAAGGACTACCAGACCAAGGATGTCAAGGATACCGACAAGCTCTTCCCGAGAGCCGAGGCTATCTACGATGCGGACAACGCGGTGTTCTCCGCGATTACTATCGACGGCAGCAAGCTCTATTTCGACGCTTATATGCTCGACGATGAGGCAAAGGACGGCGCAACGAGAATCGACTCCTTCGCGCTCTCAAAGGCAGAGAAGGAAGAGCCCGAGAATCCCGAAAAGCCCGAGAAGCCCGAGAAGCCCGAGAAGCCCGGTCTTCCCGACCTGCCTGAGCTTCCCGAAATCCCCGGTCTGCCCCATTGGCCCGGAAAGCCCGAGAAGCCGGAAGAGCCCTCAGACCCGTCGAATCCGAGCGAGCCGCTCGATCCCTCCGATCCCGCGAGCCCGATAGTCCCCTCGACGAAGCCCGAGACAAATAAGCCCGAGGGCGACAGCAAAGTGCCGAATACCGGTGCGGCAGCTCCCGTAATGCTCATTGCATTCGCAGGCGCGGCATTCGTTATCGGCTGCTCTGCAAAGAGAAAAAAAGAGGACTGATAACAGCTCTCTGATATAAAACTATAAAGACGCCCGGAGAGTTCAGACGCTCTTCGGGCGTTTCTCTATAGATTTTCACGCGTGCTTATGCTACAATAAATTCAAAAATCACCGGAGACGATATTATGTTCAGACCTGTTCGCAAAAGTAAAAACGCCCTCGGCGAAGAAGCGACAAAAGAAATTTTACGCTCCGCCCGCCGCGGAGTGCTCGCAGTCAACGGCGACGGCGGATATCCATATGCGATACCGATAAACTATCTCTATGACGAAGAGGCGGGAAAGATATATTTCCACGGCGCAAAGGCGGGTCACAAGGCAGACTCGATAAATAAATGCGATAAAGTGTGCTTCACGGCTTGCGGGGATGAGATTGTCCGGAAAGAAGCATGGGCGCCGTTTATGCGCAGCGCCGTCGCGTTCGGCAGGTGCCGCGTCATTGAAGACCGCGCTCAGACACTGATTCTGGTCAAACGCCTCGCGATGAAATATTATCCCGACGAGCGCCTTGCGGATGAGGAAATCGCCGCTTCGGGAAAGGCTGTGCGGATGTATGAAATAGATATAGAGCACATGAGCGGCAAGGAAATTCAGGAGCGGTGATTTTTTATACAAAGAAAGCGTCGGAATTTTTTGTACTTTAGTACATTTTTTTGTCGTTTATCGCTTGACTATTACCGATATAAAAAGTATAATAAAAAAGCTAATGCAAATAAATTGGAGGTAAACAAAATGAAGGTATTTATGATTGGCGGCACCGGCCTTCTCGGCAGCGCCGCAGCGCGTATTTTCATTGACAGAGGCCACAGCGTCAAGTCTGTTGCTCTTCCGCCCCTTCCCGAAGGAGCTCCCATCCCCGAGGAGATGGAGATCGTAATGTGCAATATTTACGAGAAGACCGACGATGAGATCAGAGAGCTTATGGCCGGCTGCGACTGCTTCGTTTTCGCCGCAGGCGTCGACGAGAGAGTCGAGTTCCCCGCACCCGTTTACGATGCTTACTACAAGTACAACATCGCTCCCCTCAAGAGACTTCTTCCCATCTGCAAGGAGCTCGGTTACAAGAAGGCCGTTATCCTCGGCTCTTACTTCTCCTACCTTGCCAAAGAGCGTCCGGATATGAAGCTCTGCGAGAAGCACCCCTATATCAGAAGCCGTATCGACCAGGAGAACGTCGCTTTCTCCTATGCCGATGACAACTTCGATGTTGCCGTTCTTGAGCTGCCCTACATCTTCGGCACTCAACCCGGCAGAAAGCCCGTTTGGGTTATCCTTATCGAGCAGATCAAGAGAATGGATAAGCTTCCCTGCACCCTCTATCCCAGAGGCGGTACAGCAATGCTTACAGTCCGCCAGGTCGGTGAGTCCATCGTCGGCGCGGCTGAGCGCAGCACCGGTGCAAAGGCATGGCCCATCAGCTGCTACAACATGAAGTGGGCTCCGTTCCTCAAGATAGTCTACGCCGCAAGAGGCATGGGCGACAACAGAAAGATTATCGGTATCCCGCCGTGGATGATGAGAATGGGACTCAAGGGTGTCGTCAAGGAGTATGCCGAGAAGGGCATCGACAGCGGTATCAATCCCATGGGTCTTCCGGATATCATGGATCTCGATCTCTTCATGCCCACTGATTATGCTTACAAAGAGCTCGGTGTTACTGAGGACGACATCAAGGCCGCTATCACCGATTCTATCAAGGTCAGCGTTGCTTCCTATGAGGGTAAGGTTAAGCTCCTTGAGATGAAGGGCGAATAATCAAAACATACACTCATTTTCGGCGGAACTTTTATGTTCCGCCGAAATAGTGCTTTTTAGAAGCTTTTATATTTCTGCCGTATTTGGCGGCGGTGCGGTCATTTGACGGGGGTTTTTTCGTCAGGACGCACAAAGATGCGCTCTTGTTTTTGTGCGCGCTGACGGAAAAACGACCATCCGCAGACCGCTTTCAACTTTTATCATCACAAATTTTTCAGGAATGGGTGAATTCTTTTGGCAAAGAGAGAAGACGTAAGAAATATAGCCATAATAGCGCACGTCGACCACGGCAAGACTACCCTCGTCGACGAGATGCTCAAGCAGAGCGGCATATTCAGAGCCAATGAGCAGGTTCAGGACAGGGTCATGGACTCAAACGACCTTGAGCGTGAGCGCGGAATAACAATACTTTCAAAGAATACCGCCGTCCATTATAACGGCGTGAAAATCAATATCGTTGACACTCCCGGCCATGCCGACTTCGGCGGCGAGGTCGAGCGTATACTCATGATGGTCGACGGCGTGCTTCTGCTCGTTGATGCGTTCGAGGGCTGCATGCCCCAGACGCGCTTCGTCCTCAAAAAGGCTCTTGCGCTCAAGAAGAAAGTCCTCGTTGTTATCAACAAGGTTGACAGACCCAACGCGCGCCCCGCAGAAGTCGTTGACGAGGTCATTGATCTGTTCATCGACCTCGGCGCCGAGGAGGATCAGCTCGACTTCCCCGTTGTCTACGCTTCGGCAAGAGACGGCTATTCCTCGCTCGATCCCAATGTCCGCTCGGGTGATATGCGCCCGCTGCTCGACTCAATTCTCGAGCATATCGAAGCTCCCGACGGCGACGTCGATGCCCCGCTTCAGATACTCTTCACGAGCCTTGACTACGATGATTATATCGGCAGAATAGGCGTCGGCAGAGTTGAGCGCGGCAGGGTCAATAAGAACGAGCCGATAGTGCTCTGCAAAACGGACGGCACCCAGGAGAATGTCAGGGTGTCGCGCCTCTATCAGTTTGAGGGACTCTCGCGTGTCGAGGTCGATTCCGCCGCCGCGGGCGATATTGTCTGCATCTCCGGCATCAGCGATATAAATATCGGCGAGACTGCCTGCTCCCCGGACTGCATCGAGCCGATGCCTTTCATAAAAATAGACGAGCCCACGATATCCATGAACTTCATGGTCAACGACAGCCCGTTCGCAGGTCGCGAGGGCAAGTTCGTTACTTCGAGAAATATCAGAGACCGCCTGTTCAAGGAGGTCGAGACTAACGTCAGCATGCGCGTTGAAGAGACCGATTCGACCGATACTTTCAAAGTCTCCGGACGCGGCGAGCTGCATTTGTCAATTCTTATTGAGACCATGCGCCGTCAGGGCTACGAGTTCCAGGTTTCGCGCCCGAAGGTCATTCTCAAAGAGATAAACGGCAAGACCTGCGAGCCTATGGAGCTGCTCATAGTCGAAGTTCCCGAGCAGTATGTCGGCGCAGTTATAGAGAAGCTCGGCTCCCGCAAGGGCGAGCTTGTCAACATGGGCACGCGCGACGGCGGCGCAACTCATCTTGAGTTCCGCATCCCGTCGAGAGGACTCATCGGCTACCGCGCCGAGTTCCTCACAGACACCAACGGCAACGGTATCATGAACCAGCTGTTTGACGGCTACGAGCCCTACAAAGGCGAGATAGTCACCCGTGAGCGCGGCTCTATAGTCGTTCACGAGACCGGCGTGAGCACCGCATACGGTCTGTTCAACACTCAGGACAGAGGCAGACTGTTCATCCCTGCGGGCGTCGAGGTCTACGAGGGTATGATAGTCGGCGAATGTGCCAAGAATGAGGATATAGTCTGCAATATCTGCAAGAGCAAGCATCTGACCAACACCCGTGCATCGGGCTCCGACGACGCGCTGCGCCTCGTGCCCTATACGGAGATGAGTCTCGAGCAGTGCATGGAATTCATAAAGGACGACGAACTGCTTGAAGTCACGCCCAAGTCGCTCAGACTCAGAAAGCGCATTCTCTCGAAAGAAAAGAGACTCAAGCAGCAGTTCAGAGGCAAGTAATCTGAAAGGGGAGACAGGAATGACACAGCGCCGATCGGTTGCTCTGGGCAGCTTTGACGGACTCCATCGGGGTCACAGGGCTGTGCTCGACCTCGCTCTCTCGTTTGAAAAAGACGGCTTCGAGCCGTGCGCCCTCGTCTTTGACGAACACCCGCTGAAAGTTGTCGGCGCGGGAGCTCCCCCGGAGCTGATGACCCCGCAGGCGCGCGACGAAATGCTCGAAAGCCTCGGTATAACCGTCAAAAAGATATCGTTCGGGCGCATCGCCGATATGTCGGCGGAGCAGTTCGTCAATGATATTTTAATCGGCGAACTGAACGCAGGTGCTGTCTGCTGCGGATATAATTACCGCTTCGCAAAGAGCGCCGCCGCGGATTCCCGCGACCTCGAAGAGCTCTGCAAGGCGCGCGGAATTTTGTGCGCCGTGGCGGAGCGCACCGACTATAACGGCGCGGCGATAAGCTCGACGAGGATAAGAAACGCGCTCGCCGAGGGCAATATCGAAGACGCAAACTCCATGCTCGGGCGCGAATTTTCCTATAAATTCACCGTCGTCAGCGGCGACAGGCGCGGCAGGCTGATAGGCGCGCCGACGATAAACCAGCATTTCCCAGAGGGCTTTATCGTCCCGAAGTTCGGCGTATATGCTTCGGCAGTGCCGATAGACGGAGAACTGCATGCGGCGGTTACGAACATCGGACGCCGCCCGTCGTTCACCTGCGACGATCTGCGCAGCGAGACCTGTATAACCGACTTCTCCGGCGACCTCTACGGAAAAAATGTCGAAGTAAAATTGCTCAGATATATCCGACCCGAAAGGGTCTTCGATTCGCTCGATTCGCTCGGCGACCAGATAGCCGCCGACGCGCAGACGGCGAAAGAGATTTTTAACAGCATAGAAAAATAATAACCGCAGCCGCCCGAGGGTCAATCCTCAGGCGGTTTTCGTTTATCTTAATGTCACGGTGGGGACGAATATCATAACCTGCAAAATTCGCACGGACTTATTGGTACACAGCCCCGCACCCAAAATTCAATATGGAAAACGCCTGCGCGGCATGATATAATCGATATGTAAAAGCATTTTGACACGGAAAATGCGCGGATGTAAAACGCTTTTGATAGACACACGACTGTTTTTTTGCGTAAACTGAAAGCGAAAAAAGGAGGCGCGGCAGATGGATATCGGAAAGAAGCTCAGGGACGCGAGAAACGCGGCTAAATTGACTCAGGAGAGTGCGGCGGAGTTGCTCGGCGTGAGCCGCCAGACCATATCGAATTGGGAGACGGGCAAGACCTATCCCGATATAGTGAGCGTCATAAGAATGAGCGGCCTCTATTCCGTCAGCCTCGACTGCCTGCTGAAGGAGGAAAAAACCGTGTCAAACGATCTCAACTATCTCAACTATCTCGAAGAGAGCACAAACGTCGTCAAGAGCCGCCGCAGACTCGGAAAGCTCGTGCTCGTCGCCGCATATCTCGTCATATGGGCGGTGTCGGTCGCGTTTTTCTGGCTCGCCGTCTCCGGGTCGGACGTGGGCGCGTACGCCGTGCTCGTTATATGGGGCGCAATCCCGCTGACCACATTCGTCATCTCGCTGCTCATAGGCGCAAACGGCTATTGGGGCAGAAGAAAATGGTGGGCGGTGCCTATCTTCGCTCTTATGTACACTCTTATTCCGTTTCTGACCTTCACCCTCGCCAACGCCGCTTCGACGGGCGTTTCCGCAGGCGATATAGCGGTGAACCTCGACGATTTAATCACCCTGCCCATAGGTGCGGTCGTCTCCGCCGCCGGTCTTGCTATAGGCACAGGCATAGAGAAGCTTCGGAAGAGAAAGCTGAAAAGAAAGAATAATATCCTGACACAAGAGAGCACAAAAAGTCAGGAATAAAAAATTTCTTCGTTCTATAATGTTCTTGCACAGGAAGAAAAAGCATGGACTGGATAACAGGGATAAGCAAAGCGATAGACTATATTGAGGAACACATCACGGAACCTACGGATTACGCGCGGGCGGCGAAGATTATCTGCCGCCGCAGAGAGTTCACAAAACCCGGTGATGACTACACGAACAGGGAGATACCCGAATTCTAGAACAAGTGCGGACGCGGCGGGAGCATTCAAAAGCTCTGCGGGTATATCAAAGACAGCGCGCAGTTCAAGGGACTTCTCGGCGTGTGCTTCTCGACCGAGATGACGGACAGCGGCTTTCCCTACGGCATCGGTGCGGAGTATGACAGTGAATCCGACCCGCAGGATTTCGAAATCGTGGAGATACCCGCCTATACCTACGCGGTGTTCACCGTGCGCGGCAGGATGCCAGACGCGTTCAGGGAGACCTATAGAAAGATATGCACCGAATTCTTCCCGCAGAGCGGATATGAATACGGCAACGGCGTTGAGATTGAGGTCTATCCCTCGGCGGACGTGCAGAACCCTGACTATACCTGCGAGATATGGATCGCAGTCAAACCGAAAAAGTAAATATTTTCTCGCCGGAGCTCGTTTGGGCTCCGGTTCTTTTTATCTTGAGGAAAGGCGGAAAGAATGTTATACTTATTGAAGAAAGCAATATTGAAAGGAAAACGCTGATGAGAAGATTCTTGAAATTCTTTGCACGTCTATTTGTGCTTTTACTCGGGCTTTCGCTGTGCATCTCGCCGATCGAGGGCTTTGCCGCCTATGATTTTGAATATGAACAGGCGGTCGGCAATCCGCTCAAAGGCTTCATGCCGTTTTATAAACAGGGCGGCGCCGACAACAGCGTGCCTTACAGTATGGAGTGGTTCTATGTTCCGCTCTCCGCGCTCATGTCCGACAGCGGCGAATACACTATCCGCGAGGGGCTTGAGCCGTATCTTGAAGAGATATCGGCGCGCGGGAATCAGGCGGTTTTCAGAGTCTATCTCGACTATCCCGGATCGGGTATCGGCGAAAAAGCTGTGCCGCAGTTCATCTGGGATATGGGTATAAAAAAAGAGCACTACGACGAATACGGCGGAGGCTGGTGCCCCGACTATTCGGACGGCAGGCTCATTGATATCCTCTGCGATTTTGTGCGCGAGCTGGCACGCGAATACGACGGCGACCGTCGCATAGCCTATATCACAACGGGGCTTCTCGGCCACTGGGGCGAGTGGCATGTCTGCCTGCCGGAGCTCGAAGCTTCAAAAGAGCAGAAAGCAAAAATTATCTCCGCATTTGCGGAAAATTTCAAGACTACGCGCATTCTGACCCGCTATCCCGGGACTCCCGGCACTACGCGCGGCGGCAATGTCGGCTTCCACGACGATTCTTTCACCCACTCGACACTCTACGGCGAGAGCTGGTATTTTATGTCCAAGATGAAAAAGGCGCATCAGACCGGGGCCTGGAAAAATCAGCCAATCGGCGGCGAGTTCCGCCCGGAGGGGCAGTCGGCGTTCTTGTCCGGCGCGCCGCTCGACGGATATCAGGACTACTCCGAGTGCGTCAATGCGACCCACTGCTCGTGGCTGATGATGGCGGGCGCGTTTGAAGAAAATCTCGGCGCGGACGAAATCGAGCGCGCCAAAACAGCTTCGGCGGCTCTCGGCTATGATTTTACTGTCACAGACGCGAGAGTGATGAAAATTTTCGGCAAAATTTATGCTTTTGTCACGATAAAAAATACGGGCGTTGCCCCGATATACTATGATCTCGGCGTGTCTTTCGGCGTCGGAAACGAGAAAAATGCGCAGTGGGCTAAAGCGGAAAATCAAAAGCTCTGTCGCCTCATGCCCGGAAAGAGCGCAGTATTCTCGGCGCAGATAAGCATAGACGACGGGCAGTCGCTCTTTGTCCGCATTGAAAAGCCGCTCGAAAACGGCAAGCCGATACGCTTCTCCAACTCGTCCGAGCTGCAGCGCGCCGACGGGTCGCTCGAGCTCGGGAACATGATGAGGTTTTGACATGGAAAAAAAATACAAGGTCTTTTATCAGGGCTCGCTATACGGCCACTTCGGTCGCGACCGCGCGGGAAAAGAAATTGCAGTCAACAAAAGCTTCACTTGGGGCGGTGAAGAATGGCTCGTGCCGTCTGTATATTTTTGCGGCAAGGGACTTGTTGCAGATATGTTCAAGAAAGTGAGCGTTGACAGCTTTCGTGAGTTTATAGAAAAATTCGGGCTCGATGAAAACAGCGATTGTGACGGCTTTTCAGACGAGCAGCAGGCTGAAATAGAAGCTGAAAATCCGCTGAACAGCGATATCTTCGCCTCAATTCAATTCGGCGGCAGAAAAAGCGACATGGAGTTTTCAAGCTCCGACTGCTGGAATCCGCTTTTCCCCGACAGCGGTGATGCGGCGGAAGCTCTGCTCGACAGATACGGGCTCGATAAATCTTTTTGCTGGCTTGCAGTGAGGATGAGTATCCCGTGGCGCGGCAGAAAACCGAAAAAATCAGATTCCCTGACCCTGCAACTTCGCGCGGAAAAGATACCCGTCCCGGGAGCGCATTTCAAGGCGAATCGCCCCGGCGACAAGACAGAATTTATAAATCCCGTGACCGGAAAAAAGCATACGCTGACGGTTACGGCTGTCGAACAGCAGAAGTTTTCAAAGCTGCGGCATACCGGCGGAAAAGAACCGCCGCTGTGTACAATAATAAATTATGATATCTCGCCGGAAATTCCGATGGATGAGATATCCGTAAATGACCGTTCGGAGCCGGAAAAACCGCGCGGGATTCTCGCGCCCCGCGGCAAAGCGGCGTCGGCAATAGGCATTATCGGCGGCGCGGACGGACCGACCGTCATCGTCACATCATCGGCGAGCGGGCGAACTGCTTGCTCGTCACTGTATTATGAACCAGAATATGAGCCGGATTGGTGTATGACGTTTTACGACAAGCCGCGAGAGGACATCGAAGTTGAGCTAATATAGCACTCATATACCGCCGAAAGGCTCGGGATAATATTCCGGCTGCCTTTGGCGGAGTATTCGTAAGACATAAAGTGCTCCTTTATATCTGTTTGACAAATCGGGCGTCGTGCAGAGGGTAAAACTGCCGTTAGACAAACAATTTTAATATTGCAAATTGACACAATAGTGTAGAGGGCGGATATCATCCGCCAGCGATTTATGCAGCAGCTTGCAACAGTTCGCTTTGTAGGGGTCGGCGACCTGTCAAGAGAAACATGGTAAACAGTAGTGTAAGGACATGGTATACAACTCAAAGCCTGTGAATGGAACGGTTTAAAAGTTTACCGTAAGTTTGCGGGCGAACAAAGTAATTTTTGCAGTGACTTGCGGCTATTCACTTTGTAGGGTGCGGCGACTCGACGCACCGCTGCCGCCGTAGGCGGCATAGGGGGCAAGCCGCACGCAGAGAGCGTTTTGCACGACACGGATGAATAAATAGATTTTCGGTGACGCTGTCGCGTCAAAGGGTCGTCGAGTCGCCGACCCCTACGCAATCTACTTGCCGAGA
>ENA-OPVK01000207-OPVK01000207.1-human-gut-metagenome-genome-assembly--contig:-NODE-207-length-47881-cov-11.398988_pt1 | contig 47881 bp, 48 predicted proteins | sample MGYA00241495_ERZ501982 | MGnify/ENA primary metagenome ERZ501982 (study PRJEB25962, sample SAMEA2042002) | human gut metagenome | biome: human gut; feature: human-associated habitat; material: faeces...
TGAATAAATTTGTAAGATATGCAGATGGTGCAAAGATGTATAGTATGGGACTGACAAAATTTCAGGAATTAGCGAAGGAAGCAAGAGCATGTTATAAGATAGGTCAGTTGGTTCTTGTAAATACAGAAATATTAGATAAGTACCTGGAAGTATATCATATTACAGATTCAGATTTCTATAAGTAGGTGATGGCATGGTAAATATATTAAGCGGATCAGTTAGTGCTTATCGTCAGGAATCAGCAAATCAAAGATTTATCCGTATTGATGAAGTGATGGATTTGATTAATGTAACAAGAGACGAGGCTATGGATATAGCATTAGCTGCAGGAGCAAGATATCAGCTTGCAAAAATCACATTGGTACATAAAGAAAGGTTGATGAAATATATGAAGCATTTTACCAGAGTGCCTAAAGGAACGGAAAAAATACTTGATCTTGCATGTGGATTTGGTCGGCACTCACTGGAGTTTGCCAGACGTGGGTATGATGTTACCGGTATTGATATTACACCGGCGTACATAGATTATGCAAACGAGCAGGCAAAAAAAGAAAATTTGAATGCAAAGTTCATTTGTCAGGACATTCGCACGATCACATTTGATAAGGAATTTGATGTTGTGCTGAATATGGCGGATGGAGCAATAGGATATCTTGAAGACGATGGGGAAAATCATAAGATTTTTTCTGTCATTGCGAAAGCATTAAAAAATGGTGGAAAGCACTTTATGGATATCATGAATGGAAGCTATGCCCAAACACATTTCCCTTGCAAGTTATGGGATGCAGGAGAAAAGGGACTTACATTATCTGCTTTTGAATGGGAGAAGGATAGAAAAACGCTGATATATGGGCAGGTAGACTATATGTATGGAGAAGCACTTTATAAGCCTGAAATGAAAGAAGGAAATCCTATAAGGTTATATAGTTTGGATGAAATCACGGAGATATTCTGTAAATTAGGACTTCGTATTTGTAACAGCTTTGCTGATTTCAGTGGAAAGCCGAGTTCTGATAATGATATTCAATTGATGGTTTATTCCATACGGGAATAAATCTTCATCAAATCTTTATTTTTTTCTGTTAGGTTATATTTCAGTAAGAAATGAAATATAGAAGGAAGGATAGTAAAGATGGAAATGATGTTACAGACACAAAATCTATGTAAATATTTTAGAAAACAGAAAGCGGTAAATAATGTTTCACTTAATATCGAAAAGGGACAGATTTATGGACTGCTTGGACCGAATGGCGCTGGTAAATCTACCACATTGAAAATGCTGACCGGTATGATGAAACCAACTGCAGGAAAGATTTACTTTGATGGAAAACTTTTGGATAGGAAAGATTTATCAAAAATAGGAGCGTTAATTGAAAATCCGCCTATTTATGAAAATCTTTCCGCCAGAGAGAATTTGAAGGTAAGACAATTATTGCTTGGTACAGATGAAAACAGAATTGATGAGGTCTTGCAGATTGTATCACTTACAAACACCGGAAAGAAGAAAGCAGGACAGTTTTCTTTGGGGATGAAGCAAAGACTAGGCATTGCAATGGCATTGCTTGGAGAACCGGAACTTTTGATATTGGATGAACCTACGAATGGATTAGATCCAATAGGCATCGAGGAATTACGAGAGCTGATCCGGTCTTTTCCGGAACAGGGAATCACTGTAATTCTCTCCAGTCATATTCTCTCAGAGGTACAGTTACTTGCAGATAAAGTCGGGATTATTTCAGGTGGAATCTTAGGATACGAAGGAGCATTAAAGCAGGGAGATAATCTTGAAGATTTGTTTATGAATGTGGTAAGAAAAAACCAGAAAGCAGGTGAAATCCATGGTTAATATTATAAAAGCAGAACATCAAAAAGCCAAAAGAACCATGCGAAAAAAGTTTATCTGGGGATTTCCTCTTCTTACATTTGTCATGGCATTTATATTTACTCTTGGGATGACAAATGCTTATGCAGAAAGTGTTTGGAACTGGTGGTATACACTTTTGCTGCCGGGGATGATTGCTCTATTTTGTTATCTTTCTGTGGCGCAGGAGAAAAAGATAAAATACTATCATTTAATGACTATTCCCACAGACAGAAGAAAATTGTTGCTGGGGAAAATTATTTATATTGGGTACATGATTTTGTTTTCTAATGTGATTGTGTTTGCAGGAGCAACGCTTGGAGGCTTTCTTCTAACGACACATGTTCCAGTTGGAGGAGCGTTGATTGCAGTATTGTTTCTGACGGTTTCTGAGTTATGGGAGATTCCGGTAGCTTTATTTTTAAGTGAACGATTTGGAATGATTGTAAACCTGTTCGTCTGCCTATTTATTACCGTCAGCGGTGTGGTAATATCACAAACCAGAATCTGGTATGTACTTGTTTCTGCAATCCCTATGCGAATGATGTGCCCGTTGCTTCATGTTTTACCAAATGGACTTGCCGCAGAAGCAGGGAATCCTCTTTTGGATACGGGAGTCATTGTTCCGGGAATGTGTCTCTCAATCATCTGGTTTGTTTTTGTAACGGTTCTGTTTTTGAAATGGTTTGAGAGAAGAGAGGTGAAATAAGATGATTGGAAGATCTCTTAATGCAGACTTGCGAAAGATGAAAGGAACATCTGTGATTCTGGCACACTTACTGATTCCGATTATAACCAGCGTTATATTTTTAATATATTACTTTTTTTCACCATGGAATGAAAATATGAAAGTGATTGCATTTTATCAGGCAATAGGAGCAGGACTTCCGGTACTTATTGGAATTTTTACAGCAAGTGTGATGGAACAGGAACAAAATGCAGGTGATTTTCAAAATCTGTTGTCTTTACCGGATAAACCTGCAGCATTTTTATCGAAACTGTTGATGCTACTGGTTTTGTGTCTGTGCTCTATCCTATTGACAGCAATCATATTCGGAATTGGATTTGGAAGAATCGCATCAAGCGATATCGAAATCATGAAAGGATGTATATTTGCAGCATTGCTGCTGTGGGGAAGCAGTGTTCCACTTTATCTGTGGCAGCTGATTCTGGCTTTTCAGTTTGGAAAAGGGGTATCCATTGGAGCAGGGATTATATCAGGACTAATTAGTGCATTGATGCTTACCGGACTTGGAGATTATGTGTGGAAATATGTATTTGTCTGCTGGACGGGTAGAGTACCATATACTTATCTGCAATCTGTATTGGGAGAAACTAGTGTAGGTGAATGGTTGTCATTCATACCAGGTTGCTTAATATTTACAGGGATTAGTATGGTATACTATTTTTGGTGGGTAAACCACTGGGAAGGAAACAGAATATCGGAATAGAATCGAGGGAAACTATGGCAAAAATACTGGCAGTTGATGATGAACCGGCAATTCTGGAAATGATAGAAAGCATTTTGAATAAGGATGGACATCTGGTTACCAAAGTAAGTAATCCGCTGAAACTTAATATGGAAGAATTACATCGTTATGACCTGATTTTACTGGACATTATGATGCCTGGAATTGATGGCTTCGAATTATGCAAAAGAATCAGGGCACTTGTGGATTGTCCGATTTTGTTTCTTACGGCAAAAACGGAGGAAAACAGTCTGGTAAACGGACTTTCTTTAGGAGCAGATGATTATATTTCAAAGCCATTTGGAGTGATGGAACTTCGGGCAAGGATCAATGCACATCTTAGAAGAGAGCACAGGGAACATTCTGTCCGGATGGTTTTGGGGAGGGTCTGTATTCAAATATCTCAAAAGAAACTATTGGTTGATGATAAGGAACTTCCTCTTACGAAAGCGGAGTACGAAATCTGTGAATTTCTGGCTAAAAACAGAGGACAGGTTTTCTCGAAGGAACAGATATTGGAAGCGGTCTTTGGCTTTGACAATGAGAGTAATGACAGTACTATAATCACGCATATCAAAAATATAAGAGCAAAATTTGCGGATTATGATTATACACCGATAAAAACAGTCTGGGGGATTGGATATAAATGGGAAGAGTAAAGAGAAGCAATGCACTCAGCAGGATTTTTATGAGATATGTACTGGTCATGCTTGGATCATTAGTAGGTTTGGCGATTGTTGCTTATCTGCTGCTGTACCTTTTGATTAGTGTGGGCTGTATTTATCCGGCAAATTATGCAGAGCAAAAGATTAATGAAGCATATGATACGATTCTACGTGCAGATAAAGTGACTGCTGAGATGATTCCCGCACTTTGTGATTATGTAATCTTTTCAGAGAATGGAGAGAAAATAGGTGGAGATCTGTCAGAACAATACGAACAGATAGCATGGAATGTTGCAAAGTACGGAAACGCATCCGGGAAATATTTTTATAAAGTAATTGTAAGGGAAAATGAATATGTTGTATTGCAATATCGCCTGACACCTCAATATCATTCAGCTTTTTTGAGGGAGCATTTTATAGGACCACAGAATGTGATGATTATTATGTCTGTGATTGGAGCGGTAGCGATTATCATCATTCCGTCCATACGTTTTGGAAAAAGAATCAAAAAGCAGATGCAGCCTGTATTAGACGCAATCGGACAAATAAAGGATCAAAATCTGGAATATGAGACATCCTGTTCCGGTATCAAAGAGTTTGATGACTGTTTATCGGCAATCGATGATATGCGAGATGCATTGCGAGAATCTTTAGAAAAGCAGTGGAAAACAGAGCAGGAAAAGAAACAGCAGATGTCTGCTTTGGCGCATGATATTAAAACACCTCTTACGATTGTACGGGGAAATGCAGAACTACTTTCAGAGACTGAACTGACCACAGAACAGAAGAATAATATCACTTATGTTTTGAACGGCACAACACAGATACAAAGTTATGTAAAACAGTTGATAGATGTCACAAAATCATGGAATTGCAGTGATGTTACCTATACAACGGTGAGGTTAGAAGATTTTTTCGCAGATATAAAGGAACAGGCACTCGGACTGGTAGAAATCTATCACCAGAAAATAGATTGGAAGGCGGGACAAAGTGATAAAAAGGTAACGATTGCTTATGATCCAATGTTCCGGGCCGTAATGAATATGATTCAGAATGCAGTGGAGCATACAAAAGAAAATGGAATCATTTATATTGACGCAAAGGAGCAGGATGGCCGGCTGACATTCATTGTGGAGGATAGCGGATCAGGATTTACAAAAGAAGCATTATTGCATGGCACAGAGCAGTTTTTTATGGATGACACAAGTAGAAATGGCGAAGCCCATTATGGGATGGGACTATTTTTTGCAAAAACTGTGGCTGAAAAATATGGTGGAGGTATTAAACTTTCAAATTCTGAAAATACAGGTGGGGCGAGGGTAGAAATATTTTTCCTGAGTAGTCAGGAAACAAGCTAAATAGACCGCAATTAAACTATGTAAAAGAAATTTTACATGCTTTTATCTAATATGTGAAATCGAAATTCCTTAAGCTTCATTCTGGGCATATTGAGTATGTAGTGGACTGCCTTAAAGGGAATACCTCAAAGGTTCGCAATATCAAGAAATATCTTTTAGCAGCATTGTTTAATGCTCCGACTACAATTAGCGGGTATTATCAGGCAGAGGTAAATCGCGATATGCCACAGTTGGTAAGAAATAAATACTATTGACATTATGAAACGTATATGTTACATTAAAAGTGACGAATGTAACACATGAGTTACATTATTAAAAACAATGTTGTTGTATTGATACATTAAAAGGAGGATGTTAGATGTCAATTGTGCAAGAATTTCTTTATCGGACAAAAATGGTAGACAAAAACGGGACTAAAAAAGGTGTAGAACGGATGGTTGAATATCTGGCATCGCCAGAAATTGTAAACAGAATGATCATAGCATCTGAATTAGGTTTACCCGCATTGACTTTGATTGCTAGGGATTTGGAAAGCAAGTTTGATGAAAACAGTACATTTCCTGTTGTTGTTTTCGAAAATGATGCTAATGCAACTGCGCGACAAAACGTTGGGCGTATTATCAAATTCGTGCTTGGAAAGTATGGATATGTTCCGGTTTCTGATAAGTTAGAAGAACGCACGCGTATTCCGGCAATAGCGAATGCGAAATATTTTTCTACATGTGCGGTGTATGCAAAAGATGAAAGTATAGTAGCGGAATTAACTATAGTAGTTGATTCTGTGTTAATGTGATTGGGGGATAAGTATGAGAAAAAAACAAGAAATAGAGCAGTTTTGTGCGTCACAAGAAGTGATTAGAAATTACATTGATTATGTTAAATTGCAGGGAGGTAATCCTGCTCATCATCAAGCAAGAGTACTTGTAAATAAATGTGGAAAAGATATTTGTAAGTTGCTCGAGATAGGAACAAGAATTGAAACTAACGAATCTATAATAGACATATGTGGAGATGACGAATTTTGTCGTGATTATCATTCGCGGTATACAAATACGTTTCAAGTGTTTAAGAGTTATGCGATAGGAAGCATAATTATTCAAGAGACTGATGATAATTTTGGAAATCCAGTGCAAATTGAATTGTCGTTTTATAAATAAGTATGCCGATGGAGCCGAAGATGAACAAAGAAGAAAAAAGAAAGATGAAAACCTTAGAGCTAAATAGCAAAGAGGATTTTCAGTATTATTTATATCAGCTTATTTGTAGGAGTTATAAGCTTATTCGCCAACAGGATATTTATTTGTTAAGATTAGATAACTACATTTGTCAAAAACAAAGAGAGAATGTGTTGATGGTTACAAAAAATATATCTGTCCCATATGATGTATACAAAGATTTTTTGGCTTTATTAGGACATGTAGAAACAAACCTGCTTAATATTCTGGGTGATATGCAAAGTAGTTCTATGTCGTATTACAAATTTCGGGATATATATCGTAAACGTGAAAGTCGTAAGGCAGTTGATTTTCAATTAGCACCCTTAAGTGAAGATGTGTTGGATATGTTGAAGCAGTTTAATATGAGCAGAAACTTCCAAAATCATATGCCGGAATCGCTTATTACTGTAGAAAGAGAAATAATTAAGGATAGAGGTTTTGAAATAGAAACTATGAACCCATTAGTAATTGTCGAATATGAGACATGCACATTAGAATTTGTTATTGATATGTACAAATCATATAAGGAAATGAATAGAATGGCAAAAGAAGTTTTTGAAGTAATGAAAAAAGATATGTCTTCATTTTTAGGTGCTGAATTGCAAATTATAGAAAATATGGCAACAAAAAGTAAAGGCATAGAACATTTGGAGCCTGTGAAAAAGTCAGCGGATATTCAAGGCTTATAAATTTGAATTTTGGAGAGTAACTGATTATGGATTTAAAATATTATATAGATTTATATAAAGAAAGTGGATATATCATAGAATTAAGAAAATACATTGGTAATGCACCTATTATGTGTACCGCGGGTGGAGTAATTATAGAAAATGAAAGTAATAAAGTATACATTAATGACTGGGTGAAAAACGATAGAACAGTTGTAATTAGATAGTTCAAATTGAATTGATTATACACTGTGAACTTTTAGTTTGTTGGAAGAGCAAATTTCAATTTAACCAGTGCGGTATTGTTTTCTTTTTATATAAGAACACAATACTTTCGTTTAGGAGAAAAATTTATGGCATTAATCAAAAACGAAATTCCCATCTTAGAATATGATACCGAGAAGAAAGCAATCATCATGCCGGGACATGGTTGGGATTATAAATTTACGAAAAAGGCAGTAATGCTTTTCATGGAAGAGGAAATCGATAACTATGTTTCAAGTCACGACTGCGAAGTGGTCGGAGAATTTGAATCGATTACGAAGAAATTCCCAGTATACAAGATAGTACATAATGGCGAGAAAATTGTATTTTGTCAGGCACCTCTTGGTGGCGCGGCTGCGACACATATTATGGATCAGTTGATAGGCGGAGGGGCAAGAGAAATCATTGCCACGGGCTGTTGCGGTTCATTGATTGATGATACGGAAGGCGATTTCTTCATTCCGACGGCAGCACTCAGACAGGAGGGTGCATCATATCATTATTTACCACCGGCTAGAGAAGTGGAGATGAATGACAGGGCCATTCAGGCAATAGTAACCGCTCTGGAAAATAATAATCTCAATTACCGAAAATGTAAAACATGGACAACTGACGGATTTTACAGAGAAACAAGGGAAATGGTGCTGTATCGTAAAGAAGAAGGGTGTTCTGTGGTGGAAATGGAATGTGCTTCTTTGGCGGCATGTGCTAAGATGCGGGGTGTCGTATTCGGACAACTTCTATTTACTGCAGATTCTTTAGCAAATGTAGAGGCACACGATACACGAAACTGGGGAGATGGAACATTTGCAGTAGCGATGAAGTTGGCGTTTGATGCAGTAGTGGAGGTATAGGATATGAGAAGTGAAGCGGAAATGTATGATTTGATTTTAAGAATTGCGAATGAGGATAGTCGTATTTGTGCTGTTTATATGAATGGTTCAAGGACGAATAAAAATGTGCCGAAGGACCTTTTCCAAGATTATGATGTGGTTTATGCAGTATCCTGACGAACATCTGGATTTTCCAAGTGATAAGGAAGATTTCTACGGATGGCTAATGCAATTTCGGGATGGAAACAGATTTCTCAGTCAGTGTTGGAAAATCTGCAAAGTATATGTATAAGTGGCTTTCAAAGGAAGAGTATGATGCTTACCTTTGGAGGATTTGAAGATGGATGCTGTAAAGAAGAAAAACATATAAGAAATTCTTACTTATTTCTATCCGGAGGTTACTGTGTAGAAGATGAGTACTTATCGGCAAAAACAATAAAAAAGAAATCACATAGATACAAGAGCTGTGGTATACTGTGTCTATGCGAATTTATAATAGTCTTAGGACAATGTATTGGAGGTAATGCAATGGAATTTGAACTGCTTGCAGATAGTATTAAGCAAATAAATGATAAAGCAAGTTCAGCAGCAAAAAGTGCTGTAAATCAGCTTATGACATAGCGCAATTGGGCGATTGGTTATTATATAGTTGAATACGAACAAGATGGCAGCGACAGAGCAGAATATGGTTCTCATCTTTTGAAAAATCTGGAAAAACAGATTGATCAAAAAGGAATGAATTATACGCTTTTTAAGGCTTGTAGACAGTTTTATAAAGTATATCCTCAAATTGGTTCGACAGTGTCGAGCGAATTTAAATTATCAGATTTTGGAAAAAGTTCGACAGTGTCGAACGAATTTGTCACAGATCCAGATGTTTTAGTTAATAACTTGTCTTTTTCACATATTCGAGAAATTATGGTTTTAAATGATGCGTTTGAACGATTTTTTTACGAAACAGAGTGTATGAAATGCAACTGGAATGTAAGAGAACTCCGCAGACAGATAAAAACTAACCTTTATGTAAGAGCTGGTATCATAAAATACACATAACGATTCAGGCACGGGCGGCGCTCTGGTTTACGATCTGCAGCTTTCTTCAAAAGGGCATTTCGTTCATTACCGTTCCGATTTTCACACGTCTGATGAGCACGGAGGAGTACGGTACCTACACGGTTTATCTGTCCTGGCTGCAGATCCTGACGATTCTGACATCGCTGTACCTGTTCAATGGTGTTTACGACAATGCGATGGCAAAGTACGAGAAGCAGCGGTAGCCAACGTAGTGCTGAACTTTATTTTTATCCGTATTTTCGGTTATGTTGCAGCCGGTTACACGACGCTGGCATGCTATATTCTGTATTCGGTTGGACACTATGTGGTGAGCAAACGGATTCTGGTGGCAGAAGGCATTGAGGAAAACCTGATGGATGCCGGATTTCTGCTGGCATGTTCCGCATTTCTGATTGGAGTAAGCGTAATCTGCAATCTGCTGTTCCCATACAGGATCCTGCGGTATGCGATTCTGTTCGCAAGTGCAGGCCTGGTGTTCTGGAAACGGGAACTGTTGTTGAATACGATGGCAGACATCCGCAAAAAGTAAATCAAAAGAAGAAAGAAAAGGAAAATTTACATGAGTACCAGTATTTCAATAAAAGAATTAAAAGAACTCGATCCGTCGAGCTATCAGATCGTGGATATCCGCGACGCAGTAGAGATTTCCCACGGAGCCATTCCGGGGGCGCTTGCGATGAAGACAGAAGAAATTGAGACCAGCGATGCGATTGATCGGACGAAAAAGACGATCATCTGCTGCAGCCGTGGCCGGTTCAGTGTGGCAGCCGCAGACGAAGCAGGACAGGAAAAAGAAGTTCATTCATGTACAGAAAAATAGAAGAAACGCCGGCGCGGAAGATTTTCAGCCATCTGGACACCTACAACCGGTATGAGAAAGGCATTCGTGAGATCCCGTTGGACTCGCTGATGCTGCTGGCAAAGACGTACGACTGCAGTCTCGATTACCTCGCAGGTATTTCCGACCAGCCGCGAAAATATGGAAAATAATGCCAAAAACCGTACCGCTTCTGAAAAAATACGGTTACAGGCAGCCTGAAAGAGAAAAGAGGCTGTCGCACGAATAGCAAATTTCGGCATCCCCAGTAGTAATTGAAAGGATCCCAGCATCATATCGAGCGATTCATCCGGTATAAGATCCCCTTTTCACTCAGGATATTTTCATAGGATTCCTGACGCTTCTCTAAGAAACTTTTGGAGATGTACAGACGTTTATTCCCTTTAGCACGGGAACATCGTTCTTTATACGGACAGCCTGTAGGTACTCTTGGTTCAGTAGGGTGACCGCCTCCTGTATTTTCAGAAACATATTTTCTTCCCATTCGTTCCAAGCGACGTACCATCTGATAAAACAGGGCTTCGCAGGTGTCTGCCAAAAATCCAGTACGGAACCTTGCAATCGTGCTGTGATCCGGTGCTTTCTGACCAGCAAGCAGCTACATAAAGTTAATATCACGTTTACAAGCGGTTTCAATCTTTCTGCAAGAATAAATATTTTGGGAATAAGCATAGGTCAGGATCTTGAACATGGTCTTTGGGTCCACTGCCGGATTTCTGCCTTTGGTAGAGTACGCCTGATACAGTAAACTGTAATCTAAATCCTCCAATTCGTGGCTCAGCAGTCGGACAGAATCATCATCAGGAACCAGACCTTCCAAATTTAATGGCAAAACCAGTTGATAAGGCTCGCCGAATTCGGTATAATTTTTATGGTATTTTATGTATTTGGTCATACTTAATTATACCATGGATTGCGGGCTCTTCGGAGTCCGTTTTCTGCTTTTGGACATAAAAATGGAGCTATTGCTCCATAGATGATTACTCATCTATTTTGCAACAGCCCACTTGACTTCTCTTAATTGTGCACATCACCTGAAGCATCTGATTGCAAAATTTCTACAGAATGGATTGCATGAGTAAGATATGCATCCGGTGCAATACAGGATTCAAACTCCCAAACGGTATCGTAAAAGGCCGAAAAAATTCGATTCAAACTAATTTTGTTCGGAATACAGATATTGTAATACGGTGTATTTCTCCTAAAACGCAAATAAGAAAACTCATCTGCAAAAAACAGTGTCGGTCTTGGGATATGCTGGTAATCAGACAGCAAACCATTCGGCAAAATCTTAATCTGAAGCGCATTTGAAATTTCATGCAGATGTTTCATATGCTTAAAAAAATGAAGACGCTGTTCCGGCGAAAGCTGAATTCGATAACCATAGAAATCCAATTCGCCAGTAACTGTAAAATCTGTAAATGCAGAAGCATAAATCAGTGCTCTTATCGGTGTAACAGCAAGTATCTGCGATACCAGAGAATGCATTTTTTGAAGTACAGGTCTGTATGTCTTTCCTATAAAAGAGCCATACTTATCAAGCAGCTCATTATGTAAATCAGTTGGAAGAAAATGTTCTGTAAAATGTCCAAGCAGACAAGAAGAATTCCGGGCAAACAGTGAATGCTCATATTCGTAAGTACGAATCATTTCAGGAATAGATGTCCGTCGAATAAGCAATGTTTCTTTGCTGCAAAGTAATTTTAATTTGTAATAAAGTTCCGTTGAAAGAGACGAATCTTCAATTGTTGTAACAGCAAGACAATGGTTCTGATCAACTAACATACCTGAAAGCGAATAAATATCTTTAATCGCAAAAACCATTTTTTTCTGTGCCTGTGTTCCGCAATAAAGATTAAAATCAATATTCGAAAGATTTGAAAGCAAATTCATCAGGAAACCAGCCGTATAAACCGGATTATCTGAAGACGATTCCAAATCAATCATTAAAGAAAAATGAACTCCTGGAAGCACAAGTCCTCTGTCATTGTGCATGCTGTTAAATTCAGCAATTAAAAGCTGATAATTCGTGTCTACATTCAGAATATCTACCATAGCATAAATATTTAGCGACTGTACTTTACGGAGTGATGGATGTTTCATTTTAAAGATAAACTGATCCAGTGTAAGTTCCGGATAATATGAAATTTTAGTAGCCACTTTAGAACCAGTTGTTACCTGAAGTTCTTTTACATATGTATATTCAGATTCGAGATGATCGTAAATCGCTTTCTGAAGATTCGAAACGTCAGAAATTTGATATTCTTCTAAAAAAGTGTCCCGGTTATCATCAGTCAGAGCCTCAACAATACACTGGCTGATATTCTGCAAAATAATTTCGTGATTTTTTTCTGTTGGAAGTGATTTTCCACTAATCCATTTGCTTATATAAGATTCATCATACTGCACAGCTTTGGCAAGTACATAATTTTTTAAATTGGCCATAGATGTCAGATGCTCTAACAGAACACTGAATCTGTTTTTTTCTTTCATAATAATCAAAAGCCCCTCTCTTCTATCATAATTTTAGTGTACTGCATACAAAATAAGAAAACAAGAACATTTATACAAAAAATTTCCTATTGAATGAAATCCTGAAAAAAATGAATTAGTTGATTTGTTTGATTCAATATGCCAAATTCACCACTTCTATTGAAAAGGAAAAATATCCATGATAGAATACGAATCGTCATTATAAAACAAATAAATAATCGGAAAAGGAAGTAAATAATTATGGAAAATACAGGAGCAACATTAACTGGAAAAGCGAGCGTTGATAAACCATGGTTACAGTTTTATCCAGAAGCACTGCGCAACGTTGAAGTGCCAACAATAACTGTTGAAACGTTTTTAAGAGCAAAAAATCCAGACGAAAATAAAATTGCATTTGAATATTACGGAAACAAAATTACATGGAAAGAATTCTGGGGAGAAGTTGATAAAGCAGCAAAATCTTTAAAGATACTTGGATTTGGTGAAGGAAACAGAATTCCTGTATTTCTGCAAAGTGTTCCGGCACATTTTATCCTTCTGATCGCAGCAGAAAGAATCGGAGCTGCAATTATCTGCAGAGATGACATTCCAGAAGAATTATGTTTTGCAATCAGAAAATCAAAATCAGAGACAGCATTTGTCATGGATTATACATCAAAGTCAGATGAAGATCTGTTCCGTGCAACGACACCAATGAAGCGTGTAATTAAGGTTTCTCCATATGATTATGCAGATAGAAAATCTGTCCCGGACTATGTTGAAAAAGAAATTGCATCCAGATATACCGGTGCGATAGAGACAACAGAAGGAGATCTTACATGGGACGAGTTCCTGGCACTTGGGAAAGATTATACAGAAGACTATATGGCACAAGAAGATGTGAACAGACCAGTATTTGGCGCATATACAAGCGGATCCACAGGAATCTCTAAATTAGTTATTCATTCTTCTTCTAATATAGTAGCAACTGCATTCCAGATGTCCATCTTTATTCCGCCGTCAGATGTACCGGAAAAATGGTGGCTGCCAATCTTACCACCTGCACTGATTGCAGTAACTGTATCAATGGCAATCTTCCCATTGTCAGCAGGACTGATTATGGTACTTGATCCATTCTGTCCGCTGGAAGATATTGATATCGCATTTATGGAGCAGAAGCCAAACTTCTGGGCACTGATTCCAATGTTCTGTGAAATGCTTATGAAGAGTGACAGAATTCCGGAAGATTACGATATGTCTCATCTAAGAAGTATCGGAACCGGAGCTGAAGCAATGAACGAAAGGAAAACACAAGAAGTAGAAGCATTCTTCCATAAGCATAATGTTAAAGCAACTTTAAGTGCCGGATATGGTCAGAGTGAAGGATGTTCAAACTTTACACTTCCAAATCCGATGTTCCCGCTGGTAGACGGATGCGTTGGAATGCCAATGCCGGCAACAACTATGGCAGTATTCTCAGAGGATCTGGAAGAACTGAATTATGGAGAAATCGGAGAATTATGTATGACGGGTCCTGCTATGATGCTCCACTATGCGGGATGGAGAGGTGATGAACTTACTGAAAGAACACTGATCAATCATCCAGATGGGAACTGCTGGTTACATACGGGAGATAAAGCTTACATCAATGAACACGGAATTGTATACATTCTTGGACGTGGAACAACAAAGCGTTTCGGTGGCGGAGAACTTTACATGATGAGAATGGAGACAAAAGCAGTACGTGTAGCTGGTGTAGAAGATGGATTCTTCTGCTTTGTACCAGATCAGGATCATGAAGGATATTTCCTTCCATATTTCTTTGTAATCCTTGATGAAACAAAGAGTCTGGATGAAGTAAAAGCAGGTCTTGCAGATGCACTGGAAGAATATGAATATCCGGTAGACATCCGCGTAATCAAGGAAAGACCGTATTTCCACTTCAAGACAAACAGAAAAGAACTCACAGCAGCAATTCTTGAGGAACTGAACTAAAAAAGACTCCTCTGTCGCATCAATATGTAAATTCTATATAAATAAGTAAGAAAAAACTTGATGATTCCCCGTATTTTAACAAATCATAAGATACGGGGGAATTTCTTTATTACGTTTATACATGCCAGAAACCTGAAAACCAGACTTTTCGATGTGTTTTTGTGCTAAAAAACGTCAGTATGTCTTGAACAAAACAGTTAGCAGTGATATATTAAAGTAAATACCTAATTACTATATTATATGCAAAAATATATGCAAAATACGAATTACAGTAGCATATAATAGAGGGTGGAGTATAAATAAAATACAATGGAAATGAGGTGGGGGCAAACAAAAAACATAATATGAATTATCTAATACAAACACGAAAGGAAGTGTAGACATTATGAAAAAGAGAAGTAAAATGCTTTTGAGTTTATTCCTCTCTGCTATGATGGTATTCAGTGTAGTGCCTTCAACAGTTCTTGCAGAGACTGCACCTGAAGAAACACCAGCAGTGCAGGAAAATCCTACAGAAGCCGTGCAGGATAACACCAATATAAATGAGGCAGAAGATCCAGCAACAGAAGATTCTGTGACAGAAGATGATGCAACAGAAGCAACTACTGATTCTTCAAACACAGATAATGATGCTGTGGCCCAGACAGATACTGATGAAAATAAAGTAACTATTTCAGGTATTACAATACAGACACCAGTCATCCAGTTCGAGGGTGCCAATGCAGCTGTTGCAGAACAGTTGACAAAGGACGTGGAGATTGATGAAGAAGATCCTGCAATCCAGAGCCTGCGTGAAGCATTGGGGAATCTCGAAATGGTTGGCGGAGAAGCCGGCACAGAATCCAATGAATCTAATATCAGCACAGCAGACCTGTATGAAGCAGATGAACAGGCTGAAACCAAGAAGCTGACAGAAGACCAGATTAATACAGTTGTTGGTATGTATCAGCAGTATCTGAATCAGTGGTCAGCCAATGCTAATGTACTCGGTGTTCAGAATCCATTCTTTCTGGATTTCAACGATGATACAGATGGTCTTGGTATCCTTGGTCAGATGCTTGCCTTAGACGGCAAATCTGTTCAGGATGTCAGAGATGGCAAGGTGAGCTACGATGACCTGACAGGTATGATCTTTACTTTCACATATGGTGATAAGTTAGGTATTAAGTATTATGGTCCAGATGTAACAAATGCAAGAGATGAAGCTCTTGCTGCAGTTACAGCATCAGGTGCACAGACAAAGGCACAGAAGCTGCTTGTTCTGAATGACTGGCTGGCCCATAACAATACATTTGATATGTCCTACATCATGAACTCCGGTAAGAAATCAGATGATGACAAGCCGATGATCGCAAAGGATCCTCAGAAGCAGAAGCATGAGGATGAAGTTTACGATGAGATCTATAAGGTTTACGAACCACAGATCAAACAGAATTTCCATGATCAGATTTATGCAGGCATTAAGCAGGAGTTGCTTGTAAAATTTTATAAAAACGCTATTGCTCAGACTTTGGTGAAGGCTGGACAGTCTGAGGAAGATGCGAATGCATATGTAGAAGCTAATAAAGAAGCTATCGAGAAGGATCCGGAAGCATTTGTGAAAGAAAACCTTCCAGACGCAGCAGAACCATTGAAGCAGGAAGCAGATAAATTTATCAAAAATGCTGAAGAAAAAGGCGTTGAGGTTTCTGAAGGCGTTACGATGACTGTTGAGCAGCTTACTCAGCAGCAGTTAGATAGCGATGATCCGGCATTGGATATGGACGGTGATGGAACGAAGGAAACAAGCTTTAAGCAGGCGATTCCAATCTATGCGAAGCAGGCTGCAACCGGTATGACAACTGGTGTCATCAACTATTGGGAAGGTACTCAGTTTGGTGCATTCGGTATGGGTACATCTGTATGTCTGGGTTACTCCAGAGCTTTTTCATATATTGTGCAGTGCCTGGATAAAGATATTTATCTTAAAGATCCAAGTAAAGGTTATGACAGCAAGAAAACTGTTACAGCAGATGATGGTACAACTTCAGAAGTATGTGATAACTGGAAGATAGCCAAAGAACTGTACTATGGTTCAGATGGTAAGACACTGGATATCAATGCAGGCTACACAGTTGACCTTGTAAGAATTTCCTTCCAGTCCAACGTTACAATGTATGGCGAAGAACAGGAAGACTTCGGTTCCGACCATTACTGGAATGCAGTCAAGGTGGATGGTCAGTGGTACTATGTAGACCCTTGTTATACAGATGTCTACACAGAAGTTATGAGTCGTGACCGTGTCGAGACAGATGGTGATATGAACCATGTCTTCTTCCTGTTCAGCGATACAGATGCAAGAAAATTGTATCAGGGTAACTTTAGTGTTTTAAGATCACTTTATCAGAATGAAGCAACAGATACAACATATGAAAAAGCATGGATGGCTCGTGCAGCAAGTAATGTTTACTATGCAGATGGTTATGCTTACTATATGTATGATTCGACAGACCTGTTTGACAGAGTAAGCAGCACAAGCATGAATCAGAGCCAGAAGGCTGCAGAGTACAAGATTGTTCGTCATAAACTGACAAATAAGGATACAGGCGATGGCGACAGCGATTATGAAACACTAATCAACTTCACAGACAAGAAAAACGACGATGATGACGATACATTTGTAAGCGTTCTGAACAAAGACGGTAAGATGGAGAAGAATGATCTTCTGACCAAACTGTATGCACAGTTTGTGGATGAACAGAGCATTTACCCATCCATCGGTCTGACAGCAGCACTGTATACAGATGGTAAGATTTACTTCAACGTATCCAACGATATCGTTTCCTACAATCCTGCAGACGGTGCAGTAGCCGTTGTGAAGGAATATAACACAGTATCTGCAAAACGTGATAATACAAAGTTGTTTGGCGGTATGGCGTTTACAACAACAGATGAAAAGAGTGCAGATTTCACTGTCACAAATCATCCAATCGCAGGTTTGACTGTGAAGGGTGACGAACTGGTTGTTTCAATCGGTACAAACTTCGCGTTCATTTCAGGTAAGAGCAAACTGCTTGACCATTCCAGCTACGGTTATGAATTCGAAGAGACAGATTACAATCCGACTTATACAAACTACAAGAAATATCAGCAGTTCATGGGCAGTCAGAGCAATGATAATGACGAGTTCATGTGGTCAGCTAACTTCGTTGATACAGTTGATATGAAGACACTGACAGGTACTTCTCATAATTATGAAACAGTTTCTGAACCTGCATACTGCGGACGTAATGCATTTACAGAAGAACGTTGTTCTGACTGTGGTCTGATCAAAGAGGGCACACGAGTAGAAGCAGAGAATACAGCACACGAACATCATTACATCAAGTTCCATGAAACATACTATACAAAGACTGATAGCGGTAACTGGAACGAAGCGGACAACTATGTTTGCCCAGAGTGCGGTGCTTGTATTACAGAACCTGTTAAGTCCAAATATGAACAGGCTAATTCTACATACGAGAAAAGAAAAGCTATCTGGGATGAAGCTCAGAAGAACGCAGCAGAAGGACATGCTTACACAGCAACAGATGCTGAGTGGAGCGATGATCACACAAGCGTTACATTCCAGAATCTGAAATGTGAAACTTGTGCAAATCAGATCAATAAACTGGATTGTCTCCTTGAATCAGATGAAAATGCAACAAACAAAGCTAACAGAGATTCTATTGAGAAAGCTCTTTCAGAAAAAGTAACTGCAACGGCTAAACTTGTTAGTCACACTGGTACATGTGATCAGGGTGTAACATCTACTTACAAAGCAACAGGTAAGACAGATGATGGTTACAGATATACTGCATCTGATAAGAAGACATCTGACGCAGGTCAGCACCAGTACACAGGTACATGGGCATGGGAACCAGTAAAAGATGACAACGGCAATGTAACTGGATATACAGCATCTGTAACAGGTGTTAAGTGTTCTGTATGTGATGATGAACCTAAAGCAGAGCAGATTACAGTTGCTGATGCAGTTAAAGATACAGAGAAATCTGTAGCTGCAACATGTACAGAAAAAGGTAAAGATGTCTATACAGCAACAGCAACAGTAAAGGATGCTGAAGGTAAGACAGAAATTGGTACATTAACAGATACATATGAAGTTGAATTGGCAGCCCTTGGCCATAAGTATGGTGCTCCTGTATGGAACTGGACAAAGGGTGAGAACAACACTTACACAGCAACAGCAACATTTACATGTGCAAATGATGAGAAACATGTAGAAACAGTTGATGCAAAAGTAACTGAGAAATCTGATGGCGCAACATGTACAGAGGCAGGTAAGATTACTTACACAGCTAAAGTTACATTTGAAGGCAAAGATTACACAGGTACTAAGACAGAAGAAGTAGCAGCTCTCGGTCATGACTACAAAGTCTCAGAAAAAGACGGATGGAAATGGACAGCTGATAAAGAAAAAGGATATACAGCTGTTGCAACATTCGTATGCAGCCGTTGTAAAGATTCTCATGACGTAACTGCAGATGTTGTTAAAGAAGACAAGAACAGTCAGATCATCTACAAAGCAACTGCTAAATACACAGATGAAACTGGTAAGGAATTTACAGCTACAGCTACAAAGAGTACAAAAATGTCCGTATCTTACATAGTTCACGGTCAGGATTATGGCTGGGAAAAAGACTGGAAGAAAGACGGACAAACGTCTGGTACAGAAGGACAGTGTAAACGTCTGGAAGCAATCCAGATCAAGTTACCAGATGATGTTTCTGGATCTATCGAATATCGTACACATATTCAGGACATCGGTTGGGAAAAGAACTGGAGTAAAGACGGAGCAAAATCCGGTACAGAAGGACAGTGTAAACGTCTGGAAGCAATCCAGATCAAACTGACTGGTGAAGTTGAAAAGAATTATGACGTATACTACAGCGTACATGCCGAGAACTTCGGATGGCTCGGATGGGCTAAGAATGGCGAAGAAGCAGGAACAGCTGGTTACGGATACCGTCTTGAAGCAATCAGGATTCAGCTGGTTACCAAAGGGGACAAAGCACCAGAACTTATTGGTACTATCAAAGAAGCTATGAAAGCAAGACTGGTCGGATACCAGACACATGTACAGGACTATGGTACACAGGCATATGTATATGACGGTGCTATGGCAGGTACAGAAGGCGAGTGCAAACGTATGGAATCTATCCGTATGAAACTCCCGTCTTCAGTGAACAGCTCAATCCAGTACAGATCTCACGTTCAGGATATTGGATGGGAGAAGAATTGGGCATCTAACGGATCATTATCCGGAACAACTGGACAGTGTAAACGTCTGGAAGCAATTCAGATCAAACTGTCTGGTGATGTAGCAAAGAACTATGATGTATACTACAGAGTTCATGCTCAGGATTATGGATGGCTTGCATGGGCTAAGAATGGAGAATCTTCAGGAACAGAAGGATACGCAAAACGTCTCGAGGCAATTGAGGTTCGTCTGGTTCCAAAGGGAACAACTCCAGACCTTCCAGCATCAGCAAATGAAAAAGCCTTCATCAAAAAAAAATAACAAAGCTTAACTTGCAAGGGGCTGTCGGGAAATGAACCGCTCCCCATCAAGTAGACAATTGAAAAAATATAAATTTTTCCTGCCAGTAGAAATTTATCTGCTGGCAGTTTTTATGTAGCTTGCAAGTAATTTTCGTGTTTTTCCATTGGCGTTAAAATTCCAAGATTCCTTTGCAAGCGTTTATTGTTGGTAAGCGTCCAATAAGAGGGTGTATCGAAATTTCTGGCTGTTGCATGTAAACTATTTATTAGAGTTTTGGGAGTTGACTCTAAAAACTCTAAATCTAATCTAAGGAGCAGGCTTATGGATCTTTCTTCTTTGACTCCAGACAAACAGGTGAAACTTCAATACTGGCTGGATGTAATACGGCAATGCAGGGCCTCCGGACTGACAAATCAGATCTGGTGTGAACAACACGATATCTCTTTGAAAAGTTATTATTACTGGCTTTCCAAAATTCGAAAGCTTGCCCTGGAAGAACTGCCCCGCAAGAAAAACGGCATCCACATGTGTACAGACCAACAGTCAACTGCTTTAACGGAATCCCCGGCTGAGTTTGCGGAGCTTTCACTTCCGGACAGAAACATTTCCCGTTCCACTCCTGCAGCCATACTTCATATCGGATCCATAACAGTGGAACTTTATGAAGGCACATCTGCCCAGATGCTGGAAAACATTCTGAAAGCCGTGCAGTCATGTTAGGAGAGCTTTCCCATGTGGAGAAAATCTATATCCGATGCGGCTACACCGATATGAGGAAGCAGCTCAATGGCTTGCTGGATATCATCCAGTACAACTTCAAACTGGATCCTTACAGCAATTCCTTATTCCTGTTCTGTGGAAAGAGGGCTGACCGGATCAAAGCAGTCCATTACGAGGGAGACGGTTTCTGCCTTTTATACAAACGGTACGAAAACGGACGTCTCCAATGGCCGCGGACCGGCGAAGAAGCAAAACAGATTTCTGATCAGCAGCTGCGCTGGCTTCTGGAAGGTTTGAACCCGGAGCAGCCAAAGGCGGTTCAGAAATGGCTCCCGCATAAGTCTGAAAATACTGAAAATCCTTAGAAATGCTGGGAAATCTGACGATTCTATGGTATAATAATCCTATCGAAGCGAAAGGGTTTTCAGGTTATGTCAGCTACGGAACAGGAGTATAAAAATCATATCAAAGAACTGGAACAGCAAGTCCGGCTCCTGAAAGAGCAGGTTGATTTCCTGACACGTAAACTTTATGGAACAAAATCCGAGAAGACATCTACTCTCGAAATCGAGGGGCAGATGTCTCTTTTTAATGAAATCGAAACCTGTGCAGATCCTGATGCACACGAACCGGAGCTTGTTGAGATAGAGAAGCACCTACGTAAAAGGAAGTACACCGGTCAGCGGGAAGAACTGGTAAAAAATCTCCCTCACAGCAAAGTACTCCATACCATAGATGAAAGGGAACAGATATGCGATAACTGCGGGAGTACGATGGTGAAAGTAGGGGAAGAATTCGTCCGCACGGAAGTACAGTTTATCCCTGCAAAACTCAAGGTGATTGACCATTACCGGGAAACGTATGAATGCAGGTCGTGCCGGAAAAACGGAACTTCTTATATGGAGAAGGCTCCGGTGCCATATCCTCCCGTCCTGCATTCTCTGGCATCTGCATCTACCATCACCTGGCTCATCCACCAGAAGTTTGAATTAAGCATCCCGCTGTACAGACAGGAAAAAGAATGGGAGGCTTTGGGATTACGTTTAAGCAGAGCGACTATGTCAAACTGGCTTCTGGTTGTCTATCGGGACTGGCTTGTACACATCGTCCACCGTCTGAAGCTGGAACTTCTGAAACAGAGATACCTTCATATCGATGAAACACATGTACAGGTGCTGAAAGAACCGGGACGAAGCGGGAAATATCCGGAAGCGTTTCTGAGGGAATATGAAGGTTATATCCATACAGACGCTTACTCCGGATACAATGCAGTTTCAGGAGTAAAAAGATGTCTTTGCTATACGCATCTGCGCCGGGCTTTCGTGGAGGCGCTCCCTCCTGATCAGAAGAAAAAAGAACGTCTTATCCGCGAGAAACCGCTTCTCGAGGCTTTTTGGTCATGGGCAGAAAAAAGTGCCATCGGAGAGCTGCCGAAATCCAAACTTTCAAAAGCTTTTCATTACGCCTTAAATAACCGTGAAGGTTTTTGGAATTATCTGGAAGACGGGAATTGTTCCATCAGTAATTCGCTTGCGGAAAACTGTATCCGTCCCTTTGTGATCGGCAGAAAGAACTGGCTGTTCTCCGGCAGTCCGAAAGGGGCGGAAGCCAGTGCAGGAATCTATACACTGTTTTATTTGACGCTTACGGCCAAAGCATGATCAAATTGAGATATTGGGTTTTAGGGTGTAACCCTAATGCGCACGACATAGGAGAGCGGATTTTTTGCATAAAGACCATGTCACTTTATGCGTATCCTGTTATATTTCTTTATTCCCATTGGTATGAAGGCTCGGACAATTGATTTTTAATCCTTTTTTGTAATTAGCATTTTCAAACCCCAAGTAATAGTTAGAGGGCATAGGAAAAGGAGTGTGATGGGAATTGAAAGAAAGATTAAGAAGCCTTCAAAAGTACATTGAGGTGTATCGATGCGTAGGGATAGATAAGGTACTTAAGACTATTCCGTGTAGATTTGCTTATTCGGTAGCAAATGAGCATGTGGATGAAAAGAAGTTTCATGAGAAAGTGTTGTATCGCATGCGACACAACAAATATGACTCATTGAGAAAAAGCGATAACAAGGTAATCAAGAATAAAGTAAATGATGTCAAACAGGGATTGTATCAGACCATCTATTTGACGTTAACAATTATGGCTGAAGATGTGGCTGATGCAAAAGCTCATTTAGTTCTATGGAGAGTGCCATAAGAAGTGCTTTTGTGGGGATTGGTGTTAATGGTATTCCGGTAATAATTAATATAAACATAATCGGTTGTTGATGCAGCTCTCTGTAAAGTTGCAATTAAGCGGCTAACAGTATTATGGTTCCGGCGGCTGTTGTTAAAATTGTTTGCAACCAGATAAGCGGATTGTGATTCCCCATATTGTTCGGACTTTTGAAGAGGTGTTGTCGATGGAATCTTAAAACACATCCTAATCCGGCTGGATTATTGTAGCTCTACAAAATAAGTATAAGAACAGAAATAGATTATAAAAGGTCTGTTGGGCAGTATAGCCTAATGAAGCCTACAGAAAAAGGTTGCGTGAAGCCACATAAAAATGTATAATTAAGAGTAATGAATTTCATATTAAATGATATTGGAGGTACTCATGTCACAGTCGGTTACGATAAAGAGTAATAAATATGGAATCAATTTAGTTTTAGATGCGGATATGTCATTTGCTGATTTGATAAAGGCAGTTGTAGAGAAGTTTAAGGCATCCGCCAATTTTTTTAAAAACGCAAAGCTTGCTATTTCATTTGAGGGAAGGCATCTTTCAGATGATGAACAGCAGCAGATAATTGCAGCTATTGAGGAAAATACCACAATTGAGATTTTGTGCATTGTGGAGAGTGGTACCGAGCAGGAAGCCATTATGAAGGAGCAGGTTGAGGCATTTAATGAGGCAGTGCAGAAGCAGTGCGAGAATGTTGCAACAGTCAGTGTTCCGGAGCAGTTTTACCGTGGTACGCTCAGGTCAGGCCAGGTGATTACCAGCGAGTCTTCGGTCACAATCATAGGTGATGTCAATCCGGGAGCCAAGATTATAGCTCAGGGCAATATCGTTATTCTTGGTGCATTAAAGGGCAATGTTCACGCCGGATGCACAGGTGACAGGAGCTGTTTTGTATTTGCACTTGATATGCAGCCGATTCAGATTCAGATTGGTGATTTGATTGCGAAGAGTCCGGACGAGCCTCAGCCAAAGCACAGGGTAAGGCGCAAGGAAAAGCCGGCACAGGAGCAGGCACAGATAGCCATCGCAAAGGATGGATATATTTACATCGAACCAATTACTAAAAATATTTTAAATAGCATTTAGGAACGTAGGAGGAAGAAAGTTCATGAGCGAAGTAATCGTTATCACATCAGGAAAGGGTGGTGTGGGCAAGACCACAACCACAGCAAATATTGGTACAGGTCTTGCACAGTTAAATAAAAAGGTTGTTATGATTGATACTGACATCGGACTGCGTAATCTGGATGTTGTTATGGGACTTGAGAATCGTATTGTATACAATCTCGTAGACGTCGTTGAGGGCAAATGCCGTATACGTCAGGCTCTTATCAAGGATAAGAAATATCCTGATCTGTGTCTGCTTCCATCAGCTCAGACAAGGGACAAGGATGCTGTTACACCGGAGCAGATGGTTGAGCTTATCAATGAGCTTCGTGAGGAGTTTGACTATATTCTGCTTGACTGCCCGGCAGGTATCGAGCAGGGCTTCAAGAATGCCGTTGCAGGAGCTGACCGTGCACTCGTTGTCACTACACCTGAGGTATCAGCAATCCGTGACGCTGACCGTATTGTTGGCCTTCTCGAGGCAAATGAGATGAAACGCATTGATCTGATTGTCAACCGTCTGCGTGTCGATATGGTTAAGCGCGGTGATATGATGAATGTGGATGATGTAACAGAGATCCTTGCAGTCAACTTAATCGGTGCAGTACCGGATGATGAGCAGATTGTTATTTCTACAAACCGTGGTGAGCCGTTAGTCGGTTCAGACAGCCTTGCAGGAAAGGCATATATGAATATCTGCCACCGTATCATGGGCGAGGAGGTTCCTTTACTTGATTTAAACCAGAAGCATGGTGTATTTGAAAAGCTAAAGGATATGTTTAAGAAAAATTAAAGGGGGATACGTACCATGGGTATAATGGATTTATTTAAAAAGAAATCTTCTGGTAATGTTGCAAAGGATCGCCTGAAGCTGGTGCTGGTTTCTGACCGTGCAAACTGCTCATCGGAGATGATGGAGATGATGAAAAGGGATATCATTGAGGTTATTTCCCGCTATATGGATATTGATGCGGAAGCTCTTGATGTGAAAATCACAGAGACAGAGTCTGATTCTAACAACGGAATGGTTCCGGCACTTGTTGCCAATATTCCTATCCGTGACATGAAGCATCGTCCGGATCCAAGATAGAGTAAATAAAATAGTAGGATACGATAAGATATGAGGGTCAAAAGGTATTTTGGCCCTTTAATTATTATATTGAATAAAAAGACTTGATTTGATATTAGAGTGTGATATACTTTAATACGTTACAAATAAATAAATTTTAGCAGAGTAGACACATGTGCGTTAAGTGCCGGATGAACAGGGAGTTGTCACCCGGACGAAAAGAAAATCTTGCGGTACATGAGTCGCATCCCGCTGCATCCGAAGATATTAATTATCTCCTGTTGTAGTTCGGTGAGGTCTGCAAAGGAGGTAATTTTTTAATGAAAAAATTCGTTACTTTGTTCACCGATTCTGCCCGAGAGCTTAAATCGGTCAGAACCATCACAACTATGGCTATGCTTGCTGCAGTTGCCATTATCCTTGGATATTTCTCCATCGAATATGGACAGCTTATCCGTATCGGTTTTTCCGGTATTCCAAATGGTATCGTTGATTACCTGTTCGGACCGGTTGCCGGAGCTGTTTTCCACGGAGTGCTTGACATCATCAAGTATCTGATGAAGCCTACAGGACCATTTTGTCCACAGCTTACACTTGTTGTAATGCTTGCAGGTGTTTTATATGGATGTTTCTTTTATAAGAAAAAGCTTACCATATGGAGAGTGCTTGCTGCGAAGTTTGTAGTAATGCTCATCTGCAATGTCATTCTCAATACTCTGTGTCTGCAGGTACTGTATGGACAGGCACTTATGGCAATCCTTCCAATGCGTGCACTGAAGAACCTTATTATGTGGCCGATAGATTCAATTGTCTTTTTCGGCATTGCAAAGGCACTGGAGCAGATTGGATTGTTCCGTACCTTCCGTAAACAGGAGCTTGTAAAGAATGCATAGCAACAGGTGAATGGACCGGGTACTCAAATGAGAGTACCCGGATTTTTTATTTAATGGAAAGAAATACGTATAATGTGGTATGTGTATCATGTTCTTTATAATATATATAAATGATGAAAAGGAACATAGCAACAGAATAATGTACAGACAATATAATGCACAAAACATTACATTAAAATAATATTTTAAGCATTAAATGGCGATTTATGTTAATAATTTTAAGAATAAACACCTTTAAAGTGACAATTGTGAGGTATTTCGCATTTTTAATGAAAATTATTGACACAATATATTGAACGTGATATTGTTTACTTGTTCAAAATAATACACAAAAGAAAACGAACAAACAACTACATATTAATTATGAATATTTAAGAGCAAAGACGCTAACCGGTGAAGCACTTTGCTCTTTTTTATTTATCAAAATCACAAGGATATTTAAATTAGGAGGCAATATATTATGAAATTAAAAGACACAGGATTAACGGCACAGGATATCAAAGACAAAGTAAAGAAGTATATGATTGAGACATATGAGCGTTTCGATTTCATCGCTGAGACTGCTGAGGGCATGTATCTATATGATGAGAATGGCACACCATACCTTGACTTTTACGCAGGAATCGCCGTAAACAATGCCGGCAGCAGAAACCCTAAGGTTGTTGCAGCAGTCAAGGATCAGGTGGATGACATTATGCATACATTCAACTATCCATACACCATTCCACAGGCACTGCTTGCTGAGAAGGTTTGCAAGACTATCGGAATGGACAAGATTTTCTACCAGAACTCAGGAACTGAGGCAAATGAGGCTATGATTAAGATGGCTCGTAAATATGGTATAGAGAAATATGGTCCAAACAGATATCACATCGTAACTGCTAAGGACGGCTTCCACGGCAGAACTTTCGGTGCTATGTCAGCAACAGGACAGCCTGGAAACGGATGCCAGGTGGGCTTTGGTCCTATGACATACGGCTTCTCATACGCTCCTTACAATGATTTAAAGGCTTTCAAGGATGCTTGCACAGAGAACACAATCGCTATCATGATTGAGCCTGTACAGGGCGAGGGCGGTGTTCATCCTGCAACACCTGAATTCATGAAGGGACTTCGCGAGTTCTGCGATGAGAAGGGCATGCTCCTCCTTATCGATGAGGTTCAGACAGGATGGTGCAGAACCGGAGCTGTAATGAGCTACATGAACTACGGCATCAAACCTGATATCGTTTCTATGGCAAAGGGCCTTGGCGGTGGAATGCCAATCGGTGCTATCTGTGCTACAGAGGAGGTTTCAAAAGCATTCTCAGCCGGTTCACATGGTACAACCTTTGGCGGACATCCTGTATGCTGTGCAGCAGCACTAGCAGAAGTAAACGAGCTGCTTGACAGAGATCTTGCCGGAAATGCAAAGAAGGTTGGTGATTATTTCACAGCTAAGCTTGAGAAGCTTCCACACGTAAAAGAGGTAAGACATCAGGGACTCTTAGTTGGTGTTGAGTTTGACGATACAATTTCAGGTGTAGATGTAAAGCATGGCTGCTTCGACCGTCATATGCTCATCACAGCAATCGGAAGCCATATCATCCGTATGGTTCCACCACTTATCGTAAGCGAGGAAGAGTGCGACAAGGCATTTGATATTATAAAGGAGACTGTTGAGTCACTTTCATAGAAGGTTTGAATTATATTTGAAGCAGGCAACAGAATATATTGCGGCAGATTTTACGAGCCGGATAAAAGGACAAGGGCGTCACGATTAGCTTCGTGCGCCCTTCTTTTAAACAATATCAACATATTATAAAGATGTATATAAGAAAAGCGAGGGGAACGAAATGGCACATCTTGTTATTACAATAGGATGCGAATATGGCGCTAAAGGAAACCAGATTGGCAAAAAGGTTGCTAAAGACCTGGGAATCAAATTTTATGACAGGGATACTGTAGATGAAATTATAAAAGAGGTCGGTATTCCGAAGGACATCATGGAAAAGGTTGAGGAAGGTATCACTATCGCCGGAAAAGGTGCAGAGGGTGATGTCAGAGGCTCTTTCTCCAAATATGCAGACCTCACAGAGCGTGCAATTCACGTCCAGAAAACCATAATCAGAAAATTATCAGACCGTGAGTCATGCGTGATTATCGGTCGTTCAGCAGACTATATACTAAAGGAACACAAACCGATTTTACGTATTTTCATATATTCACCGGATGAAGTGAGGATTGAAAACGTAATGAAGAGCCACAATTTGTCGGAGGATGATGCAAAGCTTTTTATCACTGAAAAGGATAAGCGTTATCATAAGCGTCATATGGCGCTGACAGGAAGCAACCGAGGCGACAGACACAACAGGGATATGCTTATAGACAGCAGCCTGTTAGGAGTGGATGGCACAGCGGAGCTTATTGAGTCTCTGGCAAGAAAAGTGGTAGAGAATGAAAGTAAGACAGAAGCTGGAGGTGACAAGTAATGGAACAGAAAAAATCAGAATTTAACAAAGTCCTGAATGCCTGGGACGTACTTGTAATTGCATTTGGAGCCATGATTGGCTGGGGCTGGGTTGTCTCAACCGGAGGCTGGATTGAAAAGGGCGGAGTGCTCGGTGCCGCAATCGGCTTCGTAATCGGCGGTATCATGATATTTTTCGTGGGAATGACCTACGCGGAGCTGACAGCAGCCATGCCTCAGTGCGGTGGCGAGCATGTATTCAGCTACAAGGCAATGGGTTCGACAGGCTCATTCATATGTACGTGGATGATTATCCTTGGATATGTCAGTGTGGCATGCTTTGAGGCGTGCGCTTTCCCAACGATCATCACATATCTGTGGCCGGGCTTTTTGAAGGGCTACCTGTATACGGTAGCAGGCTTTGATATCTACGCTTCATGGCTAATTGTAGCAATAGTTATCGCATTTTTAATTATGATGATAAACATTATCGGCGCAAAGACAGCAGCGATTTTGCAGACTGTGCTCACATGTATTATTGGTGGCGCCGGAATTTTGTTGATAATTGCATCGGTAATCAATGGAACCGTTGATAACCTGGACGGACAGATGTTTGCAAGCAGCTCTGCAGGTCTGAACGTAAAGGCAATTATCGGAGTGGCAGCACTTTCACCATTTTATTTTATAGGATTTGACGTAATACCTCAGGCGGCTGAGGAGATCAATGTTCCGGCAAAGAAAATCGGCTCAATACTTATCTTATCAGTAGTTCTGGCAGTTGTGTTCTATGCACTTGTCATTGTTGCGGTAGGTCTTGTCATGGGCCCACAGGCAATTGTTGATTCAGAGCAGGCAACAGGACTTGTCACAGCAGATGCAATGGCTGCCGCATTCAACACAAAGATAATGGCAAAGGTTATAATAGTCGGCGGAATGTGCGGTATCGTAACCTCATGGAACTCATTTTTGCTCGGTGGCTCGCGTGCCATGTACTCAATGGCAGAGTCATACATGATCCCAAAGTTTTTTGCAAAGCTTCATCCAAAGCACAAGACACCAATCAATGCACTGATTCTCATCGGATCTCTCACAATGCTTGCACCTTTTGCAGGCAGAAAGATGCTCGTATGGATCAGTGATGCCGGCAACTTTGGCTGCTGTGTGGCATATTGCATGGTTGCTCTTTCATTCATTATTCTTCGCAAGAAGAAGCCGGATATGCCAAGACCTTACAAGGTTCCCGCATACAAGTTCTTTGGAACGATGGCGGTCATCATGTCAGGCTTCATGGTTGCAATGTACTGCATACCGGGAAGCGGCGGATCACTTATCACCCAGGAGTGGGGCATCGTGCTTGCATGGTGTGCGCTCGGCGTGGTATTCTTCGTCTTCTGTAAAAAGAAATACAAGGAGTCATTTGGTACACTTGTTGAGCTCATCTCAGATGAGGATGCTGCAACACTTATGCCGGAGGCAGATGAGGTTGAACTGGATAAGGTTATCGATGCTGCAATAGACAGGGTACTTGCAAAGAAAGCAAGCTAGGAAACAGAAAGGACAGATTATATATGGAAACATTTAATTTCTCGGTGCCACAGGACATCACAGTGGGAAAGGGCAGTCTCTCAAAGCTGCCGGAAATAGCCAAAAAGCTTGGAGGAAAGCATGCGCTCATTATTTCAGGACCGCATCTTGAGAAGATGGGACTTGTAAAAAAGGCAGCAGATTATCTGGTATCAGTTGACATAAAAGCAGACACTTTTACAGATATAGAGGCAAATCCATCTGTCACAACAGTGGAGAAAGCTACAGCAAAATACCTGGAGTCGGGCGCAGACTTTATCGTGGCATTCGGAGGCGGCTCACCGATGGATGTGGCAAAAGCCGTGGGTGTGGTTGCCAAATATGGTGGAAGCGTCACAGACTATGAGGGAGCACACAAGGTGCCGGGACCAATCGTACCGCTCATTGCGATACCAACCACCGCAGGAACCGGCTCAGAGGTGACAGCATTCTCTGTAATCACAGACCATAGCAGAAACTATAAGCTCACAGTATTCAGCTACGAGATATTGCCAAAATATGCAATTCTCGATGCCCAGCTCATCACAACAGCACCGGCAAGCGTAGCGGCAGCCTGCGGAATTGATGCATTTATCCATGCCGAGGAGGCATATGTATCCACAGCGGCATCGCCATTTTCTGATGCACTGGCAGAAAAAGCGATGGCACTTATCGGAAAAAATATCCGCAGATTTGTAGCAAACAGAAACGATATCGAGGCTGCAGAAGCTATGATGACAGGCTCACTTTTTGCAGGAATAGCATTCTCATTTGCAAGGCTCGGAAATGTGCATGCGATGAGTCATCCGGTCAGCGCATTTTTCGATGTGCCTCACGGAGTGGCAAACGCAGTGCTGCTTCCTGTAATCGCAGAATACAATGCACTTGCAGATCATGGAAAGTATCTGACTATCTACAATGATATAAGCCCGATTCCTGCGTATGCGGATGAATTTGAGCCTATGATGCTTGTAGATGCAATCAGGGAGCTTTGCGCAGACATCGGAATCCCTGAGAATCTGACCATCGCAATCAACAATGCCAGCAAAACCGGAACAGTCACAAAGGAAGAGATAGAAAGCAAGATAGAGTCGATGGCTGTCGATGCCATGAAGAGCGGCAACATTGCTGTAAATCCAAGGGCTTCACGCCAGTGCGATATCGAGATGCTGTATCGCAGGACACTGTAAAACTTATAAAATGATATGAGGGACAAAAGGTATTTTGCCCCTCATTTATGATTATCAACAGTATAGTTAGAGAATTAAAAGCAAACGGAGATATGAGTATGGATTATCTGTCACACAATGTATCTGAAAATTTAAAAAGAATACGCCAGTCAAAGGGTATGAGCTTAGATCAGGTAGCGGAGCAGACCGGTGTGAGTAAAAGCATGCTTGCTCAGATAGAAAAGGGCACAGCGAATCCATCTATCGGAGTGCTTGGTAAAATCACTAGCGGTCTGCGAATTGAGTTTCAAAGACTTATAGATCCGCCGAGAGTGGACTATGCGCTCATATCTCCGGATGATCTGGTACCGACAAAGGAGCTTTTGGGACAGTACAGGGTATGGACCTGCTTCCCATACGAGGACTCAAGGGAGGTCGAGGTATACCGTATCGACGTGGAGCCGGGCGGCGTGTATACAAGCGGTGGGCACGGCGAGAAAACACGCGAGTATCTTACAGTCACGGACGGTGTGCTGACAGTCGAGTGTCACGATCATGTGCAGGAAATCCATAGGGGACAGGTGTATAAGTTTGAGACCGATCAGCCTCATTTGTATCGCAATGATGGTGATAGGGTGGCAAGCTGCATGTGCTTCTTTTTGGATTATACTAATATTCGGTGAGATTTTCATTGGTTATCCTATTGCATATATAGGTTTACCGATATATAATGATGTACGTTGAGAAACAAATTGTTTTAAAAAGAACATCCCAGGAGAACACCATGCAAACATTAAAGAAATTCATCAAATACTACAAACCCTACAAAGCAGTCTTTTTCATAGACCTGCTTTGCGCAACAATAATCAGTGCCATAGATCTGGCGTTTCCGCAGCTGCTTCGCACGCTGACCAAAACCCTTTTTGCAGGAGCACCGGGAAAAATCGTTTCTGCGCTGATTCCTATTACAATAGGCCTTTTGGTGGCATATATCATACAGACTGCGTGCAGGTATTATGTGACATATGCGGGGCACATGATGGGAGCGAGGATGGAGCGCGACATGAGAAAGGAGCTTTTCGACCAATATGAAAAGCTTTCTTTTTCGTATTATGATCAGAATAATTCAGGACAGATGATGAGCAAGCTCGTATCCGATTTGTTTGATATATCGGAGCTTGCTCATCACGGACCGGAGAATCTTTTTATATCGCTTATAAAGATAATCGGTTCGTTCATTTTTCTGTTTATGATAAACCGTATGCTTGCGGTTCCTATGCTTATTCTTGTGATGCTTATGCTTGTATTTTCATATGGCCAGAATAAGAAAATGCAGGAAACCTTTATGGATAACAGGCGAAAAATCGGTGATATTAATTCGAGTCTTCAGGATACTCTGGCGGGCATAAGGGTGGTGCAGTCATTTGCCAATGAGCGTATCGAGCAGGAAAAATTTAACAGAAGTAATGAAAATTTCCTGATTTCAAAGGATGCAAATTACAGATGTATGGGAAGCTTTATGAGCGGAAATGCATTTTTCCAGGGGATGATGTATCTTGTTACGCTGGTATTTGGTGGTTTTTTGATAGCGCATGGAAGGATGGAGGCATCCGACCTTGCTATGTATGCGCTGTATATAGGCATCTTTATCAGTCCTATCCAGATACTCGTAGAGCTGACTGAGATGATGCAGAAGGGGCTTTCAGGCTTTAGAAGATTCTTAGAGGTGGTGGAAACTGAGCCGGATATAGTTGATGCTGCTGATGCAAAACCGCTTAAAAATGTAAAGGGAAAGGTCTGTTACGAGGATGTTTCGTTCCACTATAGCGATGATGATACATCGGTGCTATCACATGTATCCTTTGAGATACCGGCAGGAAAATCAATTGCGCTTGTTGGACCGTCAGGAAGCGGAAAGACGACAATATGCTCACTGCTTCCGCGGTTTTATGACGTGACGGAGGGCAGGGTCACAATAGATGGAAATGATGTGAGAAAGCTCACGCTTGAGAGCCTTCGCTCGCAGATTGGACTGGTTTCGCAGGATGTTTATCTGTTTGGCGGAAGTATAAAGGACAACATAGCCTACGGAAAACCGGATGCGACGATGGATGAGATTGTAGATGCGGCCAAAAAGGCGAATATACACGATTTTATCATGGAGCTGCCTGATAAATATGATACGTTTGTCGGAGAGAGAGGCACCAGATTGTCAGGAGGGCAGAAGCAGAGGATTTCCATTGCGAGGGTGTTCCTTAAAAATCCGCCTGTGCTAATACTTGATGAGGCAACCAGTGCCCTTGACAATGAGAGCGAGCGCTTTATCCAGAAAAGTCTTGAGGAGCTGGCAAAGGACAGAACGACTATCACAATTGCCCACAGACTTTCGACAATCAGAAATGCGGACGAAATTCTCGTGGTAGCTGACTGTGGCATTGCTGAGAGAGGCACACATGAGGAGCTTTTGGCACAGGACGGAATATATGCGCGCTATTATGATATGAGCAGGTAGGATTAGGGAAATTTCAACTGATTAATCATAAATGAGGGGCAAAATACCTTTTGACCCTTTAATCATGTTATTATAGCTGCATAAACTAACTATATAGGAGCAGACACTATGCAGGCAATGTTCATAGACGTAGACGGCACTTTAAGCAGTCCGTGCTACAAGGTAAACGGAAAATTTCAGATAGGAATGTCAGATGTGCAGTGGGCAGACTACTGCAGTAAGCATGGTGAGGATACATATGAGTGGTGCCGTCCTGTGATGCAGGTAAAGGAGTATGCCATGAAGGCAAAGGAAAAAGGCACGAAGCTGTATGTGCTTACCACATCAGGCACAAAAATCGAGACAGCTGCAAAGCGCAGATTTTTAGACAGATACTATGCAGGTATGTTTGATGACATCTATGCGGTGGAGCATGATGATGACAAGGTCAGGTTCATTCTTAAAAAAGCAGCAGAGCTTGGGATTGAACCGTCGGACTGTGAGCTTGTGGAGGATACATACCGCATACTTTTGCAGACAGTGACGGAGGGGATTAAATCCACTCACATCACAACGATTCTCACAGGCGGATGTGAACGGTAACCAAAAATTTTCCACGGTCTATAAAGAAATAAAAAAAACATCCGATAAAGATGACGGCAACAAAGCAGCACAGCTTATAGTTGAGGATGACTACAAGGTGCACTTATGTCGAAAGTTGCGACCGAAACCAATTGAATGAGAGTTCTATCAAGGCTATAATTGAACCAGTACAGCGATATAACTTTTTTCGCAGTGCTGGTTCTTTTCGATGTGCCAAAAGCGTATAGCGAATAAAATATAATTTCAGACAGGAGGACTTCAATTTGGAGAAAGTACGTTACATGATTTCCGATGCGGCAGCCGCCGTGGATGTGGAGACTCATGTGTTGCGTTACTGGGAGGATGAGCTGGGACTTGATGTGCCCAGAAATGAACTTGGTCACAGATACTATACGAGAGATAATATAAAGCAGTTTTTAAGGATAAAGGAGCTCAAGGAGAAGGGCTATCAGCTTCGTGCAATCCGCGATATGCTTCATTCGGATGCACCAGGTGAGCCATTAAATCCACCGAATCCTGCGGCTATGGAAAAATCTGTGCAGCCTGTAAATTACACGAATATCACAAATCAGACGGTGAAACAGGAGATGTCAGGGTATAATCCGGCATATCACGATGAACTGCCGGGATACAATCATACATATCGAAGCCGCACGGCAGATGAGCGTATGGATGAGTTTCGCGAGCTGATGAGCAATATCGTGGGGAGAGCTATAGCACTGAACAATGAGGAACTGAGTCAGCAGATATCCACTGATGTGCAGGAGCGGATATTAAAGGAAATGAACTATCTGATGCGCGAACAGGACAGCGCGCAGGAGGAGAGATATAAAAAGCTGGACGCTGCCATACGCGGAAATCTGCGTAGAAAGGGGCTTTTTTCAAGGAAAAGGAATGCGGACATGCCTGCAGATACAAAAATAAGCGCTGCAGACACCAAGGGAAAGAAGGGGCGCGACAAGACGCATACGCATGAGCTTAATCCGGTGAGACTGTAGAGCATGCATGATAACGCTTACGCTATAAAATAATTACTGCAAAAAACGCTTACAGTATAAAAATGATTACAATACAAAGACGATTACAACATAAAAAAGACGACCCATAACAGGTCGTCTTTCTTTCTTACAGTATGCTAAAAATTAGCCCTGGCTGATTGCTCCAGTTGGGCAAACACCAGCACATGTACCACAATCGAGACAAGAATCTGCATCGATTACGTACTGTGAATCACCAGCAGAGATAGCTCCTACTGGGCACTCACCAGCACATGTACCACAGCTAACGCATGAATCAGAAATTACGTATGCCATAATGAAATCCTCCTTATAAAATAATGATCATTATTCGCCGTTATTGGCTTATCTGCATTGTAGTACAAAACACAGAATAATGCAATGCCAAATAAAATTGTACTTACTTTTACACAATCTTATATAAAAATTACTAAATATTGAGTAAAACTTGAAATGCTATTGTTACTATTGTATAATAAATAGAAAACAATTCAGAACCTCCGAGAACAAAAGCTGATACATCATGTTTACATGTAAGCAGCAGATGTTCCTGCTTTCGAGGTGGCTCTGAAGTGTTACAATAAAAACACATGATTATTTAGAAAAACTGGTGTTTGCACATGGTATATTACTGTAGTATGTGCGGTGAGGATATAAAATGGAAACAAAAATTATAAAAATAGATCAGGACAATTTAGACCATAAGCTCATGCAGGAGGCAGGTGATTTGATTGCAGCCGGTGAGCTTGTAGCGTTTCCGACAGAGACAGTGTATGGGCTTGGCGGTGATGCTTTAGATCCGGAGGCATCAAAGAAGATATACAGTGCAAAGGGGCGTCCGTCGGACAATCCGCTTATCGTACACATATCAGATTTTTCGGATTTGGAGCGCATCGCAAAGACAGTGCCGGAGGATGCAAGGAAGCTTTCGGATGCTTTCTGGCCGGGACCTCTTACCATGATAGTGGAGAAGGGCGATGCAGTGCCTTATGCCACAACAGGCGGCATGGACACGGTGGCTGTGCGCATGCCGAATCATCCTATAGCGCTTGATCTCATAAGAAGAAGCGGCTGCCTTATCGCGGCGCCAAGCGCCAACACATCCGGCAGACCTAGCCCTACAGAGGCTGCACATGTGGCTGAGGATCTAAGCGGCAAAATAGCCATGATTATAGACGGAGGACCGGTTGGCATAGGAATAGAGTCCACCATCATTGACCTGACAGAGGATACACCTATGGTGCTGCGCCCGGGCTATATCACACCACAGATGCTTTCAAAGGTATTAGGCAAAGAGGTTATCGTAGATCCGGGAATCATAGCGGCAGATGACACGAGAAAGCCAAAGGCACCCGGCATGAAGTACAAGCACTATGCGCCAAAGGCTGACATGGTCATCGTGGACGGTACGAGAAAGCATGTGATTGCAAAGATAAATGAGCTTGTGGCTTCGCACAGGGATGATGGCAAAAAGATAGCAGTCATTGCGACAGAGGAGACAAAGCAGTTTTACGATGCAGATGTTGTCCTGTCGATGGGAAGCAGGGCGGATGAGGATTCGATAGCCCATGAGCTTTACCGTATATTAAGGGACTGTGATGAGCTCGATGTGGATGTGATTTTCTCGGAGAGCTTCTCCACACCACGTATAGGACAGGCCATCATGAACCGTATGCTAAAGGCGGCAGGTCATCAGGTGATAGACACACATGTGAAGTATGACAAAATCATTTTTGTCGCACAGACCGGCACATGCAGGGAGCAGATGGCAAAGGGCATCATGAACGACTTTGTACTCAAGGTGCCGATGGAGATTGAGGCGAGAGGACTTGTTGTCCAGTTTCCGGAGCCGGTCAATCAGAAGGCAGAGGCAGTGCTCATAAGCAATGGCATTTCCACGGAGGGCATGGTGTCAACGCAGCTTGAGGAATCGGATATCACGGAGAGTACTATGGTATTTACCATGGAGTCATCACAACGCGAGCGCATTATAGAAAGCTTTGCCGATATCGACCCGGAGCAGGTCTTTGTGCTTTCACAGTATGTGGGCGATGAGCTTGAGATACTGGATCCTTATGGCGGCACACTTCAAAGCTACGGACTGTGCTATGAAAGTCTCAGGGCTACGCTTAAGAAGCTGGTAAAGCGCTTAAATGCAAATACATAAAAGACAAACAAATATAACACAATATAAGACAAAGGAGAATAAATATTATGGGTAAGGTAGTAGTTATGGATCATCCGCTGATTCAGCACAAGATTGGAATTATGAGAAGAACCGACACAGGTTCAAAGGATTTCAGAACACTCGTCAGCGAGGTTGCGATGCTTGAGTGCTACGAGGCAACAAGAGATCTGGAGCTTACAGATGTGGATATTGAGACTCCTATATGTAAGGCCACTGTAAAGGAATTAAAGGGCAAAAAGCTTGCAGTTGTTCCTATCTTAAGAGCCGGACTTGGTATGGTGGAGGGCATGCTTGAGCTCATCCCTGCCGCAAAGGTTGGACACATCGGCATGTATCGTGACCCGGAGACAGCAGAGCCTATCGAGTACTATTGCAAGCTTCCGGCAGACTGCGCAAACAGAGAGGTATTTGTGGTAGATCCGATGCTTGCAACAGGTGGTTCGGCAGTGGCAGCACTTGATATGCTCAAAAAGCGCGGAGTGAAAAACATCCACTTTATGTGCATAATTGCAGCTCCTGAGGGAGTAAAGAGACTCACAGAGGAACATCCTGATGTGGATGTATATATAGGAGCGCTCGATGATCATCTCAATGAGCACAAATATATTGTGCCGGGACTCGGAGATGCAGGAGACAGAATTTTCGGAACCAAGTAATAAAATGTGTGATAGACCATATTGAATGGAGGTGTATATATGGGAGCTTCGGAAAAGAGAAAGGATTATATCTCATGGGACGAGTATTTTATGGGCATAGCGATGCTTTCAGGCATGCGCTCGAAGGATCCGAATACCCAGGTGGGTGCGTGCATAGTGGACCCGGAGCACAAGATACTCTCCATGGGCTATAACGGCTTTCCTCTTGGCTGCTCAGATGATGAGTTCACCTGGGCCAGAGAGGGAGAGGATAACAAGTATTTCTATTCTACACACAGCGAGCTCAATGCCATCTTAAACTACAGGGGCGGAAGCCTTGAGGGAGCGACCATATATGTCACCCTGTTTCCGTGCAATGAGTGCGCTAAGGCAATCATACAGTCCGGCATCAGGGAAGTAGTCTACGACTGTGACAAATACGAGGGCACGGCCAGCGTGACAGCTTCAAAGAGGATGCTGAGGGCAGCGGGGGTTACAATTCGCAGGTATGAGCACACAGGCCGTGAGGTGACGCTTGTGCTGTAGCACTTGTGGTGTACACAGAGACTTTTGACATGGTAGCATTCGTTGTGAATAGTGATAATACTGCAATTGTTGTGTCAAATTGACGTGATTTGACATGAAACGCATGTATTTTTTATGCATTTTACACATAAAAATGTAGACAAAAGCAATAAAAATGATATAATAATTTGTATATGAAAAGAGATAATAAGAAAGAGGTAATGAATGCACTTATCATGGTTTTCCAGTTTGGAATCAACATGATTGTGCCGATATTTCTCTGCACACTGGCCGGTGTGTGGATTGGGAAAAAGACCGGAGCGGACTGGGTAACTGTTCCATTGTTTTTCATTGGAGCGTTTGCGGGGGCAAACAATATATACCGCATGGTTCAAAAATTCCTGAAGTCAGAGGATGATGGCAGAGCCGTCAGACAGACACCGGGCAGGCAGAGTACTACGGAAACAGAGATATCAGACAGTATTAGCAGGGTAGAGAAGGATGTTAAAAAGAATAAATGACGCATTGCCGGGACTTGTATTTGGGATAGTTTTTTACGGGATTGTTGTGCAGCTTATTGGGGTATGGTTTGTCACAGACAAAATTTCATATTCTATCGGCTTATGGTATGGGATAGCGATAGCTGTTGGTATGGCTGTCAATATCGCCACAGTCATATATGACGCGACCGCCATATATGGACAAAAGGATGCCAATCGCAGGATCGTAGCAAAATCACTTTTAAGGTATATTGTTGTTGCGGTCCTGTTATTTATATTGGGACTATTTGATTTTGGAAATCTGATAATGGCCTTTGTCGGTATGCTGGGACTCAAGATTTCAGCGTATTTACAGCCTTTATTTATGAAGGTGACAGACAGATTTTCCGGGAGAAGTGATGCATCTTCCGCCGGCGAAATGGAGACAGAGTAGCGAAACAGCAGGTAAACTTAATAAGGAGGAGGTGATAATGTGAATCAGGCGATTTTACTGGAAAGTAACGCAGACAATATCGACTTTATGATCCATGGTATTTTTTCGATAAAGGTATTCGGTCAGGAGGTCTGGATTACCACATCGCATGCCTGTATCCTCATAGTGATGGCCATTATGGTCATATTCGCTATAGTGGCAAACAGGAAGCTTAAAAAAGCAAAGGAAGTACCGGACGGCTTTCAGAATATCATCGAGCTCATCGTAGAGATGCTCGACAAGATGGTCGAGGGAACCATGGGTAAGTGGGCTCCGAGGTTTGTAAATTACATCAGCACGATTTTTATATTTATACTGATGAGTAATATCTCAGGCTTGTTTGGTTTAAGACCACCGACAGCCGACTACGGAACCACACTGGCGCTTGCACTTATTACATTTTTCATGATCAGATTCAATAAGGCTAAGCATCAAAGCGCAAAGGATATCTGGACCGGTATGTGTTCACCACTGCCGCCGTGGCTGCCTATATGGGCGCCAATCAACATTATCAGTGAGATTGCAATTCCTATCTCATTATCATTGCGTTTGTTCGCCAATGTGTTGTCAGGAACTGTTATCATGGCGCTGGTATATGGTCTGCTAAGGTTTATAGCCATAGCGTGGCCGTCAGTACTGCATGTATACTTTGATTTGTTCTCAGGAGCAATTCAGACATATGTATTCTGTATGCTGACAATGACATACGTTACACAGGCATGTGAGACGGATGAGTAAAACTATAAGATGTATTTTTAGGAGGATTCAATTATGGATATCAATGGACAGGATTTAATCAGAGCATGCTCAGCAATCGGTGCAGGTTTGGCAGTTATCGCCGGAATCGGACCTGGTGTTGGACAGGGTATCGCAGCAGGACATGGTGCAGCAGCCGTAGGACGTAACCCGGGAGCAAGAGGACAGATTATGTCAACCATGCTTTTAGGACAGGCGGTTGCAGAGACAACAGGTCTTTATGGTCTCGTTGTTGCATTACTTTTACTTTTCGTTCATCCGCTCGGATAGTATATTACGGTTTGCCGCAGAGGATTACCGTGCGGCGATACAGCCAACGGAAAGGAGAGTAAAAGTTGTTAGCACAGGGATATACATTTTTGTTTAATCTGGATGCGCAGTTGCTCTTTGATACAGTACTTTTGGCAGTTGCAGTATTTTTCCTTTTCATGCTGATGTCGTATCTGCTTTTCAACCCTGCAAGGAAGCTGTTAAAGGACAGGCAGGACAGGATAGAAAGTGATATAAACACAGCTGTTGCCGACAAGGAAAGTGCCGCTGCACTAAAGGCAGAGTACGAGGGAAAGCTTAAGGACATCGATAAAGAGGCCGAGGCTATTCTCACAGAGGCGAGACAGAAGGCGCTTAAAAACCAGAACAAGATTGTGGATGATGCAAAGGAAGAGGCTTCTCGCATCATAAAGAGAGCCAGAGAAGAGGCAGAGCTTGAGAAGAAGCATGCCATGGATGATATGAAGCAGGAGATGATACAGATAGCATCGCTTATGGCACAAAAGGCTGTCGCAGCTTCGATCACCACAGACATTCAGGATACACTCGTTGAAGAGACACTTAAGGAAATGGGAGAATCAACATGGCTAAGCTAGTATCTAAGGTATACGGTGATGCATTGTTTGAGGCTGCCCTTGAGGACAACAGGCTATCCAGCCTGTCTGACGAGGTAACAGCAGTAAAGGAAATCATTGCTGCAAATGATGACCTCTCAAAGCTGATGGATCATCCGCAGATTGATAAAGAAGAAAAGGTCAGAATCATCGAAGAAATATTTGGGGGAAGAGTTTCAGCGGAGCTGGTAGGGCTTATGAGGATGATTATAGAAAAGAATCACTACAAAGAGCTTACCTTAGTTTTCGACTACTTTCTTGACAGAGTCAAGGAGTACCAAAATATCGGAACAGCATACGTTACATCTGCATTTGAGCTTTCAAAGGAGCAGAAGCTTGCTGTGGAGAAACGACTTCTTGACACGACAAAATACGTGAAATTTGAGATGCATTTTGAGGTGGATACCGCGCTCATAGGCGGTATGAAAATCAGAATCGGGGACAGAGTGGTGGATTCATCTGTCAGCAGCAGATTAGAAAGACTCACCCGCGATTTGACAAAAATACAATTGAAAGTAGGTGAATGCGCTCCATGAATCTAAAGCCGGAAGAAATCAGCTCAGTAATAAAGGAGCAGATTAAAAGATACGCTTCCCAGCTCGAAGTCGCTGATGTAGGAACAGTCATTCAGGTGGCAGACGGAATCGCACGTATTCATGGTCTTGAGAATGCGATGCAGGGAGAGCTTTTGGAATTTCCAGGGGAAGTATATGGAATGGTATTAAACCTCGAGGAGGACAATGTCGGTGCTGTTTTACTTGGACAGCAGCGCAATATCAACGAGGGAGATACAGTTAAGACCACAGGACGAGTGGTAGAGGTGCCGGTAGGCGATGCGATGCTCGGCCGAGTAGTAAATGCGCTCGGACAGCCAATCGACGGAAAGGGACCTATCCAGTCGGATAAATATCGTCAGATAGAGAGAGTAGCATCGGGAGTTATCTCGAGAAAGTCAGTAGATACACCGCTTCAGACCGGTATAAAGGCTATTGACTCAATGGTTCCTATCGGACGAGGACAAAGAGAGCTTATTATCGGAGACAGACAGACCGGAAAGACGGCTATCGCGATAGATACCATAATCAACCAGAAGGGACAGGGTGTGAAATGTATCTATGTAGCTATCGGTCAGAAGGCTTCTACGGTTGCATCCATAGTAAATGAGCTCGAGGAGTTCGGAGCCATGAGCTACACGACAGTAGTGGCTGCGACAGCATCAGAGCTTGCACCGTTACAGTATATCGCACCATACTCAGGCTGCGCTATAGGTGAGGAATGGATGGAAAACGGACAGGATGTGCTCATAGTTTACGATGATCTGAGTAAGCATGCAGCAGCATACCGTACACTTTCACTCCTTTTAAAGAGAGCGCCTGGACGAGAGGCTTATCCGGGAGATGTTTTCTATCTCCATTCAAGACTTCTGGAGAGAGCAGCGAGACTGTCAGATAAGCTGGGGGGAGGTTCACTCACAGCCCTTCCTATCATTGAGACACAGGCGGGTGATGTATCGGCATATATCCCGACCAATGTTATCTCAATCACAGACGGTCAGATATATCTCGAGACAGAGATGTTCAACGCGGGCTTCAGACCTGCCATAAATGCAGGACTTTCAGTTTCACGAGTTGGAGGCTCGGCACAGATAAAGGCAATGAAAAAGATTGCAGCACCTATCCGAGTAGAGCTGGCTCAGTACAGAGAGCTTGCAGCGTTCTCACAGTTTGGCTCAGAGCTTGATGCAAGCACAGCAGAGCAGCTCGCGCAGGGAGCACGAATCAAGGAGATTTTAAAGCAGCCGCAGTACAAGCCGATGCCTGTAGAGAAGCAGGTTATCATAATATACGCTGCGACAAAGAAGTATCTTATCGATATCAAAATCGAGGATATTTTAAGATTTGAGGCAGAGCTGTTTGATTTCATTGATACAAGATATCCTGAGATTCCTGAAGCAATCAGGGAGAAAAAGGTGATGGACGATGATACTGAGCAGGCACTTATAAAGGCAATCGAGGAATGCAAAAAGCAGTTCCGTTAGACGGTTGGATATTAGTAGAAGGCAGGTGGTAAAATGGCTTCGATGCGAGACATAAAGCGCAGAAAAAGCAGTATTACAAGTACTCAGCAGATCACAAAGGCCATGAAGCTCGTTTCTACCGTCAAGCTGCAAAAGGCGAGAGCACATGCGGAGGCAACAGATCCGTATTTCAACTATATGTACAGGACAGTAAGCTCGATGCTTGCAAAGAGCGGCAATCTGGAGCACCCATACTTAAAGGCCGGTGATTCGCCAAGGAAGGCGGTAGTTGTTTTGACATCAAACCGCGGACTGGCAGGCGGATATAACAGCAATATAGTAAAGCTCATCACACACGGAGACTTCAAAAAAGAAGAACTTGACATATACGCTGTGGGAGCAAAGGGCGAGGAGCTGCTTACGTCAAAGGGTTATCATATAGTTGAGAGTGCATCGGAGATGATGGAGGACCCGACCTACGAGGATGCTGCGGCACTTTGCAAAAGAGTGTTAAAGGCATTTACAGACGGTCAGGTAGGGGAAATTTATCTCGCATATACCCATTTCAAAAACACAGTTACACAGGAGGCGAAGCTCATAAAGCTTTTGCCGGTGGAGCTGGATGAGAGTGGGGCAGATGAGAAAGAGGACTCCAATATTCTCATGAATTTTGAACCGAATCCGGAGGAGGCTTTGGAGCTTATTATACCAAAATATGTGACAAGCCTGTTTTACGGAGCACTGGTGGAGTCATTTGCCAGTGAAAACGGAGCCAGAATGCAGGCGATGGATTCTGCTACGAGCAATGCAGAGGATATGATCAGTGATCTGACATTGAAATATAACAGAGCGCGTCAGGGCTCAATCACGCAGGAGCTTACTGAGATAATTGCAGGAGCTAATGCGATAGAGTGATACATGCATATCCGGTCATGGGAAGGCAGGCATGTGTGTCTGTGAATGGCCAAAAAGGCGAGTGTATCATATGAATTAAAAAAGAAGGAGAAACTATAAATGGCAGATAAAAATGTAGGTAAAATCATACAGGTTATCAGTGCCGTTCTGGATATCAAGTTTTCAGAGGGTAATCTGCCTGAGATAAACGATGCAGTCGAGGTACCGCTGAAAAACGGCGGAAAGCTGGTCGTTGAGGTTGCACAGCATCTGGGCGACGATACAGTCAGATGTATTGCCATGGGACCTACTGATGGTCTCGTCCGCGGCATGGACGCTATCGCAACAGGAGCACCTATTTCTGTGCCGGTGGGGGAGAATACACTTGGAAGAATGTTCAATGTGCTCGGAGAGCCTATCGATGAGGTTGAGCCTCCACAGACAGAGGAGAAATGGGCAATCCACAGACCTGCGCCTAGCTTTGAGGAGCAGGCTACATCGCAGGAGATGCTTGAGACAGGAATAAAGGTTGTAGATTTGCTCTGCCCATACCAGAAGGGTGGAAAAATCGGACTCTTCGGAGGTGCCGGAGTAGGAAAGACGGTGCTCATCCAGGAGCTTATCCACAACATCGCTACACAGCATGGTGGATACTCAGTATTTACCGGTGTAGGAGAGCGTACACGAGAGGGAAATGACCTGTACTACGAGATGAAGGAGTCAGGTGTTATCGACAAGACCACCATGGTGTTCGGACAGATGAACGAGCCACCTGGAGCACGTATGAGAGTTGCCCTGGCAGGACTTACAATGGCAGAGTATTTCCGTGACAGAGGCGGCAAGGATGTGCTTCTCTTTGTGGACAATATCTTCCGTTTCACCCAGGCAGGTTCAGAGGTATCAGCACTTTTAGGACGTATGCCTTCAGCCGTTGGTTACCAGCCAACACTGCAGACAGAGATGGGAGCTCTTCAGGAGCGTATCACATCAACAAAGAACGGTTCAATCACATCTGTTCAGGCCGTATATGTGCCTGCAGATGACCTTACAGACCCGGCACCGGCGACTACCTTCGCACATCTCGATGCCACGACAGTACTTGAGCGTTCTATCGCAGAGCTTGGTATTTATCCGGCTGTAGACCCGCTGGCATCCACATCGCGTATCCTTGATCCGCGTATCGTGGGACAGGAGCATTTTGAGGTGGCACACGCTGTCCAGGAGATACTCCAGAAGTACAAGGAGCTGCAGGATATCATCGCAATCCTCGGTATGGATGAGCTCTCAGAGGAGGATAAGCTCGTAGTAAGCCGTGCACGTAAGGTGCAGCGTTTCCTGTCACAGCCGTTCTTCGTAGCAGGACAGTTTACAGGACTCGAGGGCAAATATGTGCCTATCGCCGAGACCATCAGAGGCTTTAAGGAGATACTCGAAGGAAAGCATGATGATGTACCGGAGAGCTATTTCTTAAACGTTGGAAGCATAGATGAAGTCCGTGCCAAGATGCAGTAATGTGAGGTGATTTCATGGCAGATAACATTTTTGACATAGAAATAATCACACCGGACAGGGTGTTCTACAAGGGAGAGACAGACTTCCTCGAGTTCAATACCCAAAACGGAGAGATTGGTGTATACAAAAACCATATACCGCTCACGACAGTGCTTGCACCGGGAATCGTGACTATCCATAATGGCGATGAGGAGAAAATAGCCGCAATCCATTCAGGCTTTGCGGAAATACTTGGAGACAAGGTCACATTTCTCGCAGAGCTTGCAGAGTGGCCTGATGAGATAGACATAGACCGCGCACAGGCCGCAAAGGAGCGGGCAGAGCAGCGCCTTTCTAATCACACAGCAGAGATTGATGTGAAGAGAGCAGAGTTTGCACTCAGGAAGGCACTTATCAGAATAGATGTGGCACATCATATGTAATTATAAAATCCCGGAATCTGCAGGTAAGCGGATTTCCGGGATTTTTAATTTTTTATAATAGTATCATTGTGGTATAATTGAGACATGTAAATCGAAGTTTGTAAGGAACAGAAATTTTGAAGTTTATGGAGAGATCACATGCATTATCCAGACCATTTACTAATAATTACAGTCTGTCTGACATGGCAGAATGGCTTGATAAAATCTTAGCAAAAGAAGAAATTTATAATCCCATCATTAACAAGAGCCACTGTGACATAATTCAGGGAAAGAGAAAGAAAAACCAATATGGACAGCAATATAAAATTTTTTATAAGAAGACGGTAAAGCATTTTTCTCTTTCCAATCCGGCTGATAGGCATAGTTTCCCCGAAAGATATGATATTCTTTCGGGGAAATTTTTAGAAAATTATTTTTTTATGTAAAAAATGAAACATGGTCATGTCCTGACACGGTGGGATTTGCGGAACTGCTGTGGCGATTCATGAAAATTTTTCTGGAAGGACTGCGAAAAATAGCTGGTAGAGGAAAACCCGATACATCCGGCAATCTCTTCGATGCTGTGATTGGTTGTGAGCAGCAGGTCACGCGCAGACGCCAGCCTAACTTCGTTCAGGTAAGCGATGGGAGATTTCCCGTACAGCTCTGTAAAACGGTGTGAAAGGTAATATTTTGAGAGACTGCAGTTTTCGGCAAGCGAATCCAGAGAGATCATGCTTTGGTAATTGTGCTCGATAAAGCGTTTTACCTTGTGGCATTCGTGGCTGCTGTTCTGCGCATCCACCACTTCATAGGATACATGGTCTTTCCGGCAGAAATATAAAATTAAAATATCCAGATAATGCTGGCAGATCTCTGCGTAGCGGTCCTGTTTGTTATGCATTTCCCGCAGGATATTTTCAAAACACTGGCGGATAAAAGGCGAGTTTGCAGAAGCCGGGACATGAATGTATTCCGGTTCTTTGTCAGTATTCAGTTTTAATCCTTCCACCCCGAGCACATAATAATCCAGTGGATTTTCCGGATCGGAAAACTCTGTGTGTGTTACCTGTGCACCGATCACGACAAGGCTGTTTGAGGAGACAGGAAGAGATTCATTTTCAATCAGCATGCGTCCGGTGCCGTCTTTAATAAAGAAGATTTCCGTAAAATGATGGCTGTGGGGAAACGAAGTCCAGTCATTTTCAAATTTGGATGCTGATATGGAAAGCAGGCGGAAATGGATTTCCGGCTGTACCTCATTATCCAGATTAAATTTGCGGTTACTCATGGAAAATACACTCCTTTCATGTCATAATTGCAATGATTTCCTAGTTAAAATGGAACGATGTTGTACTAAGTATACAATGAAAAAAACAAAATAACAAGATTTTTAAAATAAAGCAAGAATTATAAAATATAAAGCAATATATGGATAGGAAAAAGAGATGGCGTACTCTATAATAACAAATGTAAGGAAGCAAATTTTTAAATGCGGCTTTTATGGGTGGTCTTTTTAT